>Ga0207420_1000135_pt1 | contig 157195 bp, 137 predicted proteins | sample ThiBio_inoc_biof_FD_183941 | JGI IMG/M metagenome (GOLD analysis project Ga0207420, IMG submission 183941) | Wastewater bioreactor microbial communities from Cape Town, South Africa - Thiocy_inoc_biof (SPAdes) | ecosystem: Engineered > Bioremediation > Thiocyanate > Unclassified | place: South...
CTCATAAAAGATAAATTTTAAAAATAAAACAATTGTGCCTTTGAGCACGTTAATTATCTGTAGAACAGTTGGGGTCTCGATTTTTATCGGACGGCGTATAAAAAAATAGTTTTTTTATGTAAGTTTGCAATACTTAAAGAAAGGGAAAAAAATCAGTACGGAAATCGTACTATAGATAAAAGGAGTTCTTTGGCATTTTGTACACAATAAAAAGATTAGGATCGGCAGGATGTGAAGTACCACAATTCGACACAACCTGTAACATTTCCCCGATAAAGGCTTTCCCTAAAAAGAATGTTTTTACAACGAAACCCGATCGTAATCCTTGTATTCTAAACCTTTTACCGAGCTTTCTACAGAGCAACTCAAAAGATTCTCAACGAATCCGGAGAGAACGCAAAGCAGAGCACAGGCACGATAAATGATTTTGCAGAATCTAAACAGGCGATGTTCGGGATGAAGTTCCCGGGTTTGTAAAACAAACAGGCGTCGGCTGCGTTTTTCGGATCTTTCGAAAGTACCGTTTTACAAAAGACGGAACAAGAGACCGGTTTTTGGTAATACCATTCCATGTTGGCCGATTTTCTTTTTATGCTTCGAAGTTTGAAGACGCTATTTGCTGATTTTTGATACCACCATTTCAGAGAGACGCAAATCAACAACTTAGGGTTGCATTTATGGTTTCACACTGTTTCTGACGCCTTAGGCTGTATTCACGTTTTGAAGTATAATGCATACATTTCGAAATTGAACTTTACCGTTTGAACAATCTGAAGACAAATTCTACAAGATAAGTTGAAGCATACAGTTGTGTATAGGAATACTTGGAACTCCTTCCTAAAACAGAAAGACCGGCTTTAAATCCGGTCTTTTTTGTTTGTGTACATTTCCCAAAAGGTCCCCTTAACTCATCGATAACATCATTCGGTTGTCGTCTGCCATTTTGCGCATATTCAAAATAGCGTACCGCATCCTGCCTAAAGCGGTATTGATGCTCACACCGGTTTTATCGGCAATCTCCTTAAAACTCAGTTCCTGATAATAACGCATATTCAACACTTCGCGTTGCGATTCGGGCAAGCATTCAACCAGTTTTTTCACATCGTCAAACACCTGGGCTTTCACCATAGTCGCCTCAATATTATCCTCACAAAGCCCGGAGTTATTCAACAGGTCAAACTCGTATTCATCGTTCGAAACCGTGTTTTCGTTCCGCTCCTGGCGAAAATAATCGACCATTAAATTGTGTGCAATGCGCGTGATCCAGGCACGGAATTTACCGCTCTCGGTATATCTGCCTTGCTTTATTGTGAAAATAGCTTTGATGAACGTATCCTGGAAAATATCGTCAGCCAGGTCGCGATTGCGGACCATATACAAAATGTAACTGAAAAGAGATTGTTTGTGCCGGGAGAGAAGAACTTCAAATGCGCAATTATTGCCTTCGGCATACAAAACGACCAACTCCTCGTCGGACATCGACAAAAGAACTTCCATTACTTTAACTATTAAACGGTTTATTTTAAATTAGTTGAGTAATGTCATTCCGATAGGCAAATAATTAATTCATGTTCGTTGACAAAGAAAATTATAATTTTTGTAATAGACAAGAATTGAATGTTAAAAAAAAAGGCGAAAAGCTCTTAATCTTTTCGCCTTTGCGACTATCTGAAAAATAACTTTTATTCGCTTAAAACCGGTTTGTAATACCCCAGGTCCTCTATCCGTGATTTGGTAACGAAGTTATAATTCTTCACCACCTCAACTTGTCCGTAGTGGATATAAACCTCGGCACTCCGGCGGAACATTTCGGGCTCTTTGTTGGCATCCTGCAACAGGAGGTGTCCCATAATCACGTGCCCGGCACTTTCAACCAGACGACGCGCATGGAAATCGAGGTACTCTTCGTCCTTGGGTGCCGTAACTATTTCGGCCAACTTTTCGTACATCTGCGCCATTTTCGACAGTGTGCGTTTCAGCGGTTCCAATTCCGGCAATACAGGCATGGCCTCATACTCCCTAATCCGGTTCAGGTACGTTCCCGTGGTGACGTGGCGGATAGCGGCAACAACCTGCAGTTGCGTAGTACCCTCGTAAATATTGGTAATGCGGGCATCACGATACAAACGTTCGCATTTGTAATCTTTCATATATCCCGATCCGCCGTGTATCTGAATGGCATCATAAGCGTTCTGATTGGCGTATTCGCTGGTCATCCCTTTTCCAAGCGGCGTGAAAGCATCTGCCAGGCGCGAGTAGTATTTCATTTCGTCGCGCTCTTCGGGAGTAAGTTTGCGTTCCCTGGAAATATCTTCCAGAATCTTGTACATATCTACGAAGCGACACGTTTCGTAAAGTATCGCGCGTGACGCATCGGTTTTAGCACGCATATTAGCAAGCATTTCAAAAACGGGCGGCATCTCAATGATGGCTTTTCCAAACTGGCGGCGTTCCAGCGCATAGTCGTACGCTTCGCGACAAGCCGCTTCGGATATTCCAACCGATTGTGCCATGATTCCAAGACGGGCGCCGTTCATCAGCGACATTACATATTTGATCAGTCCCATCCGGCGTGAACCGACCAACTCGGCTTTGGCATTTTTAAATACCAGTTCGCAGGTTGGCGCCCCTTTTATGCCCATTTTATTTTCGATACGGCGAACGGTAACTCCTCCGCTGTTTTTGTCGTAAACATACATCGATAAGCCACGGGCATCTTTTGTCCCTTCTTCCGAACGGGCAAGTACCAGGTGGATATCGGCATCGCCGTTGGTGATAAATCGTTTCACTCCGTTCAGGTACCATTGGCCTTCTTTCTCGTTGTACGACGCTTTCAGCATCACGGCTTGCAAATCCGATCCGGCATCGGGTTCCGTCAGGTCCATAGACATGGTCTCACCTCTGGCAACCCTCGGCAGATACTCGTTTTTTTGCTCGTCCGAGGCAAATTCGTAGATCGTCTCGCCGCAATCCTGCAACATCCAGATATTCTGGAAACTGGCATCCGCCCGGCTCACAATATCGGCCGATATCATGTACGGCACCATAGGAAAATTCAATCCTCCAAATCGTCTCGGGAAAGCCATTCCCATCAGTTCAGCTTTGTTCAGGGCATCAAGGTTCTCTTGTGTGGGCGAAGCATACGTCACTCGTCCGTCAGCAACAGTCGGCCCGCTGTGGTCAACCGTTTCGGCATTCGGTTCGATAATATCGCCACAGATCTCGCCCACTACTTCCAGAATTTTGTCGTAGCTGTCCATTGCATCTTCAAAATCCATAGGAGCGTAATCGTAGGTATGTTTATCCGTGTAGTTTCTCTCTTTGAGTTCCACAATCCGCTTCATCAACGGATGATTCAGATAGTGCCTGAATTGCGGTGTGTCGGTATAAAAATTTGCCATTGTCTTTTTAATTTTGAGAAGTTAGAAGCACTCATAACTCCTTATTTTGAATTTTTCTTATAATACTTAATCAGTTTCGGGATCACCTTTTCGATATCGCCGGTGATGACGTAATCGGCAATGGTGTTGATGGGCGCACCAGGGTCGTTGTTGATGGAGATAATCAGCGAACTTTCCTGCATTCCGGCAATGTGCTGGATTTGTCCCGAAATACCGCAAGCGATATACAGTTTGGGGCGAACGGTAACGCCTGTTTGCCCGATTTGGCGCTCATGCTCTGCAAATCCGGCATCTACGGCGGCGCGTGATGCTCCCACCTCGGCTCCCAAAACGTTTGCCAAATCGTACAGCAGCTGGAAATTTTCTTTCGAACCCACACCGTATCCGCCGGAAACGATGATGGGCGAATTCTTGATGTTCACTTTCGATTTTTCCAGGTGGCGATCGATGATGGAAACGACAAAATCACCCGGAGAAACATAGTTTTTCACCTCGTGCTCCACGACCTCTCCTTTGTAGTTCGGATCGGTAATTTCTTTTTTCATCACACCTTCGCGAACGGTTGCCATCTGCGGGCGGCAATCGGGATTGATGATCCACGCCACAATATTTCCACCGAAAGCGGGACGGATCTGATAAAGCAGGTTTTCATACACCTTTCCTGCTTTTTTCTCTTCGTGACTGCCAATCTCGAGCGATGTACAATCGGCCGTTAAGCCGCTGCCAAGTGCCGACGACACACGTGGACCCAGATCGCGGCCGATGATGGTTGCCCCCATCAGGCAGATCTGCGGTTTTTCTTTTTTAAACAGGTTCACCAGAATGGATGTATGCGGTAAGGTGGTGTATGGCGACAGGCGTTTGTCTTTAAAAACATGGATTACATCTGCACCGTATGGAAAAACTTGTTTCTCAATGGTGTCGAGTTTGGCTCCAGCAGCTATTGCTTCGAGTTTGCAACCCAGTTGGTTGGCGAGAGTGCGTCCTTTGGTAAGTAGTTCCAGACTCACTTCTGCAACCGTGCCGTCTTCTATTTCGAGGTAAACGAATACGTTATTCATAATTATATATAATGTGATAAGTTGCCAATATTAAGACATTGGCCCACCGGCATATTAACCAATGGTGTGATTAGCAATTAATTCTTTTATCAAATCTTCCAGTTCGGTATCGTCATCGGTCAGGCGTTTGCTCTCCTTGGCCTGAAATACCACGTTCTCAATTTTCTTCACCTTGGTGGGTGAGCCCGATAATCCGCATTGAACAGGGTCTGCATTCACGTCGGCAACACTCCATTCCGTTAAATTCAGATAAGGGCGCGAACTGTACAAATCGATGTAATCGAGGTTTTCCACCTGCCGCTCGGTAACGGTTTTGGCGTGTTTATACTTTTGCAGGAACTTGGCATTCCGCGGGCGACAGGTTCTGGCCGACCCGTTTACGGTAACCAGCAACGGCAGAGGGGATTCTACCACCTCTACCCCATTTTCGAGGCGACGTTTCACGCGGGCTCTCTTCCTGTCGATGCTCTCGATTGCCTCGGCATACGTAACTTGAGGAATCCCAAGCTTTTCCGCTACCTGCGGGCCAACCTGCGCCGTATCTCCATCGATGGCTTGCCGGCCGGAGATAATAATGTCGAAATCACCTATCTTTTTAACGGCCATTGCCAAAGCATAAGATGTTGCCAATGTGTCGGCTCCGGCAAAAGCACGGTCGGTAAGCAGGACACCATCGTCGGCACCTCTGAATAACCCTTCGCGCAAGATCTCTGCAGCGCGGGCAGGACCCATAGTCAGCACGGTAATCTTTGTTCCCGGATATTGATCTTTGATTCCCAGGGCTTGCTCCAATGCATTCAGATCCTCCGGATTGAAAATAGCCGGCAGTGCCCCTCTGTTAACTGTTCCGTCGGCTTTCATTGCATCCTTCCCGACGTTGCGCGTATCGGGAACCTGCTTGGCCAACACAATAATGTTAAATGTCATTTCTTATAGTTTATTTATGTTCTTTTTGGAGACGGCAAATTTACGCAAAGAATTCAGCTTCACCAACAAAATTTTAAACAACTATCGAAGAAACTGCACAAAAAACAGTTTTTTGTGTAAAATTTAATGTTGAAACGGACGCCATTAAACCAATTCTTCTCTTTTGCATCAAATAAACGGATATGCATAAACATTCGAATTTTTGAGAAACTGTATAAATAAATTCGTAATTTTGCCTCATAAACTCTCAACACATTTAGACCAATTGCATCTATGAGAAGACTATCTTTCTTTGCTATAGCGCTATTTTCCATGCTGTTTTTCAGCAGTTGTGCCGGTATTCAGTATATGTCTATTGAAACACGCGAACCGGCGCAGGTAACTCTTCCCACGGAAGTGAAATCGGTATTGGTGGTGAACAACGTGGTTCAGCAACCCGATGAAATCGGGCATAACATTAAAAGATTAGGAAAAAGCCAAATCGACAGGGTCAAAGCATCTTCCGACAGTGTAGCCATCTTTTACACCGAAGCGTTATCCCAGTTCCTGGGTGAAGAAAAGTATTTCGATGCCGTTAAATATTATCAGAAACCGCTGAGGACCGATAATGATTTTTGGCAGGAGGTTCCCATCTCACCCGAAACAATGAGTGAACTGCGGAATACAACCTCCACAGATGCCATAATATCGCTTGACAAACTGATCCTGCAGACTGACCGGACTGATTTTTTCCAGCAGGAAGGTTACACTTATGCCAGTATGACCGGTAAAGTACATTCAGTAATTCGTGTATATCTTCCATCGATGGAAGGAAAAATTCCCGTAGTTCAGTTCACCGACAGTATGAAATGGGAAGGCTATGATATTCGTGATGACCGTGCTTACGCCGAGTTAATTATCCCTACACAAGAAGAAGCGATGAAACAACTTGCCGTATTCGCGGCAGAAAAAATGACAAACGTATTTTCGCCCCACTGGGAGAATCAGGACAGGTGGTATTACACGCAAATGAGTTCAAAGATGCGTGAAGGAGAAATGTTTGCCAAGGGTAATCAGTGGTCCGATGCCATTGAGAAATGGAAAGAATCCTATACGGCAGAAAAAAGAAAACTCAATCAGGCGAAAGCCGCCCACAATATAGCATTGGGTTACGAGATGCTCGATGATATGGACAGCGCTTACGAATGGGCAACCATCGCGTCCGATTTGTTCCGGCAATCAACCACAAACGATTCTCTGGAAAGACGCCGGTCGCTTTTGTTTAAGAATGAAATAGAACGCCGAAAAGAGGCATCCAATAAACTGAATATGCAGATGAATTGAAACACTATTTCCCGTTGACAAACAGATCAACGGGATTTTTTATAAAATATATTTCCTTTTTTCAGTTTATTTTCAAAAAAAGCATTACCTTTGCACCAGATTCTTCAAAGATAGGTGAATACATTCTACTGATATTCACTCAAAATTTCAAAATAAAACCATATTGAGTTTTTTGATCATTGTTCGGAATAACCTTGTTTCCATCAAACATTATATATTAAACTCAGTTTCAAACATAAGATATAAAACCTAAACGTTTTTTTTAACAAATAATTAAATGGCTTATAACATTATTGAGCTTAACGAAAAGCTAACCACAGAATTACGAGCTCTTGCCAAAGAAATGGGTATAAGAAGGCCCGACGCTTATAAAAAAGAAGAGTTAATTTACAAAATCCTTGATGAGCAAGCTATTGCCGGAACAAAAAATCTGAGCACAGCCCAACATCCCAAGCCTAATAACGGGAAAAAACAATTTGAAAACAAAAGCAACCCGCAAAAGCAAGAGCCTAAACCTGAAACAAGCCGCCCTGCAGATAAAGAGCAAAAGCCTGTAACGGAAGTAAAGGAAATAAAGGAAGTAAAGAAGGAAATAAAGGATAAAGAGCAAAACATACCGAAACAAGAAGTAAAAAAAGTAATTCAACCTCCAAAGGAGGGTCCTGTTCAAAACAATAAGCAGGTCCAAGGTACAAACAAACCGTATGAAGTTAAAAAGCAGGAACCAAAACCACAAACACCAGTAGTGCCCGTGCATCCTGCAATTATTCCCGATACTGTTGTGACGGAAAGCGCTCCGGTGGAGCAACCTAAAGTTGAAGCAGCTCCTGCTCCTCCTGCTCCTCCGGTTAAACCGACACAGCTTGTCTTCCGCTCAACCAAGCACCGCGAAAGAGAAAAGACCACACAGGTCCCGCCCATAACTTTACCGCCGGTAGTGCCCGAAGAACCCATAGAAAATGCTCCCGAAGCAGAAGCGATTGAAAAACCTGTTGTTATTGAAAAGAAAACATCCCTTTTGCAGGAACTTATCAGCCCGGCTCCCATACAACCCCGCCAGCAGCAGCCGCAACAGAGCAGAAATGTCAACCAGCCACAAAACGCAGTACAGCAAAAAGAACCGGCTTACGAATTCGAAGGAATTCTAAATGCCTCGGGTGTACTGGAGATAATGGCCGATGGTTACGGGTTCTTGCGTTCGTCGGATTATAACTATATGTCTTCACCGGACGACATTTACGTTTCCCAGTCTCAAATCCGTCTGTTTGGCTTGAAAACAGGTGATGTGGTGGAAGGCCCGATCCGCCCGCCAAAAGAAGGAGAGAAATTCTTCCCCTTGGTAAAAGTGGACAAAATAAACGGCAGGAAGCCTGAAGAAGTGCGCGACCGTGTACCTTTCGACCACCTGAAGCCGTTGTTCCCGAATCAGAAATTCAACCTGACCAAAGGGTATAACGATAATTTGTCATGCAGGATAGTAGATCTGTTCTCGCCTATCGGCAAGGGGCAACGCGGGCTGATTGTCGCCCAACCCAAAACGGGTAAAACAATGCTGCTCAAGGATATTGCCAACGCTATTGCCGCCAATCATCCCGAAGTGTATATGATTATCCTGCTCATCGACGAACGCCCCGAAGAGGTTACCGATATGGAGCGCAGCGTTAACGCGGAAGTCATTGCTTCTACATTTGACGAACCGGCGGAACGCCATGTGAAAATTGCCGATATCGTACTCAACAAAGCACGCCGTTTAGTGGAGTGCGGACACGATGTTGTCATTCTGCTCGACTCCATCACACGTCTTGCGCGGGCTTACAATACGGTTCAGCCGGCATCGGGAAAAGTTCTGTCGGGCGGTGTGGATGCCAACGCATTGCAAAAACCCAAACGCTTTTTCGGAGCGGCAAGAAATATCGAAAACGGCGGATCGCTGACCATTATTGCTACCGCCCTTACGGAAACCGGCTCAAAAATGGACGATGTTATTTTCGAAGAGTTCAAGGGAACGGGCAATATGGAACTCCAACTCGACAGGAAACTGTCCAACAAACGAGTTTTCCCCGCAGTGGACATTATTGCTTCCAGTACCCGCCGCGACGATCTGTTGCTTTCGGAAGAGACGCTTAACCGCATGTGGGTATTGCGTAATTTCTTGTCGGACATGAATTCGGCGGAAGCAATGGAATTCCTGCTCAACCGGTTGAAAAGGACGTCGAACAACGAAGAGTTTCTGATTTCAATGAACGATTAAACCCATTGATGATAAATTAAAAACAGCGGTTTTTAGAAAACCGCTGTTTTTGTTTTGCACTTATTTACAATGTTTCACGAACCTGATTACGAAAAAGTACTAAAAACTATCAGTATAGAGAAAGCCAGCCGGGTAGGTCTGATTATTACGATCCCTGTTTTTTTGGTTTTTACCGTTCCTTATGTTTTAATACATGATAAAGGATTATCCGATTTATTCGAATACTTCAGGAATGGGATTTCGCCGGCAAAAATCGCAATGGGTTTTCTTCTGTTTACTGCTGCGATGGTTATCGGAATTGTTTTGCACGAGCTCATTCACGGCATCACCTGGGCACTTTTTGCAAAAAAAGGATTCAAATCCATCCGTTTCGGTGTGTTGTGGAAATTGCTTACGCCTTACTGCCACTGCACCGAACCGCTTAAAATCAAACATTATCTGCTGGGTGCCGTAACTCCGGCCATTTTTCTGGGATTCGTACCGGGCATTGCCGGTATTGCTGTTGAGAACTATCCGGTTACGCTTTTCGGAATTTTCTTTATCGTTGCCGCCATTGGCGATTTTATGATTGTAAATCTTCTGAAAAATGAAAAACCGGATGATTATGCACAAGATCATCCTTCGGAAGCCGGGTGCTTTGTTTTCAGGAGAAAAAAGTGACTTTTTGAAGGCGAAGATCTTTTATTTACTTCTTTTGTAAGAGATTTAGACAGTTTCTGAGTATATTTGTGCAGCAAATCATTACTGAATGAGAAAATTACAGTTTCCGGTTATTTTTGCCTTATTTTGCGGCATGGTAGCCTGCAATGGCAAGTCGGGTAATGACTCCACTCCTTCTTCCGAAGAAAACATAAAAAAAGAAGAGGTAAAAATTCGTAAACCGGTGGATCAAGCCGGATACGACGTTTTATTACAATATATTGCCAATGATGATACAACCGGGCTATGGCCTGTCCCGGACCAGCCATTACCACTCGAGGGCGCTGTTCTGCCTTATAATCGGATAGTGGCGTATTATGGAAACTTGTATTCGAAAAACATGGGAGTTTTGGGAGAATATCCTCCCGATGAAGTTTGGCGCCGGCTGGATAAGGAAGTGGAAGCGTGGAAAGCAGCCGATCCGAACACTCCGGTTTTACCGGCCATTCATTACATTGCCGTTGTGGCACAAGGAAACGCAATGAAAGACGGAAAGTGGAGATTCCGGATGCCCGCGCATCAGATTGATTCGGCACTGGCCATTGCCAAGATGCGCAAAGCACTGGTTTTTCTGGATGTCCAGGTAGGATTAAGTACGGTTGAAGAGGAAATTCCTCAATTGGAGAAATACCTTCTGATGCCGCACGTACATCTGGGAATCGATCCCGAATTTTCGATGAAAGACGGCACGCCTCCCGGTAAGAAAATAGGAACCTACGATGCAAAAGAGATTAATTTTTGTTCGGAATACCTGGCTGAACTTGTCAGGAAGAATAATCTCCCCCCTAAAATATTGGTTATTCATCGTTTTACGAAAGGGATGCTGACCAATTACAAGGACATCAGGCTCCGGCCCGAAGTGCAAATCGTAATCAATATGGACGGTTTTGGACGTCCCGAACTTAAATACAGCACATACGAAAGGTTTATTCGTCCGAAGCCGGTTCAGTTTACAGGGTTCAAACTTTTCTATAAAAACGATGTGAAACAATTTCCGCATCACATGCTGGCACCGGAAGAACTCATGAAATTGAGGCCAAGGCCGGTTTATATTCAGTATCAGTAACGTTGAACATTCTTATTATGAACTACGAAAAAACCTTTCAAGAGATTTACGACGAACTTCAACACATTGAAGATGTCGGGCATGTCGCCGATTATATCCCCGAACTGGCCCATGTTAACCCCGATCAATTCGGGGTACATTTAACCACCGTCAACGGCGAGCATTCTGCTTTCGGCGATTCTGATGTCAGGTTCTCCATTCAGAGTATCGCCAAAGTATTTTCGTTCGTGCTCGCCTACTCCCGGGTGAAAAGCAATATCTGGGAACGAATGGATCTGGAGCCTGCCGGAACACCTTTCAACTCACTCGTACAATTGGAATACGACAAAGGGATACCGCGAAATCCGTTAATCAACGCAGGAGCCATTGTGGTGTGCGATATTTTGACCGATGAGCTTGCTTCTCCCAGGGAAAATGTGCTTTCATTTATCCGCAGCCTCTCGAAAAACAGCGCTATCGATTACAATCCCATTGTCGCACATTCCGAAAAGAGATCCGGCTTTCGGAATTACGCGCTGGTCAACCTGATGAAATCTTTCGGAAATATTAAAAACGACATAGAAAAAGTGATGGACCTCTATTTCAGTATCTGCTCCATCGAGATGAGTTGCAAAGAGTTATCGGAATCTTTTTTGTTTCTTGCCAACAACGGAGTTGTTCCCCACTCCGGCGAAAGAATTTTGTCACCCAGCCGTACCAAACGCACCAATGCGCTCATGCAGACCTGCGGTTTCTACGACGAAGCCGGGCAGTTTACCTTCAAAGTGGGGCTCCCCGGAAAAAGCGGCGTGGGTGGAGGCATTGTAGCCGTGCATCCCGAAAAATACTCTATCGCCGTTTGGAGTCCACGCCTGAACAAAAAAGGAAACTCATACAAAGGGATGCTTTTCCTGGAAGAGTTTACAACAAAAACAAAATTATCGATTTTCTGATTAACAAAGAACAAAGAACAAAGAACAAAGAACAAAGAACAAAGAACAAAGAACAAAGAATAAAGAATAAAGAATAAAGATACAAGATACAAGATACAAGATACAAGATAAAGGATAAAAGACGGGCTGAAAACCGAACAAAGAAGAAATAATTACGAATTACAAATTAAAAACATTGAACGTTAAACCTCTTTCAAAATCTTAAATTTACAAAAATCATCCTTTAGCAATTGCCTTTTCATTTGAAAAGCCTTATTTTTGCGACAAAATAAAGAAACTCTCCATAGCATGAAAATAGATTTCAAAGAACGTACACCGCAATTAATCGCCATCATAGGGGTTTTATTACTGGTTTTAACCGTTGCTGTTGTTTATATCGTCAGTAAAAACAAACAGATAAACACCATAGAACGACAATTTGCCGTTGACAAGCAGGAACTCGAGGATGAGTACGAAGCCATTTCCATGCAGTACGAAGGGTTCAAGTTCAGTGTTCAAAACGATTCGTTGCTTTATAAACTGGAGAACGAACAGGCAAAAGTACAACGGTTACAGGAACAGTTACGCATGACCGATGCCGCGAATAAAGCCGAAATAAAACGGCTGAAAGACGAACTGGCCACCTTGCGAAAAATTCTCAAATCCTATGTTCAGCAAATTGATTCGCTGCACAGGTTAAATACCGAGTTGCAGGCCAAAAACGAACAGATCACACAACAATATCAGCAAACCAGCCGCACCCTGAATCAAGTTTCGCAGGAAAAAGCGCAATTGAGCGAGAAAGTGACCCTCGCTTCCAAGCTCGATGCCACCGGAATAAACGTAAAAGCAGTGAATAATCGTGGCAAAGAACAAAAACGGTTGAGCCGCAGTTCGCAGTTTGTAGTTTCGTTCCTTATTACCAAAAACATTACGGCCGAACCCGGCGAAAGGACCATCTACGTCCGCATTATGTCGCCCGACGGCGGGGTGTTGACGAAAAACCCGGGCAGCACGTTTCCTTACGAAAACGGTAACCTTCAATATTCCATTAAGCGAATTGTAGAGTATGGCGGCGAAGAAATTCCGGTTACCATGTACTGGGATATCGAAGAGTTCCTGATGCCCGGAACATACAAAGCCGATATTTTTGCCGACGGCAGCCTCATCGGTTCCCGAAGCTTTCCGATGGAAGAGTAGTGGACGACGAAAAGATTGGGCAGCTTTGTATAACTTAACGCTTCCCGGCAAATATTTAACAATCTTTGTGCAGCGTTTTTCACAAAACCGCATCTATATTATACAGTAATATAACTGAACTTTCGCATGTTTTACCGGATAACACATGCGACTAAAGCATATGACTTGCGAAAGTTGAATAATATAATATAGAACCACTCTTGAACTTTAGCATCAGACAAATAACAAAAATACCGTTTCTTTTCCTTTTATGCTTTGTAACTACAGTTTTTGTTTCGGAACTAAAAGCACAGGAATTCAACGACGAAATGAAGAAAAAACTTCGCCAATCGCTTGGTGCGCCCGAACAGAAACCGATACATCATCAACAAGCCACCCAGATACTTCCGCAACAGAACCAGGAAGTCCTTAAAGTCTCACCAACCACAAAATTGCCTACCAAGTTCGACAGGATTGCCATACTCCATCCTTTACCGCCGGAACCAAAAATAAATATAGATCTTAACGTGACAAATACCGGCAACAGCCAGTCAGACAGAGCCCGGATAGATTATTCCAACGGGAAATTCAATCCCGTGCCCGATGCCCGCAGCGTCACACAATGGATACAATATACCCGGGGAGATTATGGCGTAGGAATTTATACCGGCGAAAGCAAAGGATCAGCCGGATTTGATGCCGACCCCGTCCGCGCTATTCAAAACTATAAAGCCCGCAAACGGAAAGAGAAAGTGGACAGAATAAAGAAAGCGTACGGGCAAGAGTAATACAATTTTTATCAATCTCCTCCTTGCCAACTTAAAATAAATGATTAATTTTGGAAAATCAAATCTCTTTTATGAGATTGACTGTGTACGTAAACAAAAATATATAGCCGTATGAAAAAGTTTATCCATAAAAATTTTCTGTTACAAACGGATGCTGCAAGAGAATTGTATCATGAACACGCAAAGAAACAACCGATTATCGATTATCACTGTCACCTGGACCCTTCGCACATTGCTGCCGACCGGAAATTCGACAATCTGGGGCAAATATGGCTCGAGGGCGATCACTATAAATGGCGTGCCATGAGGACCAACGGAATTGACGAACGCTACTGTACGGGTAAAGATACATCGGATTGGGAAAAATTCGAAAAATGGGCTGAAACCGTACCCTATACCATGCGTAATCCACTATATCACTGGACTCATCTGGAACTGAAAACAGCTTTTGATGTGGACGAGTTGCTCAACCCGAAAACGGCAAAAAAAATCTATGATATTTGTACGGAAAAGCTCAGGACACCCGAATTTTCCGCACGGGGACTGATGAAAAAATACAACGTTGAGGTAGTTTGCACTACCGATGATCCTGCCGATACGCTGGAGCATCATATCTCTTTAAGGGATGAGGGGTTTGGAATTAAAGTCCTGCCTACCTGGCGGCCGGACAAGGCCATGGCTGTTGAGAGGCCGACCGGATACAGGACCTATCTGGAAAAATTATCCGAAATATCGGGGATTACCATTCTTAAGTTCAACGATTTGATTGAGGCCTTACGGAACCGTCACGATTTCTTTGCATCTGTCGGCTGTAAATTATCCGACCACGGAGTAGAGGAGTTTTATGCCGAACCCTACACACCGGCGGAAATAGAAAACATTTTCGATAAAGTATATGGCGGAAATGAATTATCGAAAGAAGAAGTCCTCAAATTCAAATCGGCAATGCTTTACGAAGGAGCTGTCATGGATTGGGAAAAAGGCTGGACACAGCAATTTCATTACGGAGCTATCCGCAACAACAACACCCGGTTGTTTAATCAACTAGGGCCTGACACAGGCTTCGACTCCATAGGTGATTTCAATGTTGCAAAGACCATGAGCCGTTTTTTTGACCAATTGGATAAAAGCAACAAATTAACTAAAACCATTATTTACAATCTTAATCCGAGGGATAATGATATGCTGGCCACCATGATAGGAAACTTCCAGGACGGCTCCGTCGCAGGCAAGATGCAATTCGGCTCCGGATGGTGGTTTCTGGACCAAAAAGCAGGTATGGAAGCACAAATGAATTCATTATCAAACCTGGGCCTTTTGAGCAGGTTTGTAGGAATGCTGACCGATTCACGCAGCTTCCTCTCCTATCCCCGTCACGAATATTTCCGCCGTATATTGTGCAACCTTATCGGAAATGATATCGAAAACGGTTTATTGCCCAAATCGGAAATGGAGTTTTTGGGACAAATGGTAGAAAACATCTCCTATCACAACGCAAAAAAATTCTTTGACTTTTAATAAAAAAATAAAAACATAACTGCATGAAACCAGAAAAATTCAGTATCGGAACCGGCGACCGGTTTTCTCATCAGGGAGAAGCACAGTTGAGAGCCATTTTAAAGGCAAACAGCAAAGGAGTTAACATAAGTCCCGTATGGAATAAATCGAACAGGGAGCACGTTTACGTGAACTCAAAGCCGGAAGACGTTAGAAAAGAGGCCGATTCCGCCGTACAGAACCTTAATTTCACCGGTAAATACTTTGTTGATGCCGACCATATCAATCTCGGTACAGTAGGTCCGTTTGTTGCATCGGCTGACTTCTTCACACTGGATGTTGCATCGTTTATCGGGAAAGGAAGTTCCGATGATGAGGTGAACGAATTTTTATCTTCCTGCGAAAAACAGTTGGGAGAATTAAATATACCGGGCATGAAAGAGCCCCTTCGTGTAACAGAAGATCTGCTGAGAAATATCGCCCGTAAATTTTTAGCTGCAACCCGGCAAGCAGCCGACATTTACAACTACCTGAAAACAGAAAAAGGCGAAGGCAACTTCATCACGGAAGTATCGATGGATGAAGTGGAATCACCGCAAACACCTGTCGAGATGCTTTTCATTCTTAAGATGCTGGCAGATAAAGGCGTTCCGGCACAGACAATTGCTCCGAAATTTACCGGACGTTTCAATAAAGGTGTCGATTATGTGGGAGATTTAGTCCAATTCGAAAAAGAATTTGAAGAAGATGTGCTGGTGATCGATTTTGCAATAAAAGAATTCGGGCTCCCCGAAGAATTGAAATTGAGTGTCCACTCCGGCAGTGACAAATTCTCTATTTATCCGATAATGTCAAAAATAATAAACAAACACGATAAAGGATTACACCTGAAAACTGCCGGCACAACCTGGCTCGAAGAAGTTATCGGCCTTGCTGTGGCGGGTGGAGAAGCATTGGCGCTGGCCAAAAAGATTTATGCCGGTTCATACAACCGGAAAGACGAACTGTGCGCACCTTACGCCGACGTTATCGATATTGACGCCACTAAACTTCCGTCGGTGGAGGAAGTTAACAAATGGTCAGGTAAAAAATTCGCGGACACATTGCGCCATATCCCCGGACATCCCGATTACAATTCTAACTTCCGCCAGTTAATTCACGTAGCTTATAAAGTAGCCGCCGAATTGGGAAATGAGTACACCGATGCGCTTAAACAATATGCGGATATAATCGGTTCCTGCGTGGAAGAAAATATTTACGACAGGCACCTGAAAAGACTTTTTAATTTATAAACGCAATAAGCGCTGCATAAATACTAAAATTTCATACAAAAAAAGTCACTTTTGGGGAAATCATGCTGCGACTGGCAACCTCCGGACACCGGATATTTGTTCAATCGAACAGCGTGGCTCACCTTCGGCGGGGAGAAGCCAACGTGGCAATTTCACTCGCCAATTACGGAATCCCGATCGAATTCGTCACCCGTTTACCTCAAAACGACATTGCAGACCGGCGCATCTCCGAACTGCGAAAATGCAATGTGACAAAAAAGCTTATCCATTATCACGAAATACAATCAGTGATCAAGAAACTTAAAACAAAAATAATATGATTCAGGTAGAACAACAAGCCGGAAAAATGAGTAGTTTCCGATGGACTATAGTCACAATGTTATTCTTTGCAACAACGATTAATTATCTCGACCGACAGGTCTTGTCGCTTACGTGGGATGAATTTATCAAACCCGAATTTCATTGGAATGAGTCGCATTACGGCACCATCACTTCTTTCTTTTCTATTTTTTACGCCATTTGTATGCTTTTCGCAGGACGTTTCGTAGAATGGATGGGAACCAAAAAGGGGTACCTCTGGGCTATCGGCGTCTGGAGTGCGGGAGCCTGCTTACACGCCGTATGCGGAGTTGTAACACAAAGCAGCGTTGGCCTGCACAGTGCAGCCGAACTGGCAGCTGCTACGGGTGATACAGCCGTTATCATCGCAACAATAAGCATGTGGAGTTTTCTCGTAGCCCGCGGTGTGCTCGCTTTGGGTGAAGCGGGGAACTTTCCGGCGGCCATTAAAGCGACAGCTGAATATTTCCCTAAAAAGGACCGCGCTTACGCCACTTCCATTTTTAATGCCGGGGCATCCATCGGCGCACTTTTTGCTCCGCTCACCATCCCCCCTCTTGCAAAACATTTTGGCTGGGAACAGGCTTTTGTGGTAATCGGCGTATTGGGCTTTATCTGGATGGCCTTTTGGGTATTCCTCTACGATAAGCCGGCGAAGAGTAAACGTGTGAATGCACTTGAACTCGAATACATTGAACAGGACAAGCATGAAAAATCGGAAGAGGAGAACAGGAGGAATGAAGAAAAAATGCCTTTCTGGAAGTGTTTTTCGTATAAACAAACGTGGGCTTTTGCGGCAGGCAAATTTATGACCGACGGTGTTTGGTGGTTCTTTCTGTTTTGGACCCCGTCGTACCTGAATACGCAGTTCAACATTAAAACATCGGAAGGGCTTGGTATGGCACTGATTTTCACATTATATGCCATTGTTACGGTCCTTTCCATTTTTGGTGGAAAGTTACCCACCATCTTCATCCATCGAAGCGGACAAAATCCTTATGCCGCCCGAATGAAAGCCATGCTTATATTTGCCTTTTTCCCGTTGGTAGTCCTGCTTGCCCAACCTCTTGGCATGCAGTTTGCCTATCTCGGCAAGAATGCTGCCTGGATTCCCGTATTGCTTATCTCTATCGGCTGTGCCGCGCATCAGGCGTGGAGCGCGAACCTGTTTTCCACCATTGGAGATATGTTTCCGCAGGGAGCAATTGCAACCGTTACAGGCATTGGCGGTATGGCGGGTGGAATTGGTTCGATGATTCTTCAGAAAGGAGCCGGGAATCTGTTCGTTTACGCCGGAGAAACCAATTTAACATTCTTAAATTTTGAAGGGAAACCGGCTGGATATTTTATTATTTTCTGTATCTGCGCCGTTGCCTATTTAATCGGGTGGACAATAATGAAAGCTTTGGTACCCAGATATAAACTGATCACAGATTAAGTTATAATAAATTGCCGGGGCATACTTACTTAACTTTGCCGGAGCCTCGCGCTTTGGCAAAGTTTTTTTAATCCCCTTACTTTCTTTCCACATTCCCCCGTGTAAAGGAAAAATAAATTCCAACCAGGCTGATGAGTGCAAAGGTGATGAAACCCCATTTCATTGCAGTCAGAAAAATATTGTCCTCAATCACTGTCACGGCTCTGTCCCCAAAATAGAAAGCGAAGAAGAACGTCACGATAGTCATCCCCACAATTTGTCCGAAAATACGCATCGAAGATGCTATACCCGATGCCTGCCCGTAACGGCTCTTATCCACCGAGCTCATAATGGTATTCATGTTGGGCGACGAGAAAAAGGCAAAACCCAGCCCTTCCCAAACCAATACCAAAACAATTAATCCTAACGGCGTTGCAGAAGTGAAAAAAGACATGGCAAACAATCCAACCGAACACATAGCCATCCCCAATGTAGCAAAGTAGCGCGGTTGAATTTTATCGGAAAGGCGCCCTACTACCGGCGAAAACAACGCCATCATAACAGGTTGGGCTATTATCACCGCACCTGCTTCGCGGGGTGACAATCCCTGGGTTTTCTGCAGGTAGAGGCTCAAGAAAAACACAATGGCGGATGTGGCCGTATAATTGATCAGAGCCGCCAGGTTGGAAAAGCCGAAGAGCTTATTGTGGGTAAAGAGATGTGTCTCAAACATCGGGTTGGCCAGCCGGCTTTCGATAATCCAGAACAATATCAGCATTATAACTCCAAATGCCATAAGTGCCCAGCCGAAAGCCGATGGAATATGCGATGAACCGTAAACCAACGCCACTAACCCGAGCATAAATACAAACGTACCCCGAAAATCGATTTTCTTTTTACCGCCGGGTTCATTAGCATCTTTTTCGAGAAAAGCAAAAGCAATGATCGTTGACAATATCCCCAAAATAACAGCCACATAAAACAATGAATGCCAACCCAGGCTCTGCGTTAAGAACCCGCCGATAAACGGGCCTGTTGCCAATCCGGTATAGACCGAGGCTACTGAAATACCGATCACCTGCCCACGGTTACGGGCCGGGAAATTAGCTACAAGGATAGCCTGGCCGGTAGTATTGGTAAAAGCTGACCCGGCGCCTTGCACAAAACGGGCAACGATAAGCCAGGTACCGGAAGGCGAAACAGCGCACAGCGCCGATGCGAGCGTAAAAATGATTAACCCCAGCTTAAACAACCGTACGTTGCCCGAAACATCGCCCAGTTTGCCTACGGGCAGAAGAAACATACCGGTGGCAACCAAAAAGGCAGTAATGATCCAGCTGAGGGAAATAGCATTCAGACCGAAACTTTTTTCAATGGCAGGCAGGGCAATATTGATGGATGATACCAAAAACGTTCCCATAAACGATGATATGGAAACGGTAATCAGTATGGATAGTTGTTTTTTTGACCAGGACATACTTTCACAACTCGTTATACCAACTCGAATACATCAAATAATTTGCTGCAATTTTTTGATTTATTTCTTTCGATTGTCCGGGATCTACTTTCTTTACAAACTTGGCCGGGACACCCGCATAAATACTTCCGGGCTCCACTTGCGTACCGCTCAAAACAAGTGCGCCTGCTGCAATAATAGCGCCCTCGCCCACCACGGCATGGTCAAGGACAATTGCTCCCATCCCGATCAGCGCCCCATTCTCAATTTTGGCGCCGTGGATGATTGCATTATGTCCTACCGACACATCATTGCCCAGAATAGAAACCGATTTTTCATAAAGTGTATGAATAACCGCTCCATCCTGTACATTCACACGGTTGCCCAGGCGAATGGAATTAACGTCGCCCCGCAACACTGCTCCGTACCAGATGCTGCAATCTTTGCCAATCACAACGTCGCCGATAACAACCGCCGTCTCTGCTAAAAATGTATTGTCGCCAATTTCGGGAGTGAATCCCCGAACTGATTTTATTATTGCCATACGTATTCTAAGTCTTGAAGCACGCGTTGCGGGGTTTGTGAAGCAAGCATTATAAGCTCGGAACCGTAACTCGTAACTTGCAACCCGCAACAAATTTCAAATAGATCTTGTCTTTTCTTTCAACCACTCTTTCTCCTCCTTGTTCAACTGTTTTTTCAGTTTTCCGAACACCATTTTGTGGTAATTGTTAAGCCACTTGATCTCTTTTTTTGTCATCAACTTCTTAACAATCGGTTGGGTGTCGATAGGGCAAAGCGTGATGGTCTCAAAGCCATAGAACATCCCGAAATCTTCCGTTTTCTTGTATTCTTGTGTTACAATGAGGTTCTCGATCCGGATTCCGTATTCGTTGGCACGATAGATGCCCGGTTCGTTCGAGGTTACCATACCCGTTTTCAACACGGTGGGATTCTCTTCGAGGCGAATGCTCTGAGGCCCTTCGTGCACATTGAGGAAATGTCCGATGCCGTGTCCGGTTCCGTGCCAATAGGTTTGGCAATTATCCCATAACGCCCTACGGGCCAAAATATCGAGTTGCGATCCACGCGTCCCTTCGGGATAAATGGCTGTCGCGATACCGATATGCCCTTTCAGTACGTTTGTGTAATCTATCTTCATCTGTTTGGTGAGCTCTCCCACGGCAACCGTACGGGTAATATCGGTGGTGCCATCCTTGTATTGTCCGCCGGAATCTATCAGTAACAAGCCTTTTGGTTCTACCTTAAGGCAAGTAGCGGGTTGCGCGCGATAGTGAATAACCGCTCCGTTCCCGGCATACCCCGCAATGGTTGAAAAGCTTTCACCCACAAATAAATCCTGTTGCGAACGGTATTCGCGTAACTTTTCATCTACGGTAACCTCCGTTACACTTCCTTCCGGCACCGCGTTTTCGAGCCACATGAAAAACTTCACTAAAGCCACCCCGTCTTTTACCATTGCATTGCGGAAACCGTTGAGTTCGGTTTTGTTTTTAACGGCTTTCATCAAATCCACCGGCGACGGAACATCAACGATCCTGCACGATGCCGGAATGGTTTGATACAACTTGTAATTAATCTTATTGCCTGTAATGCAAACCGTACTGCCTTCCGGCAAATTCGCCACATAGTTGAAAACCTGATCGTATCCATCAATCCGGACTCCTTGTTTCAAGAGGGTATTTTTGGTAACGTCGTCCAATTTTTCTTCATTTACAAAAAGCACGCTCTCTTTTTTCGATACATAGCCGTAGGCTACGGCTACCGGATTAAAATCGACATCGCTGCCGCGCATATTAAAAATCCAGGCTACGGCATCCAAGGTAACGGCAATAAGCCCGTCGGCCTCCAATTTATCGAGCTCGGCATTGATCCTTTTTATCTTACTTCTGGTAGATTCTCCGGTAATATCGTCAGATAAAAGAAATACGTTGTTTTGTGGAATTTCCGGACGATCTTTCCACACTTCGGCAAACGGATCAAGGGAAGTTTCTAATTTTATTCCCTTAGTATCCAACGCTGCTTTTAATGCTTTGGCATCGGATGCCGCATAAACAAGCCCGTCAATTCCAACCGTTCCGCCTCTGCCCACATGCTCCATTATCCAGGCAATCATTTCGGGTGTGTCCGGCTGCCCCATTTTAAACAGTTCAAAACCGGTGCCCTTCAATTCAGCAGCGGCTTGAAGAAAATACCTCGAATCTGTCCAAACGCCGGCTTTTTCTTTGGTTACAACAGCTGTTCCCGCAGAACCGGTAAATCCGCTTATCCACTTGCGCGATTCCCACATTTTAGGTGGGTACTCGCTCAAATGCGCATCGGTACTGGGAATTATAAACGCATCTAACTCATTGACCTCCATAAACTTCCTCATGGAGATCAATCTTTCGGGAATGATTGACGTATTCATATCTGGTAATTTTTCATTTTATAAACCACAAATTTAACAAATTGTTCTTACATTTGGCGCTATTAACAAGATGAAAAATTTATGCAGACCTCCATCAAACTTAAAAACATGCAGTTCTTCGCCTATCACGGCGTGCTTCCGCAGGAGAAAATTGCCGGGAATAATTTTGTGGTCAATATAGAATTCACCGCCGACGTATCGAAATCTTTTGAAACCGATAACATGGCAGATACGATCAATTACGCTACGGTTTATGATTTGGTAAAAGCAGAAATGTCTGTGCCCAGCGAATTAATTGAACACGTTGCGGGACGGATATTCTCGAAAATAAAAAAATCGTTTCCACAAATCAATGTCCTCGAAGTACGCGTGGCCAAACTAAACCCGCCCGTGAGCGGCGAGGTTGAAGCTTCGGAAATTATTGTTCGGGATTAATCCTTGTCTACAACATCATTTTTTATTTAAAGGTTGACAACAGGTTTTCTATCTATTTTTACAATCCCATTTTTGAGGATGGACGAAAGGAGCCTTTGAAATAAAAGTTCATATCTTTTTTGTATCTTTGCACAAATTTACGAGAAGTAATGAGCGACGAAACAAGACAAGCCGAAGTGCCTGAAGAGATGGTTTTACGCACCGAAAATCTGGTAAAAAAATACGGGAAAAGGACAGTGGTAAGCCACGTTTCCATCAATTTGAAACAAGGCGAAATTGTCGGTTTGCTGGGACCTAACGGAGCCGGAAAAACCACCACGTTTTATATGACCGTAGGATTGATTGTCCCGAATGAAGGAAACATATACCTGGGCGATCAGAATATTACCCAATTTCCGGTTTACAAACGCGCGCAATACGGAATTGGCTATCTGGCCCAGGAGGCATCTATTTTCAGGAAAATGTCGGTTGAAGACAACATCAAATCGGTATTGGAATTTACCAATAAAACCCCCGAAGAACGAAAGGATAAACTGGAAGAGCTGATTTCTGAGTTTGGATTGGAAAAAGTGCGAAAAAACCAGGGTGACCGCTTATCGGGAGGCGAGCGCCGCCGTTCCGAAATTGCCCGGTGTCTGGCCATCGACCCCAAGTTTATTATGCTTGATGAACCCTTTGCCGGGGTCGATCCCATTGCTGTTCAAGATATCCAGTCGATTGTGGCGCGGCTGAAATACAGGAATATCGGCATTCTGATAACCGATCACAACGTGGACGAAACGCTGAGTATAACCGACCGGGCTTATCTGCTTTTCGAAGGCAGGGTTTTGTTTCAGGGGACGGCGGAAGAGCTGGCTGAAAATCCGGTAGTGAGGGAGAAGTACTTAGGCCGCGATTTTGAATTGCGCCGCAAAAATTTTGGAATATCGCAATGAGCAGGCTCCTCGCTATAGATTACGGAAAAAAAAGAACAGGAATTGCTGTCAGCGACCCGCTACAGATAATTGCCAACGGATTAACAACGGTTGATACTGCTAAGATTTTTGATTTTCTGAAATCATACTTGGCGAAAGAAGAAGTAGAAAAAGTGATTATCGGATTACCCCGGCAGATGAATAACGAGGCATCGGAAAACCTACCCCGGATAGAGCAGTTTGCCGATCAGTTGAGGAAGTTATATCCCAATTTGGATATCGGTTATTTCGATGAACGGTTTACTTCGAAAATGGCTCAACAAACAATGATTGACGGCGGTTTAAAGAAAAAAGACCGAAGAAATAAAGCACTGATAGATGAAATCAGCGCCACCATAATCCTGCAAGGATATATGGAAAGCAGAAGAAAATAAAACTCAATTATGATTTTACCCATATACATTTACGGACACCCCATCTTAAGAAAAGTAGCCAAAGAGATTGATACGACAAATTATCCCAATCTGCAGGAATTGATCGACAATATGTATGAAACAATGTACAAAGCCGATGGCGTTGGACTTGCCGGCCCCCAAGTGGGTTTGGAAGAGCGCATCTTTGTCGTTGACATGGAGCCGGTGGCAGATGATGATCATCCCGAATTTAAAGGATTCAAGAGAGCGTTTATCAATGCCCAAATAACAGAAAAAACCGGTGAGTTGGAATGGGTGGAAGAGGGCTGCCTGAGTATTCCGGGCATCCATGAAAAAGTTCCGCGCGAGGAAAGAATCCGCATTCAATATCTTGATGAGGGCTTACAGCCGCACGATGAAGAATATACCGGTTACATGGCTCGTGTGATCCAGCACGAATACGACCATCTCGACGGCATCATGTTTACCGACCGGATCTCTCCATTGCGCAAGCGAATGATAAAAAGCAAGTTGTCAAATTTTGAGAAAGGGAAAGTGAATTGCCACTATCGTATAAAAACGGTGTGATTCTCCTTAGTAAGTGTCTATATTATTTATTCGGTGATGTAATTTGACATTATTTTATTGATAAATACATTGCCATGTTTATCAATATTATAGATAATATACCATATAGTGCTAGGATTACGGCGATAACGATTACACCCTTTCGCCGTAACGTTTGTGTGAAGAGTAAGTGGTTTTGAATGAATTTTTACCGAACTTGTTCGCTATAATAAACCATTCTCCTTACAGAATTTTACCGTATCCTCCATGGCTGTTTTACGAAACTCCCCCGAAGTCATATACCCTTCGGGAACAACTCCCGATTCAGTCGGATTATCAAACTTTACCGTTTTGGGATAACGTCTTAGCTGCTTGATAAGTTGTTTACCGCGTTCGGTTTGCGTATTTATTCTGACATTTATGTACATAAAAATAAGCTTTGATAAATAAATCAATACAAAAATACAAAAATTATCTCAAATAAACCTGATTTTAATGAATCAGCAATTGGTAATTAATAATTTCCTACCAGCAACCTTGCCGCTTCTTTATCTAAAAACCACACCAGGTTTCTTGAAACGGGATCTACTTTGGCAGCTGGATAAATAGCCGCCACTTCTTCTCTCGACTCAATAATCTGCTTCACTTTTTCGGCTTTGGCAGCTCCGGTAACTAAAAACGCCACACGCTGAGCCTGGTTGATCACTTTCCCCGACAAGCTCACCCGCTTTTGTCCGCTATCTGGATGCGTTCCCACCACACACAAATTTGCATTTTCCCACAAATTTATTTCGTACGGAAAAATGGAAGCCGTGTGCCCGTCATCGCCCAATCCCAAAATAACCAGGTCGAACGACGGAACAGCAGCCGCCATTTCCACCTCCATCTGCAGCAATGTGGAATACCTTTCTGCTTCGGTATCGGGATCATTTTCACCTTTGATACGAAAGATATTTTTCTCTGGGATGGCCACATGATCGAGCAAATGATCTTTGGTCATTTTATAATTGCTTTGCTCATCGGTGGGCGCCACACAACGCTCGTCTCCCCAAAACAGAAAAAGACTTTTCCAGTCGATATCGTTTTTATGATGTTGAGCCCAGTAGTCAAATAGCGATTTTGGAGTGGAACCGCCCGATAAAGCCACCGTGACCCTTTCTCGGTCTTTTAGAATCTCTTTCAGATAGATTGTAAAACTCTCGTTCAGAGACGCAAGGTCATCAAAAATTTTTATTTCCATAATCTTAAGTTCAAAAAATACCCGTAATCCGGCTATAATTCACAATATACCCCGTCATCCGCCAGATTTTTACACGGATAGCGCCACGTCTGATTCTCACCTTCAATCAGCCCATCCGCACTGTCCGGGCCCCAGGAGCCGGAAGGATAACCATACAAAGGCGCATCAGGATCACTTTCCCAATAATCGAGAATGGGCTGTACAAACTTCCAAGTCAACTCTGCGCCTTCTCCCGACATATAAAGTGTGTTGTCGCCCGTCATACAATCCAAAATCAACCGTTCATATGCTTCGGGAATATAATGATCTTTCAGGTCTGAATAATGGAAATCCACGTTTACCGATTTCACCTCGTAACCATTTCCCGGAACCTTCATACCCGTTTTTAACAAAATCCCCTCATCAGGCTGAATGCGTAAGATCAGCTGGTTTCCCGCTTCAATAGCGCCGTCAACCGATTTAAAAAGTCGCGTGGGTGACGGTTTAAAATGGATTACAATTTCCGAAACTCTTGTCGGCAGGCGCTTTCCCGACCGGATATAAAACGGTACACCACTCCATCGCCAGTTATCGATAAAGAATTTCATCGCGAAATAAGTTTCCGTACGCGAGTTTTTATCCACGCCCTCTTCGTCGCGATATCCGACAAGGTGTTTCCCTTTCACATGCGACTCTGTATATTGCCCGCGAATAACATTGTGTCGTAAATCCTCCCCGCTCAAAGGGCGCAACGAACGGAAAACTTTCAATTTCTCGTGCCGGATCTCATCCGAAGTGATTTTTGCCGGCGGCTCCATGGCCACCAACGACGCTACCTGTAGCAAGTGATTCTGAACCATATCGCGCATCGCACCGGCATTTTCGTAATATCCGCCGCGGCCTTCCACACCGATGCTCTCGGCAGCCGTAATCTCCACATGCTGCACATAATTCCTGTTCCACAACGGTTCGAAGATTCCGTTTGAAAAACGGGTAACCAGCAGGTTTTGGACGGTCTCCTTTCCCAAATAATGATCGATACGGTAAATCTGTTCTTCGCCGAAAAAATCGGTCAGCAATTTGTTTAACTCCAAAGCCGATTTTAAATCGTGACCGAAAGGTTTTTCGATAATAATCCGACGAAATCCTTTCTGTTGCAACGTAAGTCCTTGCCCGTAAAGATATTTTGGAATAACCGGATAGAGTTGCGGAGGCGTTGAAAGATAAAAAATATAGTTGTGGTGAAGATCCAATTTCTTGTTCAATTCCCCCAGTTTATTTTTCACAAGTTCATAATCTTCACTCTTTTGTGTATCGATGCTGAGGTAAAAAACCTTCTTTAAAAAAGTGTTTATCTTCTCTGTCGCTGCGTTTTTGAAGTGAGAAAACTCTTTGATCCCCTCCTTCATTCTTTTGCGAAACTCAACATCGGTGAGTTTTGACCGGCTGACACCCAAGACGGCATAACCATCCGGCAATGAATCATTCATGTACAAATCGAAAACCGAAGGCATCAGTTTCCGATAAGTAAGATCGCCCGAGGCACCAAAAATAACCAGCGCCTGATTATCAATTTTCTTCATCATTAAAAACTATTTATTCAATTTTCGCATGTTTTCCCGGATAGTACATGCGAGTAAGACGTAAACAAATAAGAAGGCCTAAAGTTGATTAAGGGTTTAAAACAAACGCTGCAAGGCTGCCCTGTCTTTTATAAGAATTTTCCGCCTGTCCACACCAATAAGCCCTTCATCTGCCATCTGCATCATAACATTTACCAATGCCGGGCGTGAGACACCAAACAAACGCGACAGTTCCTCTTTCGACATTTTCAACTGAAACTCCTGTTCACCCTTCGATTCTTTTAAAACGTAATACCCCAGCTTGGCACGGATGCTCCGCAACGACGCAAGCCTTAGCTTTTCCGACAAGAAAGCTACCTTATTTGATATATACGCTAAAAACGCTTTCATAAAATCCTGGTACTTACTCATCAAAAGGAATACATTTTCCTTGGGGATAAGGATCGCCACACAATCGGTTTTAGCAAGCGCCGTAACAGGTGAACTGTTGTCGGTAGCAAATAAAAAACCGGTTGCCAGGGGATTAGGCGCCTTGATCGACTCTATTTTCACAAACTCGCCCTTTTCATCAGACATCTCCGTAACAACTTCACCTTTTATAACAATGTAAAGCATTTCGTACACCGATCCCTGTGCCACCAGCATATCGCCTTTTCCATACCGCTTTATGCTGTAGCGTACATCGCGTAGAAAATCGTCCCTTTCGTCCATAGGAACAGAATCACACAGAGGACACTGAAAAATGGATGAGAAATAATCCGTATGAGAATGATTCATAAGTTTGATTTTTATTCGGTAGATATTCCAACTAAGCGACGAATATAACTGTTTTTTTGCGATTCGTAATAAATATTACATTCTTTTAGATTTAAATTTACTTTTTTTGTATCGAAGTGGATTAAAGTACTCTCAAACTAAACTATCATGGCAAAACTAAAGAATATTTGGAACGAGGTAAAACCCCGGGGTGGCTGGAAATATCCGGCAATTATTATTACGGGAGCCTTCGTGGGGCTGTTTATCTATACTTTTTTTGCTTCCCGCGCCTACAGCTATTTATCCGACAATCCCCGAACCTGTGTTAACTGCCACGTGATGAGCCCTTATTACGCCACCTGGACACACAGTTCACACGCACGGAATACCACCTGCAACGATTGTCATGTTCCGCATAACAATATCGTTAATAAGTATTTTTTCAAAGCCAAGGACGGGCTTCGCCACTCTGCCGTTTTTACACTGAGGGGCGAGAAAACGGCATTACAAACCATAGAAGCCAGTTCGGAGGTTATTATGGACAACTGTATCCGTTGTCACACACAGCTTAATCAGGAGTTTGTAAATACCGGAAGAATGGGTTATAAAGAGATGAAAGCGATGGGAGGAAACGCATGCTGGGATTGTCACAGGGATGTTCCGCACACAAGAAGCCGTTCGGAAGTATCCACTCCCAACTCACACGTGCCGATGCCGGATACCAATGTGCCGGATTGGCTGAGTACAGCAATGAAAAATAATCAAATAAAATAACTAACAAATTTATCGTTATGAATAGCAATGACAACAAAAAGATGAAGCCCTGGGTAGCCTGGCTCCTATTCTTCGTTACGGTTGGAATAGTATTTTTATTGGGAATGCTTGCAGCATCTATCACTCAACGCAGGGCAGAAGTAGTAAGCATCATGAACAACAAAAAAGTGAACATTACAGGCATTGAGTCGAGAAACGAGATTTTCGCAGAAAACTATCCGCGCGAATACGAATCATGGATAAAAACCGCCGACACCACTTTTCAAAGTGAATTCAACGGCAGCAGCTCCGTTGATGTGCTTGCCCAACGCCCCGAGATGGTGATCCTTTGGGCAGGATATGCTTTTTCCAAAGATTACGGTACTCCCAGAGGACATATGCACGCCATAGAAGATGTATACCATTCCCTTCGTACCGGTTCTCCCATGACTCCCGATGCAGGGCCGCAGCCGGCGACCTGCTGGACCTGCAAAAGCCCCGACGTTCCCCGGTTGATGGACTCGCTGGGAATTGCCGAATACTATAAAGGCACTTGGGCATCATTGGGACACGAAGTTGTTAACCCCATCGGCTGCGCCGATTGCCACGATGCGGAAACAATGAACCTTAAGATCAGCCGTCCGGGATTGATAGAAGGATATAAGAACAGCGGACAGGACATCACCGGGGTTTCGCAGCAGGATATGCGTTCGCTGGCCTGTGCCCAATGCCACGTTGAGTACTACTTCACACCCGAAGGTAAATACCTCATCTTCCCCTGGCACAACGGGCTGACGATGGAAGGCGGAGAACAATATTACGACAGTATCCAGTTTGCCGACTATACACACAAGCTGAGCCGTGCACCCATCATTAAAGCCCAACATCCCGATTACGAAATATACAAAACGGGAATTCACGCACAACGCGGCGTTTCGTGTGCCGATTGTCACATGCCTTACGTTTCGGAAGGCGGCGTTAAATATACCAGTCACCATGTAAGGAGCCCGTTGGCAAGCATCAACAACACGTGCCAGGTTTGTCACCGCGAAAGCGAAGAGACCCTGCGTGCCGCTGTTTACGAGCGTCAACGCAGTGCAAACGAAATCCGCGACCTGGTTGAAAAAGAGCTGGCCATGGCCCACATAGAAGCAAAATTTGCCTGGGACAAAGGAGCTACCGAAGCTCAAATGAAAGAGGTCCTGCAGCTTCTTCGTCAATCGCAATGGCGTTGGGATTATGCAGTTGCATCACACGGCGGGTCGTTCCACTCACCGATAGAATTCCAGCGGATTCTCTCGCTGAGCCTCGACCGTGCCCACAAGGCCCGTTTCGCTATCTCTAAAGTGTTAGCACAATTGGGACATATCGGCGATGTTCCCATGCCCGATATTTCCACCAAAGAAAAAGCGCAGGCATACATTGGATTGGATATACCGAAAGAAAGAGAAGCTAAAAAACAATTTATGGAGACGGTTGTTCCAAAATGGTTGGAAACGGCCAAGGCGAATAACCGGTTGGTAAGTCGCAGATAAAACGAATTACGACTGAATGAATAACTCTCGAAAAATCTGGGAGAAGCCGTGGGATTATACCGAAGGGTTTATTGTTGCCGGAGGCATTGCGTTGGCAGGAACTCTGTTGCAATTTCCGCTCGGGAACATCAATCCCGTTGATTTCGGTTCTCCTGTAAACATAATTATTGGAGCCCTGTTTGTTGCAGGGCTTCTTTGTTGCCATTTTCTGCTGAAAGGCAATTATATTGTTGGCTGGCTGTCGAGCGTACGCTCTACGCTGCCGGCGTTGCTGGTGATGTTGTTGTTTATCGTTATTCTGGGGCTTACGCCGCAATTTACGATATACGAACCGCAGGAGCACCTGCCCGGCAACATTTTCAGCCGGATGGGATGGTACCGGATGACCACATCGTGGACGTTTGTGTTCCTTTGCTTTTACATGCTGACGATCCTGGGCTTCACCCTCCTGAAGAAAGCCCGCAAACTCCAATCGTGGCGGCGGCTTGGTTTCTATCTCAATCATTTGGGATTGTTTATCGCTCTTTTGGGTGGTTTGCTGGGAAGCGGCGACCTACAACGGTTTACCATGACGGTTGCGGAAGGGAACACGGAATGGCGTGCGCAGGATGCCTCGGGAAACATCCGCGAATTACCCGTCGCCATTGAGTTGGACACGTTTAAAATTGAAGAGTATCCGCCCAAACTGGTTGTTATAGATAACCGCACAGGAAAAATCCTGCCTGAAAACCGCCCCGAATCGTACATGTTTGAAGCGATCGGCAAAACAACGCAATTAAACGGAAATACCATCGAACTCCTCGAATATATTCCACAGGCGGCTATAGTGAGGGACTCGGTTTTCACGAACGTGGTACCTATGCCGATGGACGGGGCAGCAACTGCACTGAAAGTCCGGGTAACAAATCCGTCTTTGAAAGAGCCGGTTGAAGGCTGGGTAAGCAACGGAAGTTACATGTTTCCCTATCAGGTATTGTATATCGATGAAGCCACAAGCGTGGCAATGCCGGTGCAGGAAGTAAAAAAATATACATCACAGGTAACCGTTTTCACCAAAGCCGGACATACGGAAAAAGCCGGTATCGAAGTGAACAAACCGTTATCGATGGAGGATTGGATTATTTACCAATACAGTTACGACGAATCGATGGGAAAATATTCCAAAACCAGCGTTTTTGAACTCGTTCGCGACCCATGGTTAAAGGTCGTCTATACCGGAATTTTCATGCTGTTAGCGGGAGCATTGTTTCTATTTATTGCAGGCCCGAGGAAATAATTCATAACTCATAATTCGTAACTTGTAATTCGTAATTTCAACATGACCTGGGATCATTTTATATATTTTGCCTTGCCGGCGGTTTTACTTTGGATTGCAGCATCTGCTCTGGCGTTGCAAAGTCCTAAAAAACTGCTGCCTACTCTTCTTACCATATTAGGGTTGGGGGTATTTTTCTCATTCATCATCGGTTTGTGGATATCCCTCGAGCGGCCGCCGTTGCGTACAATGGGCGAAACCCGTTTGTGGTACTCGTTCTTTCTTCCGGTTGCCGGATTAATAACTTATCAACGATGGAAATACAGGTGGATATTATCGTTCAGTACCATTTTATCTGCCGTGTTTATCGCAGTGAACATTGTCAAGCCTGATATTCACAACAAAGTGCTGATGCCCGCCCTGCAAAGTCCGTGGTTTGCGCCGCACGTCATTATCTATATGTTTTCTTATGCCATTTTGGGAGCAGTGACCCTGATTGCATTGTATTACCTGGTTCGGGAGAAAAAAATCCCGGACAAAGAACGTATTATGGATATGGCCGATAACCTGGTATATGTGGGCATTGCTTTTATCACGATGGGAATGCTGATGGGAGCAATCTGGGCAAAGGAGGCTTGGGGACACTATTGGAGCTGGGATCCGAAAGAGACGTGGGCCGCTGCTACCTGGCTGGGTTATTTGATTTATATTCATTACCGGCTCAGGAAAACATCGAAGAACAAAATATCGGCGATCATGCTCATTTGTGCATTCGTCCTGCTGCAAGTATGCTGGTATGGGGTCAATTATCTTCCATCGGCGCAAGGAAGAAGCGTACATACTTACTCGGTGAGATGAAAGAGCAAAGAGCAAAGAACAAAGAACAAAGAGCAAAGACAAAAGATAAAAGACAGTCTGAAAGTGAAAAACGAAAAACTATAAATTTATGAAAAAGATCTATTTTTTACTCCTTTCACTGATCGTACTCGTATCAGGAAATAAGGTTTCTGCCCAGGAGGCACAGGAAAAAGAGAATGAGTTTACGGTAAAAGCCCAACTGAGGCCGAGAGCCGAATACAGGCATGGCGCCATCAGCCCGATGGGGGAAAACAGCCAGGCCTCGTCATTCATTTCCAATCGCGCACGATTAAGCGTGGGGTTCGACAACGGATTTCTCTCGATGGGTGCTTCGGCGCAAGACGTTTCGGTTTGGGGAGAAAGGCCGCAAATTGACAATAACCCATGGACAAGCGGAATAAACGAAGCGTGGGCAAAAATCTACAAAAACGGTTATTTTTTGCAATTTGGACGCCAGCAATTAACGTATGACGACGATAGAATTCTGGGCACACTCGACTGGAACCAGGCAGGACGCTTTCACGACGCACTGAAAACGGGTTACGAAAATCCACACAACAAAATCCATTTGATTCTGGCCTACAATCAGCACGCGCAGAGACTAAACAGCGGGACATATTATGCCGGAGGACAGCCGTACAAGTCGATGCAAACGGCATGGTATCAGTACGACACAAAAGAGAATTTCGCCTTGTCTCTTCTGTTGATGAACCTGGGATTCGAAACCGGATCGCGGGGAGAAAGCGGAACTCCCGATAAAGCCGAAACCAGCTACATGCAGACCCTAGGAGCCAACCTTTCATACAAAGTGAGCGATCTCAGTTTATACGGAACGGTTTATTTTCAAACAGGAAAAAATCGTGTCGGAGCGGATGTAAACGCGTATATGTTTGCAGTGAAAGGCCAATACAATTTTTCGCCCCTGTTTTCGGTTGTCCTGGGAATAGATGACCTGTCGGGACAAAAGGCCGGTAACGACAAAGCGACGAACTTTGACCCGCTATACGGAACGCATCACAAGTTTTACGGGGCCATGGATTATTTCTACGCTTCACCCTTCGGAAATTACGGCCTGACAGACCTTTTCGGCTCGCTCATCTTCAAGCCTGCCAATAAACTCACCCTCGACCTGACCTGTCACTACTTCTCATCACAACAACCGGTTAACGTTGGAGATGCAGAGAAAAAAGGATTGGGTTCCGAAATAGACCTGACGGTAACCTACCCCATCCGGCCATATATCACGCTACAGGGCGGATATTCGATGATGTTCGGCACAGAAGCCTTCTTCCGGATAAAAGGCGGAAGCAAAGACCGCGCACAGAACTGGGCTTTCTTGTCGCTGAATGTAAATCCGACAATATTTAAGGGGAAATTTTAAATTTACTGCTGCTTAGCCACCCAGACATCATCCGGATAAATTACGTCGTGGAGGAATAGTGCGTGTCCGGGAGCAGAGTCGCCGGCAACCTGACGGTTTTTGGCTTCTATAACCCGGCGAAACCCATACTCATCCAGTTTTCCACGGCCTGCTTCCAGGAGGGTCCCTACGATGGCACGAACCATATTCCGAAGGAACCGGTCGGCAGTTATGGTAAAAGTGAAACGGGTGTCGCCCTCTTGTCTCCAGTATGCTTCCTGAATACGGCAGTTGTTCGTTTTCACATCGGTATGCAGCTTGCTGAAACTGGTGAAATCTTCATATTCTTTCAGCACTTCACACAACGCGTTCATGGCAATTATATCCGGTTGAAAGAACACCTGATAGGTGAAATCGTGCAAAAACGGGTCCTTTTCCGTTGTGAGGTAATATTTATAAGTCCGGGATATGGCCGAAAACCGAGCGTGGGCATCGGATTTCACTTCACGGATTTCGCGGATAGAGATATCGCGGGGCAGAAAGCTGTTGAGCTTCCTTATCAGGTCTTTTTCATCGAAACTTCCTCCCGAAAAATCAAAATGTGCCACCATTTTCCGGGCATGCACGCCGGCGTCGGTCCTGCCCGCCCCTGTCACTTCAAGCGGCTCACGCAAAACGGTAGAAAGAGCATCCTGCAAAACCTGCTGCACACCAATACCGTTGGGCTGTATTTGCCAACCCACATAATTCTTCCCGTTGTACGAAAGTGTGATAAAGAAACGCATTAGATAATTATTACCTTACCGTTATGTGAAAGCAAGCCTGTTTCCGCTCGTGTTTCACATAACACCGTTGTTGATTTTTTAAATCGAAAAGTACTTGTGCCAATACAAGTTTCAATCGTTCCGGCGGTACCTGACGGATGGAATCGGGTGTAACCTGGTCGAAACGTTTCCACGACACGTCAAAGGTGGTTCCGTAACGATGAGTAGAGTTCTCGCTGGCATTGATGTTCCTTTTTGTCAGTGTTGAAAGGTCATCATCGGTGCGGAGAATGCTGGTCAGATAAAGCCGGTACAGAGGCAAATCTTTACTGTAAAGCGAATCCCTGAAATTCTGTGCAATATCGACGAAAAGCTGTGCCGCTGAAGGAACCAGAAAAGGGATAGAATGTGTTAAATCGTACATTTTATAGAGCTCCAGTTCGTTGGGCAGGCGGACAAGCTCGTCTTTCAGCTTCAACGTATCATCGCGTGACGCCATCGGCGAAATTCCGCCGGCGACGGCAGCCGTCAGGTGCAAATCCTGTAAATCGTTGAATTCCTTGTTGTAGTTTCCCGAAAACCGTTGTTTCCGTTCCAATGGAATGCCCCGTGCCGCTTTTACGGTTTCGACGGTCCCGGCAGGTTCGGCTTTACCTTTTCCGCAGAACATGAACAGGAAAGGCAGTGAAAACAACAGCATCCATCGAAAACATTTCATACCTGCCGCTTTAACCATTCATTTCACGAAGCCTGATTTTCGTAAGCATTTGCTTCGTATTCAACGGGAAGTCGCCATCCATCATCCACGAATAGTAACTGGGTTCGTTGCGTAAGACCTGTACAACTGATTTACCTTTATGTTTACCGAAATTGAACACTTCAACACCGTTTTCGTCGAAAATAATCCGTCCGGCAAAATCCACGTTATTGTTAAAACTGGAATACTCTTTTGATAAGAATGCGATATCGTTCTCCAAATCGGGATAACGGTCGAGTTGCGACTTCAGCACTTCATACGTGGCGACGGTGTCGGCTTCGGCAGAGTGCGCGTTCTCCAACTCTTTTTCGCAATAAAATTTGTATGCGGCTTCCAGCGTGCGTTGTTCCTTTTTGTGAAAGATAATCTGAACATCCACGAACTTACGTTTGCTCATATCAAAATCCACTCCCGCCCGAAGGAATTCTTCCGAGAGCACCGGCACATCGAAACGGCTGGAGTTAAAACCCGCCAAATCACAGCCTTCCAGCATGTCGGCCAACGATTTTGCCACTTGCTTAAATGTGGGACAATCTTTCACATCGTCGTCGGTAATTCCGTGAATGGCCGTCGCCTGGGGCGGAATAGGCATCTCGGGGTTTATACGTCGCGATTTTATTTCTTCCTTTCCGTTCGGATGAACTTTCAGCAACGAAATTTCTACTATTCTGTCTTTTGTAATATTTATCCCGGTGGTTTCAAGGTCAAAGAAAACCAGCGGATTTTTGAGGTTTAGTTTCATCTTTTAATCATTTAACATCATCGGCATCAACAGGGTGAGCATCTCTTCGTTCTCTTCGTTTTCAGCAGGAAGAATTATTCCGGCGCGCGAGGGATCGGAAAGCTCTATTATTACATCGGTTGACGGGATGTTGTTCAGTATATCGATGAGGAAAACAGCTTTAAAACCGATATTCATCACGTTCCCGTTATACTGGCAAGGAATAATTTCTTCCGCCGAAGTCAGGAAATCGATATCCTGTGCCGAAACAACGATCTTGTCCTCCGACATTTGTAATTTCACCAAACTGCTTGCCGGATTTGAAAACACACTGACGCGCTTTAAAGCGTTCAGCAACGCAAGCCTGTCGAGCGTAACGTTATTGGGATTATTTTGTGGAATGACCGAGTTGTAGTTGGGATAACGTCCTTCCACGAAGCGGCAGATCATCACAAAGTTCGACAGGATTATGTAGGCATTGTTTTCGTCGAATTTCACCTCTACCGTCCCGTCTTCTTTCGGAAGAAGCGATCTCAGCAGGTTTGCCGGTTTTTTCGGCAAAATAAACGATGATCTTCCATCACCCTGCACATCTTTATGTATTACACGCACGAGCTTGTGTCCGTCTGATGCAACAAAAGTGAGATCGTCGGCAGTGATATCGAAGTAAATACCATTCATCACCGGGCGAAGCTCGTCGTCGGCTGTGGCAAAAACGGTTCTATTGATTCCGTTGAAAAGGGTCCCGGCAGGGATGTTGAGCCCTATTGCCGATTCTTTCAACTCTTTGGGCCTCGGATATTCATCGCCTTTTAAGCCTACAAAATTGTATTTCCCGTTATGATAGTATATGTATATCTCGAGTGTTTCGTCGTTCACGTCGAAAGTGAGTGGTTGATCGGGAAGTTCCCTCAGCGGGTCCAACAGATTTTTGGAGTTAATAGCCAGACTGCCGGCCCCCTCCGAACTGTTTACTTCTACTTTGGTTTCCAATCGGGTTTCGTTGTCGGCGGCTGTAATGGTCAACACGTTTCCGTCCAGTTCCAAGAGAAAACAATCCAAAATGGGTAGTGTGTTTTTTGAATTGATAACTCTGCTGATTGCTTGCAGATGGCTCAACAATGCGGCGCTTGATACTACAAATTTCATAGGGCGTGTGAATTTATTTAATATTTGATGTTTTGATATAATTTAGCAAATATACAAAATTATCTGTTTTGATAAGGCTTGTCTGTACAAATTTTCAATCTATTTCTTATTCCGGGGATGATGTTCGATAATCTCCTGCCTCAGAAAACTCCGGTCTATATGGGTATATATCTCGGTGGTTGTGATTTTTTCATGCCCCAACATTTCCTGGATCACCCGGATGTTGGCTCCACGTTCCAGCAGGTGCGTGGCGAACGAATGACGAAAGACGTGCGGGCCGATCTCTTTGTTGATCCCGGCCGCCCCGGCATATTGTCTGATGTAATAAAAAACCGTAATGCGTGAAATAGCACTTCCCCTCGAACTCGTAAAAACAATATCCTCGCTGCCTTTCTTAACGATTTGTCGTTGACGGTAGAAGAGGTAATTATTTATTTTTTGAATGGCCGTTTCCGATATCGGGACAAGCCGTTGTTTGTTCCCTTTTCCCAGTACACGTATGAATCCTTCATCGAAGAACAAATCGGAAAATCTCAGGTTTGTCAGTTCCGACACACGCAGGCCGCAGCTGTAAAGCGTTTCGATAATGGCGTAATTACGGGTGCCTTCGGCAGTGGAGACATCTATACTATCCAAGATGGAATCGATCTCCTCAATGGACAAGACAACCGGAAGCTTCAATCCAATTTTGGGAGCTTCCAGTAACTGGCTGGGGTTCTCTTCGATAACTCCGTCAAGGACAAGATAGTGAAAAAAAGATTTGATTCCCGAGATTGTCCGGGCCACCGAACGGGCTTTGATGTCATTATCGTGCAATTCGGCAAGAAACTCCTCTAAATGTTGAAGTCTTATTCCCGTGAAAGAGAGGTTGCGGGCTTCCATAAAATCAACCAGTTTCTGCAAATCGGCCATATAGGCGTCAATAGTGTTTGACGACAGTCCTCTTTCCAGCAGCAGGTAGCGTTTATATTTTTCAACAGGTAAGTTTCGTTGCATCGGTTACGGTTTTTCCATTTCCGACATCAGTTTCTCTGCCTCCTCCACATAACGTCGTATTTCGCTGGTTACCCTGATTTTTTCGTCCTCCGTAACGAATTCTTTATGGTCTAATTTCAGCAAAAGATCCGATAATTTTTCATCGCCCATCATTTTGAAAAGCGGTAACATCTTGTGTGCAAAATGCGATGCGTTGTCCATATCGCTTTTCTCAAAACACGCCTCCAGCTCACTGTTGTTTTTTCCGGTGTCGAGCACGAATGCCTTCAGTATTTCCAGCGAACTTTCCGTATCGTTTTTAACAACGTCAATCAATACCGGAACACCTTTGAGATTTTCGCCCGACCCTGTTTCCGCTGTCAGCTTAAGCTTCAGGTACTTATTAATCAGGCTGAAAAGTTGTCCTGAGGTGAACGGTTTATTCAGGAAATCTGTAAAACCCAATTGTTTGAAATCAGGAGACGACAAATCCGATTTTGCAGACAATGCGATAACCGGCGTTGACTTTGATTGAAGCAAGTCAGAATCTAAAATACGCCTTATGAGCATAAAGCCATTTACCCGTGGCATTTGAATATCGAGAAATATCAAATCGAAGATGTTATTTTTCAAAATATTCAATACGTAGTCAGGATTGGTTTCAGTAACAACATTTATTTTTTTCAATCTAAGCATCTCAGCCATCATTGTCAACTGAATAGGGTCATCATCAACTGCCAGCACCGAGATATTTTCAACATCAAAATCGGGATAATCTTCATCCGAACTCAATGCTTCCACCGGCCGTGATGTTTCGAGCGGGATATCTACAAAAAACTCAGAGCCTTTGCCCTCTTCGGATTGCAGGCGAATTTTCCCGCCCAGCTCATCGATCAAACCTTTCGTTATTGCCAAACCGAGCCCGCTGCCTTCTGCCTGCTGCTCTGTTTTTTCGGATTTTATCTGCATAAACTCCTGAAAGATATTCCCCTGATCTTCTTCACTGATCCCTATTCCGGTATCTTTTACCGAAAACTTCAGAATCGTTTTCTCCCTTTCATTCAGAGATTCCACAAAAACCTCAACTTTCCCTTGTTGCGTGTATTTTATCGCATTCGAAATCAGATTGGAGTAAATCTCCCGGATCATAAACGGATCACCAAAAACAAGTAATTTACCCGGCACTTTATTGAACACATTAAACTCAAGTTGTTTCTTTTCGGCAAGGGGCCTGAAGCTGTCCGTTGTATTTTCAACTAATTCATGCACATTAAAATTCATCTCCTTGCGCGACCAGGTGCCGGATTCTATTTTCTGATAGTCGAGCAGGTTTGTCACCAGTTGCAAGACATGATCACCCGATTTTTTCATATTCGCCAGATACATTTTCCGGGTGTCTTCGCCGGCTCCCGACTCCATTAATTCTATATAACCCAGAATTGAACTCATCGGCGCTTTTATGTCGTGCGAAATGGATAACATCAGCTTCTCACGCGATTGCAGCAATTGATTAATCCGCACGTTGGATTCTTCCAGGCGTCTTCTGTATCTTTGGCTTCGGTTTATATCCATCAAGAATAACAGACCAAAAACAAGCGCTATCAATATGGCCAGCGAAGAGACACCTAACACAATTTTTGAAGATCTGTTGAGTGTGGCATTCTTTTCTTCAATAAGCCTTATCGATTTATCAATCTCTTCCTGTTCGATAGATTTTAACAAATCGTCGATTCTTACAGTCAGCAAATGATTGGTGTTATTCATGGATGATTGCCTCTGAAGTAACGCCATCTGAAATTTTCGCTGATTTTCAAGATTCAACCGCTCGGAATACCTCACCATATTGACAACAGTGTCGATTACCAGCTTGATATTATCGCGGACAGCGCCGGGACGGTTCTGGATGACAAGGGTCGAGTCCTGCTTTCCCCGTATAGCATCGCCTATTCTACCGAACAATTTTTTTTGTTTTCCCTTTACCACTGTGGTATCACTCTCTTCGACAGATTTGTTTACAAAATTTTTACTCTCCAGGTAGTGCTCAATTTGAGAATTCAGGCTTCTGGGAACGAATGTACTAACTGTTCCACGGATTATCCCCGGAGATTTGTTAATTGAATCCAATAAAACTGCGATAGCCTGTAGATTTTTTTCTTTTTCATTCAACAGGACTTCAATACTATCGAGTTTTATGACACGCGACGTATCTTTTGCAAGTTGCTTCAACGAGTTAATCTTAGAATTAATCTCAGGCCTTATTGAATCGTACCGGGCAAAGTAGCCTTTAGCACTTTCAGAGGTATATAGGTTTTGTGTGCCTTCAACTTCGTATAACCGGTTAATAACATTACCCACAATGATCAGCTCTGTTAAATCTTCATTCCTGACCCTGGTCTCCGAAAATTGGACAAGATTCCGATAAATGGCCAATAATCCTACAATCATAGTCGCTACGACTAAAATATAGCCAATAATTACCTCATATTTCATTACAGAGCGTGAGCCGGATGATTTCATTCGATTAGTTTACTTCTACGTTATAAAGTTTTATTTTATTGTATAAGGTTTTTCGGTCAATATTGAGTATTGATGCCGCCACCGTCTTATTTCCTTTGGCTATTTCAAGCGCTTCAATTATTTTTTCCTTTTCGTAATTTTCTTTTTTCAGCCCTTCAATAGCTTGTCTCTGCGGCTGTACAGGCTCAATGCTCTCTTCTGTAAAATTTTTAAACAGTGCGGGCAGAATCGTCTTGGATACGGTATCCTTTTCAGTTAAAAGGCAAGCCTTGAAAATCATATTTTTCAGTTCTTTAATGTTTCCACTCCAGGAATGTTTAAAAAACTCTTCAAGAACTTCATTGTCTATTTTTTTTATCTTTTTATCCAATTCTCTGTTTGCCACTTCAAGAAATTGTTCGGTATAAAACAGAATCACATCCTTATTCTCCTGTAAATTGGGTAGTTCGATGTATGACTTCAGGAGCAAATCGACTAACTTAGGGAGAAGCATCGGGCTCAATCGTTCCTTTTTTTCTCCGGTTGTCAGGATGATTTGAACAAAATTATCGTCCTTCTTCCGCGTAGAGAGGGCCTTCAACAACAAAGTCTGGAGATTTATGCCGGTTTTCTGAAGATTTTCGACAAGCAACAATCCTCTTTTTGCTTTTTCGAGTGACTCCAAAAGCAATTGTTCGGAAACACCCCGTTCACCGTTCCGGTTTATCGTTTGTGGATCCAGGTCAATCGCTATGAATGGGCCGGAATCTATTCCTTTCTTGCTGTAAATATAGCGGGCGACGGAAGTTTTACCCGTTCCCCGGTCGCCAATAACAAGCAGGTGAGAATCGTCGTGTATAACCTCATTCAGTTTGTCAAAGACTCTCATATAAACATCTCCCCGCGGCTTGATCAACGGATCCCGGAACTGTTCTGCTTTTTTTTTATTCTCCTGGTTTTTCAGGGCATCTGCAATCTTCTTGTATAATACGTCTGTCTCAATAGGCTTGGCAATATAATCCACCGCTCCCAATTTCATAGACCCCACTGCCGTTTCAATGTCGGCATAGCCGGTCATCATAATCACCAAAATATCAGAGTCGAACTTTTTAATCCACGACAAGAAAGAAAAACCATCGGCTTCGGGCATCCTGATATCTGAAAGGATCAGATCGTAGGCTTCATCTTTTACTTTTTGCTTGGCTTCCTTAACGCTTGTGGCAATGTCGGCATTGTAGTGTTGTTTCACCAACCAGGATTTAAGCATCAGGCAGATGGTCAGATTATCGTCCAAGATTAAGATTCTGTTCATGTCTATTCTCCCATCGCTCTCTCTTTGTTAAGTTCCCTGGGAATCATGATTCCCGAATAAAGCAGAAAAACGGCTCCAATTATCATCAATAAAGCCCATAAATTATTATTCCTGAACATCAGGTAAGTGGCAACGATCATCAGCACGCACGAAACCACCTGAAAATTGAATAATCGTTTTCCGCGAATACTTTTACCCGGATAAGGCGACAGGGCCGTAACCGCACTGAAAGCAAGGACTGAAACTGCCATAATCCACGGAGCAACTGACGGGGCAAACAGATACAACACGGCAGAAATTAAAATTAAAATGCCGGAAATCTGGTAAATGGTTTCTTTTGAATTATGCATTAGTTTTCACTTTAAACACCTGAACAATGACTCCTATCGGATCAATAATGCTACAAATTTAATAAAATAAATTTAATTTATTTCGCTATTCAATGTTTACTATTCAATCACAAAAATTTCTTCATTTTCTTTCTTCATCAAATAATTTTCACGGGCATATTTTTCAAGGTTTTCAAGATTTGACTGGAGTTCATTTAGCTTAGCCTTATCTGTTTCTGTTTGATTGCGGTAATATTCGATTTGTGTTTTCAGGTCACGGATCTCATTCTCATATTTTATCCGCTTCAGTAAACTGCTGTCGCTGAAAAAGAACAACATAGCTATAAGAACTATCAATATGGCTATTTGATAGACCGACAAGCTCAATACTCTTTTTTTCATTATTTTCCTGAAATCCATAAAACCTGCTAATCTCGAATTCTGTACTACAAAATTAAGTGAAATTTCATACTAATTCAAATGATTTTCCGGAATTAAGTAAAATATAATGGAAACAACGTGGGTTTTTCTTCATTTTTGAACTATCTTTACATTTTGTAAACTTTAGAAACTGTATATATTTCTTATAAAAAAAGTAAATAAAAGTCTTGGCTCAAATAGCCCGCTATTATCGCCAAAACAAATTTAAATAGTCTCTTAAATTCAATATAAAAAATGAAAAGATTCTTCTCAATTGCCGCTGTTTTTTTCTTAACAGTGTATGTAACTTATCCCTGTACCAATCTTCTCGTAGGTAAAAAGGCATCGGTTGACGGCTCAACCCTTATTTCTTATTCTGCCGATTCATACAACCTCTACGGTGAGCTTTATCATTGGGAAGCAGCACAATACCGTCCCGGAACTATGCTGAAAGTTTATGAATGGGATACCGGAAAATATTTAGGTGAAATTCCTCAGGCACTTCAAACATACAACGTTATCGGCAATATGAACGAACACCAGGTAGCCATTGGAGAAACCACTTTTGGCGGACGTCCCGAGTTAAACGATTCTACCGGAATTATGGATTACGGAAGTTTGATTTATATCACCTTGCAACGTGCAAAAACAGCACGCGAAGCCATTAAAATAATGACCGGTTTAGTAGCCGCACACGGCTATTACAGTTCAGGGGAATCTTTTTCCATTGCCGATCCAAACGAAGTCTGGATAATGGAAATGATTAGCAAAGGCGTTGGCGAGAGAGGTGCTGTTTGGGTTGCTGTACGTATTCCCGACGATTGCGTATCGGCACACGCCAATCAGGCACGCATCCAGCAGTTTCCTTTAAACGACCCCGACAATTGCCTTTACTCTCCCGATGTTATTTCGTTTGCAAAGCAAAAAGGATATTTCTCGGGTAAAGATGCTGATTTTAGTTTTGCCCGGGCCTATGCCCCACTCGATTTTGGCGCGTTACGTTTTTGCGAAGCGCGGGTATGGTCGTTTTTCAATCGTGTGAACAAGGATATGGGACAATATGTGGCTTACGCGCAGGGTAAAACAACCGATCCGATGCCGTTGTACATCAAGCCTGATAAAAAGCTCAGCGTTCACGACCTTCAGGGCATGATGCGCGACCATTATGAAGGAACCGGGCTCGACTGGCGTTTCGATATCGGCGCCGGCCCTTTTAATTCCCCTTATCGCTGGTCTCCGCTCACGTTCGAGGTCGATTCGGTTGAATACTGCAACGAGCGTCCGATTGCCACTCAACAAACCGGATTCTCTTTTGTTGCACAAATGCGTTCCTGGCTACCTAATCCGATTGGCGGAGTTTTCTGGTTCGGTGTTGATGATGCTGCTCAAACGGTTTATTACCCGGTTTATTGCGGACATGCCGATGTGCCAGAAGAGATGGCCGTTGGCAACGGCGATTTGCTCACATACTCGGAAACATCGGCTTTCTGGACACACAACTGGGTATCGAACATGGTTTACACGCGTTACAGCGATATGAGCGTAGATATGCAGAAAGTACAACAGAAGCTGGAAAACAATTTCAAAGAAACACAACCCGAAATTGAAAAGAAAGCATTAAATTTGTACGAGCAATCCCCATCGGAAGCGGTTCATTTTCTTACAAACCATACCAATTCTTTAGTCAGGAATGGCTTGCAGGAATGGAAAGAACTCGGCCGGTACTTAATGGTGAAATACGTGGATGGCGTGATAAAGAAAGAAGAAAACGGGAAGTTTAAACGAAATCCGTACGGACAACCCGCATCGCCGACACGTCCCGGATATTCGAATGAATTTTATAAAAAGGTTGTCGATCAAACCGGAGACAAGTATAAGGTACAAAAAATAGATTAAAGGTTGGATTAAATACATATTCTATGAACAACGAAACATTATTAGCCCAGGTGACCGGTAAAGCCCGATTATGGCTTGAAGGCAACTACGACGAAGAGACAAAGAAAGAAGTAAGCATAATGCTACAAAACGAAGATAAGCGCCAACTGATTGATGCTTTTTACAGAGATCTTGAGTTTGGCACAGGCGGCCTTCGCGGCATTATGGGAGCAGGCAGCAACAGGATGAATATTTACACCGTCGGCGCGGCAACACAAGGGTTATCGAACTATCTGTTACAGGAATTTGCCGATTTGGAACAGATAAAAGTAGTGATCGGACACGATTGCCGAAACAACAGCCGTAAATTCGCCGAGATATCTGCCGATATTTTTACCGCCAACGGAATTAAAGTGTTTCTTTTCGAAGATTTGCGCCCAACGCCTGAAGTGTCATACGCTATTCGTAAACTCGGTTGCCAGAGCGGAATTATGCTTACGGCCTCACACAATCCCAAAGAGTACAACGGATATAAAGCCTATTGGGAAGACGGTGCACAAGTACTCGGACCGCACGACAAAAACATCATTGCCGAAGTAAACAGGATTTCATCCATAGAAGAAATTAAATTCAAAGGCAACAGGGAATTGGTCGAAATTATTGGAAAAGATATGGACAAGGCCTTTATAGATAAGGTAAAAAGCTTTGTTCTCTCGCCACAAGCTATTGAAAACCAAAAAGAGTTAAAGATCGTCTATACACCAATCCATGGAACAGGCATAAAACTTATTCCCGATGCGCTGAAGGCCATCGGGTTCACGAACGTCATCCACGTTCCCGAACAAGATGTCATAAGCGGTGATTTCCCAACGGTTATCTCACCCAACCCCGAAGAGCCGGCAGCGTTAGACTTAGCCATAAAAAGAGGCATCGAAACAGGGGCCGACATTGTTCTAGCCAGCGATCCCGATGCCGACAGGATTGGGGCAGCCATCCGCGATGAAGAGGGCAACTTTATTCTGGTAAATGGCAACCAGATCATGCTCATTCTTATCTATTACCTGATGGCCCGCCGCCGGGAATATGGATTATTGAAGGGTAAGGAGTATATCGTAAAAACTATTGTTACCACCGAATTGGTGAAAAAGATAGCCGATAAGATGGGTATAGAAATGTTCGACTGCTACACCGGATTCAAGTGGATTGCCGACGTTATCCGCAAAAACGAAGGGACGAAAAAATACATCGGCGGCGGAGAAGAGAGTTACGGATTCCTTGCCGACGATTTCGTACGCGACAAAGATTCGGTGTCGGCCTGTGCTCTGTTTGCAGAGGTTGCAGCCTGGGCAAGAGATAACGGAAAGACTCTGTATCAACTGCTTCAGGATATTTACGTAGAATACGGATATTCCAAGGAAGTGGGGATTTCGTTGGTCCGCAAAGGAAAAGAAGGCGCTGATGAAATTGAAGCCATGATGAAAAACTTCAGGGCAAACCCGGTTAAAGAGCTGGCAGGCTCACCCGTTATCTTATCGAAGGATTTTGTGAAACTGGAAAGTGTGGATTATGTAAAAGAAGAAGTCACCACGCTTGAAATGCCCACTACATCCAACGTGTTGCAATACTTTACCGAAGACGGCACAAAAGTATCTATTCGCCCTTCGGGAACCGAGCCAAAAATAAAATTCTATATTGAGGCGCAAAGTTCCCCCATATCTTCACGCGAAGAAATTCCACAAGCGGAAGCTCGGGCAGATGAGAAAATTGATGCTATCAAAGAGTTCTTTGGGTTATAATTTTGGTTACACCGATATTCAGAATATTGCAACAGAATAACAATTGAATTACTATCGAATAATAATGAGAAAAAAACTCACAATCGCATTGGTCGCCCACGATCATCGAAAAGCCGATATGGTGGATTGGGTAATTTTTAATTCGGATTTCCTATCCAACCATCATCTGGTTTGCACAGGAACAACCGGCGGGCTGGTCCGCGATGCGCTGAACAAAGAGGGCGTGTTTCCCGACATTAGCTGCATGAACTCCGGCCCCATGGGCGGCGATGCCGAAATTGCAGCCATGGTGGTACGCAAAGAGATCGATCTCGCCGTATTCCTGATTGACGACCTCAATCCACAACCGCACGAAGCCGATATTATGATGCTTCTGCGCCAGTGCCGTATCCATAATGTGCCCATTGCCTGCAACCGCTACAGTGCCGACCTGATGATCACCAGCAGCCTGTGGGACGACTCAACGTACACTCCTATGGAACCCTTGTATAAGAAGTTTGAGCGAAATCAATAAGCCTGCCGGTCTTCAGTTCACGATATTGAGTTCATCGACAATATGCGGTGCGTTCATGATTTTATCAATCGTATAAAGCACGTAACGAATATCTACGCTGATTGTACGTTGCAGTTCGGGCTCAAAAACAATATCGCCGCTCAATGCTTCCCAGTTCCCGTCGAACGCCAATCCGATAAGTTCAGCTTTTCCGTTAAAGACGGGGCTTCCCGAATTACCTCCGGTAATATCATTATCGGATAGGAAATCCACCCGCAATGTATTGTCTTTAGCGGCATATCTTCCAAAGTCCCTTTTCCGGAGGGCATCAATGATATAAGGTTCCAAATGAAACTCGGGATCGTTTTCCTTATATTTTTCCAACACTCCTTTTTCGGTAGTGTAATAGTCGTACCATACCCCATCGCGCGGCCTGTAACCTTTCACCGACCCATAGCTCATTCTTTGCGTAAACGTAGCGTCGGGATAAAAATTCTTCCGCGGGTCCATCTCCATTAACGCTGCCATCACTTCACGCTCTCCCCGCCTCATGTTTTCATATGCCGAGAGCATTTGCCCCGAGAGTTCGTAGCCCATATCCTTTGTTGACAAAGCCAGTTCCATGGCCGGGTCTTTGACCAGCACCTCCGTATCTGCAACCTTTAGCAAATTCATTAAATCGGTAAGATTGGTAAATTGGGAATGGGCAAAAAGCCAATCGGCATATTTATCGTAATCACCGCCAAATTCGGTCTTAATCTTTTTGTAAATATCGGGAAGATATTCCGCCGGCACACGCTGTTCGTAAAGCCGCATCAACACCGGAAGCACTTTCCGGTCGAGTTTCGGCTCATAATTTTTATAAGATTCTATGATTCTGTCGTTGATAAACTCCGCCTTATCCTCTTCCGTCCCATCCATGTCAAACTGAAGAATGGTATTGGCAAAGCGGATCAACTCGATCCCGTTGTTGAAAGTTTCCAGAAAATAAGTAGTGTAACGAGCCAAATCGGCGGAGCCCGCATACGTTTCCTCCAATGTTTTCAGCAAATTACCGTATTTCGCTTTGTTTTTTTCACTGCTGTTGATCCAGTTCATCAATCGATTTTCCAACCGTCGTTTCTCCGCTAATACATCAAGTTTAACAAGCGCTTCGTTCATTCCCATTGAGTTTTTCCAATAGTTGGCACTCCCGGCATATTTGTCGGAATATTTCAAGCGGACAGTATCGTTTTCAGTCATTGCATCCCACCAAATATCCTGCTTGGCTCCACGCACCTCAACACGCGGCCCGTTTGTCGATTCCATTTGCAGCGCAATTCCAAACGATGATAGATAACGTTCCGTACTTCCCGGATAACCGATGGTCATGGCATAGTCGCCGTCGTTAACTCCTCCCAAAGAGACCGGCACTACATATTTTGGCTTGTAGGGCACATTATCGGCACTGTGTTTGGCAGGCTTGTTGTCTTTGTCCGCATAGACGCGAAAAACCGAAAAATCGCCTGTATGGCGGGGCCACATCCAGTTATCGGTATCGCCACCATATTTTCCTATCGACGATGGCGGAGTTACCACCAGGCGAACATCACGAAAAACATCGTAAATTACCTTGTAGTATTTATTTCCTGAATAAAAGGGGATGATCCGGGCCGAAGTAAACGGGTCATCATCGTATTGTTTAAGCAATTGGTCCGAGATAGAGTCTATAGCCTGTTCACGTTGTACTTCGCTCAGGACGGAAGGGACTTTAGGCAAAATCTGTTGGGTAACCTCTTCCATGCTGCGGAGAAAAGAGATGGTCAACCCGTCGGCATATAATTCCTGTTGCAAATTATCGGCTTTAAAGCCGTCCTTCAGGTAGTCAGATTCTACCGAACTCAGCCGTTGAATAGCTCCGTAGCCGCAGTGGTGATTGGTAAAAATCAATCCTTTTTCCGATACCGCAACGCCGGAACATCCGCCGCCGAAGATAACCACCGCATCCTTCAGCGAAGCATTTTTCTCATCATATAATTTATTTACCGGAAAGGTGAAGCCCAACTCTTTCATCCGCTCCACACTTTCTCTGTTGAGTTCTTTCAAAAGCCACATACCTTCATCGGCTTTGGTTGCAAAAGCCACGAACAATATGGCCGTAATCAATAGTATTTTCCTCATTTAGCTAAAATTATGTATGTATATTTATTTCTTGAAATATTTATTAACAACGGGTATCCGCTGCAAAGATACGTCCTTTTTTAAAACTACAAGTATATAAACTCCAATCAGGGCCGTGTTTATAAGTAACCTTAACCATGCATTGCCGATATTTCCGCGAAAAAACATTATCCCTGCAAACAGGAACATGGAGAGGACAAAATAAAATCCTGCAGATCTCAAATCGTACTTAATGGGATAGTTCTTCTGACCGAGGAAATAGGAGAAAACCATCATCACCAAATTAGCGAAAAGCGCAGTCCAGGCGCAAGCTATATAGCCGTACCGGGGGACAAACAATACATTCCCCAAAACGGTTACCACAAGCCCGATTATTGACAAATAGGCGCCCCATTTAGTCTGATCGGTCAGCTTATACCATAGCGACAGGTTGAAATAGATACCGAAGAACAACTCTGCCGCCATTACAATGGGAACAACCATAAGCCCTTCATGGTATTTTACTTCCAGCAAATATTTTACGATATCGAGATATCCCATCACCGCCAGAAAAATAAACAATCCAAAAATAATGAAGTACTTGGTTGCCTGAGAATACGCCGTTTTGCTATCACCCGATTCTTTGTTCTTAGCAAAAATGAACGGCTCAAAAGCATATCGAAAAGCTTGCGTAAACATGACCATGATCACCGCAACCTTAAACGAAGCCGTATAAATGCCCAACTGTCCCATCTTATCAACTTCGGTGGAAAGGTGCGGATAGAGCATTTTATCTAAATTCTGATTCATAATTCCGGCGACACCAAGGACAAGCAACGGCAGGGAATAGACCAACATTTTTTTCAGCAAAGCGCCATCAAAAATATATTTCACCCTCAATTGCGGCGAAAGTAAAAGCAACCGGATAAAAGAAGCAATCAGATTGGAAATCAGGATATAGTCCACTCCATTGTTGATATCGAACCACGAAAACGCGCCGGGAAACTTTGTCGCTAACCAGGGGCAGGCCAAAAAGAAGAACAGATTGAAAATTATGGCTATAACTACATTCAGGATCTGGATGACCGCAAACCGGACGGGACGTTTCTGATACCGCAGGTATGCAAACGGAATTGCACTCAGCGTATCTAATCCGAGGATGATTATCAGCAGGAGGACATAGTGTGGTCTTATATCTTCACTTCCGAAAATGGTTGTGATGGGATTTAAAAAGGAAATGGCCAGGACAACAAATAAAAACGTTGTGAAAGCAATACTGATAAGTGTTGTGGTATAAACCCTGAGCGGATCTTCCTCGCTTTTATTGGCAAACCGGAACAATCCGGTTTCCATCCCGTAAGTGAGGATCACAACGGTAAGCGCAGTCCAACTGTATAAATTGCCCACCACCCCCATTTGAGCCGTATCTATCAAAACATAAGTCCAGAATGGTGTGAGCAGCCAGTTTAAAAATCTGCCTAAAATACTACTTACTCCGTAAATTGCCGTCTCCTTTGCAAGGGTTTTCATCCCTCCTGCCATAAATACAAATCTTTAAAATTAAGAAACTGTTTTGAATTTTTCGTCCTTTTATTTGGCTCAAATAGCCCGCTATTATCGCCGAAACAAGAAAGAACTCTCCTAAAAAATAATTCTTTTTGAATAGCGAAACAAATTTAAACAGTTCCTTCGTCATTTTTTGATGGATTTGGACTTTCGTTTCGCATCGTATAGCGGGACGCGAAAAAGGGCACAAAACAGCATAAAAGAGAGAAGTACAACTATAATTCGTAAAATTCAAAACAGTTTCTAACGACAAAAGTACATAAAATAGGCTTTTGTTTGTCAAATTGGAGCAGAATTATACATCTTTTAAATAACGCGAGGATGGAACTTTCGAAAAAAACCGTTTACTTTGCACCTTTATTGAGGAACCCTGATTTATGGCACAAGAAGACGTTTTTAAGAAAATTGTATCGCACTGTAAAGAATATGGCTTTGTTTTTCCATCGAGCGAAATTTACGATGGCTTAGGCGCCGTTTACGACTACGGACAAATGGGTGTTGAACTGAAAAACAACATCAAGAAATATTGGTGGGACAGCATGACCTTGTTGCATGAGAATGTGGTGGGAATTGATTCTGCCATTTTTATGCACCCGGCAATCTGGAAAGCTTCGGGGCACGTGGATGCCTTTAACGATCCGCTGATAGACAACAAAGACAGCAAAAAACGTTATCGGGCCGATGTCCTGGTCGAAGAGTACCTGGCAAAAATTGATGAAAAGATAGACAAGGAGGTGGAAAAGGCCGCCAAACGATTCGGGGATAGCTTCGATGAAAAGCTGTATCGTGAAACCAATCCGCGTGTGTTGGAGCATCAACACAAACGAGACGAAGTTCATGCCCGGTTTGCCAAAGCATTGAACGGCAATAATCTTGACGAGCTACGCCAAATCATCGTTGATTGTGAAATAGTTTGTCCGATAAGCGGTTCGAGAAACTGGACGGAAGTCCGCCAGTTCAACCTGATGTTTGCCACGGAAATGGGTTCTACCGCCGACGGCGCCATGAAAGTATATCTCAGGCCCGAAACGGCACAGGGAATTTTTGTAAACTTCCTCAACGTGCAAAAGAGCGGACGGATGAAAGTCCCTTTCGGCATCGCCCAGATTGGCAAAGCCTTCAGAAACGAAATTGTTGCCCGCCAGTTTATCTTCCGTATGCGCGAATTCGAGCAAATGGAGATGCAGTTCTTTGTAGTGCCGGGCACAGAACTCGATTGGTTTGAATACTGGAAAAAAGAACGGTTGAAATGGCATCAGATCCTTGGCCTCGGCAATGAAAATTATCAATTTCACGATCACGATAAACTGGCGCACTACGCTAATGCCGCCACAGACATTGAGTTCCGGATGCCTTTCGGTTTTAAGGAAGTGGAAGGAATTCACTCCCGTACCGATTTTGATCTGAGTCAACACGAAAAGTATTCGGGTAAAAAGATGCAGTACTTCGATCCTGAACTCAATAAATCGTATGTCCCTTACGTGGTGGAGACCTCTATCGGGTTAGACAGGATGTTCCTTTCTGTCCTTTCGGGCTCCTATTGCGAAGAGAAACTCGAAGGCGGGGAAATTCGCGTGGTACTGAGAATTCCTGCGGTTTTAGCCCCTGTGAAATTAGCCATTTTGCCTTTGGTCAAAAAAGACGGACTGTCCGAAAAAGCTACCGAAATAATGGATTCATTGAAATTCAGTTTTGCCTGTCAATACGACGAAAAAGACAGTATCGGCAAACGCTACCGCCGCCAGGATGCTATTGGCACACCTTATTGCGTTACCGTTGACCATCAGACGCTGGAAGACAATACCGTAACGGTTCGCGACCGGGATACGATGGAGCAAAAACGGGTCACTATCAGCGAAATTGAAAAAGAGATTTCGAAGAACACCGATATCAAACAGTTACTGAAAAAACTTGCCAAATAGAAAGAGACATGAAGACGAAATTATATTTTATAGCAGCAATCTGTTTATCCGCATTTCTTGCTTCCTGCGAGAAGACTGTCAGTTTTGATGACGAGTTCAAAATCGATAATGAAATGCAATTTGCAAAAATAACCGCAAACTCCGAATATACAAAAATTGAATCCCAGTCGGGAAACGGGTACATCATGTACAAAGAGCTTACTGATGGAAAAACAGGTCTAAAACCCTATTTTACAGATGAGGTTAAGGTGTTGTACACCGGATGGTTCAAAAGATATTGGACCAAAGACGATACATTCACCGGCGATAACGGGAATGTTTTCAAGAACAAGGTGATTTTTGATTCTACTGCCGACAGGAACGATATTCCAAGTAAGTTTACCGTGGGCGGCAGTTTAGTTGACGGTTTTAGCACTGCGCTGCAACACATGGAAGTAGGTGACAAATGGGAAGTGTGGATTCCCTGGCAATTGGGTTATGGAGCAGCCGGGAGAGGTGATATAAAAGGCTATACCACAATGGTTTTTGAAATTGAGTTGCTTGAAGTTGTGGGAAGAAATCCGTAAGTCAACCCTAAAGCGTCGATAAAAATTTCTCAATGGCACTCCTCACTTGTGAGCGAGTGCCATTGAATTTATTGACCATTACGGTAAAGACATATTGTTTACTCCCGTCCATAAGATAGCCTGAATAGCACTGGACACCGCCGATACTCCCGCTTTTTGCCGATATTTTACCCTCATATTTCGTGCCTCGCATAAAACTACGCAGGGTACCGTCTTGTCCTGTTACGGGTAACGAATCAAAGAAAACAGAATAATTTTTACTTTTACTGTACATAAAAAAGAGTACTTCGTTCAGGAATGCAGGGCTGAATGCGTCTTGCGGCGCCAGCCCCGACCCGTCGTATAACGTAAGCGACGCGGTAGGAACGCCCTGTTGCTCCCAAAACTTCTTGATATAATCGATTCCGGCTTGAAGCGGATCGCTGTAAATATCGGCGTTCTGAGCCCTTCCGATTGTTCTGATCAGGTGTTCTGCGTAGTGGTTGTTGCTTTTCACATTCACTTCCTTCACGATATCTTTCATTGGCCGTGAGGTTTGCGTATGAACGATCTTCCCCACTTTATACGGCTGCGGTTTCTTTGCCAGGTAATCCGACCGGGCGGTTTCCACTCTACTTATTTTTATCCCCGAACGGATAAGATAATCGGCCAGCGTTTCGCCCAAGAACAAACCCGGATCGGGGATATCGCCTTTGATACTGAACCCGGCCTTTCCGGCAGGAATATTCCCTTTAATTGTTCTGTCGTATGAAAACGGGACGCCGTAAATATAACCGTTATCGCTTCCCGACGTATTCAGCGTAAGAAAATTAGAAAACCGGATTTTTTTCATTTCGGGCTCCGTCCGGAGAATCCTGGGTGGAGCATTCCAGTCGGAAGTATCAAAAAAAAGCCGATACGAGTTATCGAAAATACTTATTCCATAACTTCCCGATGCATAGTAATTCCCCATATCAATCCACGTCCACTCGGGTGAAATGCCGTCGTATCCGAATAAGTTATCTACAACGTAAATACTGTAATCTTTGTCGGGCTGCAATTCTTTTTTCAGCGCATCGGTGGCGTTGATGAAAAACGCAGTCGTGTTGTCGCCAAAAGCCTCACTTCCAAGCGTGGGATCACCCGAGCCAAGCACCAAGATTCTCGCCGGATCATTTTCATCCAATACCACATGGGTAGCGTATCTATACTCCCCACCCAACAACTCCAAGGCCGTTGCCGAAGTAATAATTTTTGTAACGGATGCCGGTGTAAGTGATTTTTGCGGATCGTGCGAAACAATTGTTTTGCCGGTTTTCAGGTCCGTAACCTGTACACCTACCGATGCATGTTTCAGGGCGGGATTATTGATGAATTGTTGCAATCCAATTTGCGGGTATGATAACCGGACAATGCAAAGTGAAACATACAAAAGAAGAAATCGTTTCATTCGTTTTTGGAATGCAAGATAAAAAATATCTGTCAAAAGAAAACATTTTTTTTTGTTTTTATATGAGAGTCCACTTTAAAAAGTAGATAAAATCAGGATTTGATTTCTTCGGGATGATTTTCTTATTGCGAAGAAGTCCATAAAAATAAAAAGGCGGTTGGAAAAGCCGGATGTCATCTTTGCGATATATCCGTTCAACAACCGCTTGAATGACGCCAAATCAGACAAGAAGTTGATACGTTCACTGAAGATAGTATTCTCTATCAACTAAATAAATTATACCTTTTTTATACGTTGCTTCAAAAGGTTCTATTTTATCGCCTGCAATGGGTACATAAATAATCAGTTTATCTCCTTTCACTTTATACTCAGCGGTATAATCCAAGTATCGTATCTGATGTGTTTGAGGGTCGAGTCTAAATTTTTGCACATATCCATTATTAAAACTCAAAGACCAACAATAGTCCGAGTTTTGAAAAGTTTGAGAAATCCAGTGCGTATTGTCGAGGCTATGTTCGTTAAAATCCTCTTTGTCGCATGAGCCCAGGCATGCAGACAATATGAAAATTACGCCAATAATTAATTATTTGGTTTTTTTCATACTTTTTTTTAATAATAGAATTGATTTAAAATTTAGAGTTCAAAGAATTCTTCTCCCTTAAGATTTACGCGCAAAGGTAGTCAATTCTTTAATACAATTTTTTTTTTGATTTCCGATTTTCAGGGTAAACACATAAAAAATAAAATGGTATTAAAATTACTCCCGGTTTTGTCTCGAGATGAAAAGAATTGGTATTGTTTTTCTCTTGGTCAAGCTCCGCCGGCAAAAGATAATAATACCAAAAAAGTAATTGTATTTTTGAGTCCGATATCACTCGCATTTCTTTTTATTATCTAAAACAAATGCACATCGTATTTTTAAAACTTGTTTAACAAACATAGAAATTAACACTTCGAGCATGATACAAAAAAACATCGCCCCAATCGGAGCGATGTTCCAATATCTCTGTTTAACGAGTTCTGCTTAGAATTTGTAACCTACAGAAAGGTAAGCGCTTTGGTTTTTAATATTTCCGTTGCTTGAATTGGATATATTAACCAACCCCCTATCCCAGCCGACATCAACCAGGTAACGGCCAAATTCTACACCAACGCCAAGCCCTAAACCGGTATCAAAAGGTTTCAACGGACCTTTATTTCCAAAGAGATTTGCTCCCTCAGTTTTACCTGATTCGCTGCCGGCGCTAATTTTAAATGTTGATTTACCGGCTATGCCATAAGCAACATAAGGACCGGCATGAAAAACAATACGTGTTCCAGGCGTTACATCCATTTTATAAGCAAAATGAACAGGAACCTGTAAATACATGGGATTTATGGTGTATTCTCCTTTAGTTTCCAAAAGATTTCCCGTATATTTAGCTCCTTTCGTCGTGAAAAACAATCCGGTTTGAATGGCCATGCTTGGGGCAAATTCATAATCGGCTGCTAACCCTATGTTAAAGCCGATTTTTACATTTTTGTCTGTCAGTTTGTCACCGTAAAAATTCGACATATTCACACCGCCCTTGACTCCCAGATTCAATTGCGCACTTGCTGCTGTTACTATTGCCAACATGGCAACTACTAATGATAATTTCAATTTTTTCATAATTTAATTCAATTTAAAAATCCACCACCTTTGGTGGTGGTCATGTTCTTTGGGGCTATGCCTAAAATTGATAACTTTGCGGGATGAGTAAGTACAAGCAGCAAAGTCATGTAGTTTGGAAGTGTGATTACCACATCGTCTGGTGTCCGAAATATCGCTTCCGCATCTTGACTGGCATCGTCAAGGATTTGGTCGAGCAAGATGTCCGGATGCTTTGTGAGTGGAAAGGCTGCGATGTTGAAGAGTTGAACGTTCAACCGGATCATATCCACCTATTGGTGTCCATTCCACCGAGAGTTTCAGTTTCAGAGTTGATGGGTACCTTGAAAGGAAAACTTGCGATCAAGTTGTTCAAGAGTTACCCCCAGTTGAAACAGAAACCTTATTGGGGCAATCATTTTTGGTCTCGGGGTTATTTTGTCAACACCGTTGGTCTGAACGAAGATATGATTCGACGTTATGTTCGGTACCAAGAGGAGCAAGACAAAAAAGAAGAGACCAAAAGTCAAAACTTTACTTTGTTTGACTAACCCAACTACATTTCAAAGACCCCGTTTGAAGGCTATGCCTTCATCTTTTTACCAAATCCACCTCCTTTGGGGGTGGTGGTTTAATTTTTAATTAATAAAATAGGTTGTCCAAAAAAACAACGTCCAACGAAGTCTGATGGTTTCAATTGATTGCATTTTTTAAATACTCCCCTTAAACAACCGTTTTATTTCTTTTGTTCGTTCTTAATTTTCTCAACGGATGTTTTATTGAAAGTACGCGTCAAATGTAATGCAGATAAAAATAGCCTCAAAATAGAAATAAGAATAGTGTGGAAATTTTCAACAAGTTTTTAACTCTTTTTCCCATTATAAATATATTTTTGATGTTTATTAGGGAAAGGGGATAGACTCAGGAGTATTTAAGTTGAAACATCCTCTCCGGAACAAATAATCTCTTAGCCAAATCCTGCAACTGTCCGGCATTTACGGCATCTATCCGGGTAAAAACCTCTTCTAAAGGAAGATAATGGTTAAAATGAAGATAGCTTTTGGCCATTCTCAACGAGATACTTTCATTGTTTTCGGAAGCGATACCCAACTGGCCTTTATACTGCCTTTTTGCAGTAGCCAGTTGGCTTGGAGAGAGCTGAAATTCCCTGAGCTTTTGTAACTCTTTATCAATAAGCTTTAAACACTGTTCCACCTGTTTTTTATCGCAGGCAAAATAAATGGAAAACGATCCCGTATCGGTGTATAACGCAATGTTCGATTCCACGTCATAAACCAGACCGTTTTTTTCGCGCAGCGAATTGTTTAGCCGACTGTTTGTGGCTCCACCTCCTAAAATATGATTCAAAAGATAAAGTGTATATCTATCCGGGTGAAACATATCGAAAGCATGCGTTCCCAGTATGACATGTGCTTGAACAGTATCTTTTTCAACTTGATATCTCTTTGCAGATTCACCCAGAGGCTGTTCACGTTTTTTGGGAAATAAATGCCGGGGTTCAGCACAACCAAAGTAACGCTCACTTAAACGTACCACTTTAGAAAAAGGCGTTTTCCCGAATGAAAACAAAACCATGTTTGCGGGAGAGTACTGCCTGCATACAAAATCTTCAACCTTTTTCCTGTCAAAAGCGAGTAACGAATCGGCGGTTCCCAATATATAATGTCCGATCTCGTGATTGGGGAACATGAGGTTCTCAAAATCATCAAATATCAACTCCGAGGGTAAGTCGGCATAACTGTTCATTTCATCTAAAACAACGTCTCTTTCTTTCTGAATCTGATTCTCAGGGAAAGTGGAATGAAAAACGATATCGCCCAACAGTTCCACAGCCCTCTCAAAATATTCGGATAAAAACGTGGCGTAAATAAATGTTTCCTCTTTTGTGGTATAAGCATTAAGCTCGCCGCCAACGTTCTCCATACGGTTAATGACATGATGCGCTTTACGCTTTTCAGTACCTTTAAACAACATATGTTCCACAAAATGGGCCATTCCGTGTTCGTCCGGAAGTTCGTCCCGCGACCCCGTATTGACCACTATTCCGCAATACGATATTTCCGATGGAAAAGGTTGATAAATGACACGTAAACCGTTGGATAATTTATGGGTTTGAAACATAATGGATGATGGTTTCTAATTTCTAATTTTTTTCGTTAGATAATGCGTTTTTTGCTCCGGCGATAATTTCTCGATAGCGTATCGCAGCATTGTCCGGGGCATTTGTGTGCAATGCTTGTCCAGAAAATAAGTTAATGTTTTTTCGTCGCGTTTACCCGCCTCACGCAACATCCAGCCGCAGGCTTTGTGCATTAAATCGTGACGATGAGTAAGAAACTTTTCAGAGAGTTTCAACGTGTCGGCAAAATCATTTTTACGGATAAATGCCAGGGTGGAAATAATCGATATACGTTGCTCCCAGAGATTTGCACTTCCCGCCAGTTGATATAAAACCGACCGGTCGTTATCCAATAGCCATTCTCCTACGATACTGTAGGACGACACATCCACCAGATCCCAATTATTGATGCCGCGAGTATTGGCAAGATAAAACTCAAAAATCTCTTTACGCCCCGCGTTATCGGCTTTTTTAAACTGATCCGCCAGAATTATCAAGGCGCAAAACCGACATTCGTGATAATCGTCATCCAACAGTTTTTTGAGTTCGTCAAACGAGAGGTTCTTGTTGGCTTTCGCCACGCTCCTCGATTCGGGTACGGTAACACCGATAAATCGGTCGCCTTCGCCATATTGTCCTTTCCCGGTCTTAAAAAAATACCTGGAATGGTCTGCTTTTCCGGGATTTCCAAAAGAGAGCAATTGCCGCTTTACGATTTCTGCTGTCATAAAAATTATCAATTATTTAAGTTTCGCATATATTCAATTACAGCTAAATTTAAAACATTGTCGGACGTAAGATTTAGCTGTATTTATGAATAGTTGATACATGCGAAAGTTGAGTCAATTATTTGTTTACGATTGAAACTTCGTATTTACCCTCATAAAACCCAACAATGTTGTGCACCATTTCCTCCGCCATCCGGTGGCGGTCTTCAATGGTTCTGGTCCCGGCATGAGGCGCAAGCACCACATTATCCAACACCAATAACTCGGGGGAGATTTTAGGCTCATTCTCATATACATCCAGTCCGGCAGCCCAAATTTTCCCTTCTTTCAGTGCTTTGGCCAATGCTTTTTCATCCACCATATTTCCACGGGCCGTATTAATAAATACAGCCGTAGGCTTCATCATGGAGAGCTCATTTTCCCCGATTATCTTTACGGTTTCGGGAGTAGAAGGCGCATTAAGCGAAACATAATCGGCTGTTCGCAGTAACTCGTCAAAAGCAACGTATTTTGCACCGTACCGCTCTTCAATATCCTTGCTCAACCGGTTCCTGTTGTGATAGATGATGCTCATCCCCGACGCTACGGCGCGCCTGGCCAAGGCTTGCCCGATTCTCCCCATCCCGATTATCCCCAAGGTCTTTCCAAAAACAGGTAATCCGGCATCTCCATACACGCTCCAATCAATCGCCCGATGTTCACGCAACTTCCGGTCGTAATATCCAATCCGCCTTCCGGTCGCAAGCAACAACGCAAATGCCAATTCAGCCGTAGGCTCACACGTCGTTTTGGGAATATTTGTAACCGTTATTCCCTTTTGGGTGGCATACTCCACATCTATATTGTTGTAACCGACCCCGTAATTCGAGATCATCTCTAATTTCACTCCCCTGTCCATTATCTCCTTATCCGTATAGAAACTGAAATTAGGTATTAAAACCTCATAATCGGGGATCATCTCCAATACCTGCCCGCGTTTCATATCTCTATCCCGAGGCATAAAAACTTCAAACTTCTCAAAAAGTTCGGCAAGAGGTTCTCTGTGCAGAGCGCTTGTTATAAGAATTTTCTTCATGATCGGATTATTTTTTCATTAAACGAAAAAGGAGCAAGTACTGCTACCCGCTCTCTTTTCGCTCTTCAGGCTGGACTTGAACCAGCGACCCTCTGATTAACAGTCAGATGCTCTAACCGACTGAGCTACTGAAGAATTTTTATTCATCTTTTAAAACTTTACTTTTCGCTCTTCAGGCTGGACTTGAACCAGCGACCCTCTGATTAACAGTCAGATGCTCTAACCGACTGAGCTACTGAAGAATTTCACTATTGTTTTCAGAAAAGTGATGCAAAAGTACTACAAATTTTCAAATATTCCAACAGCTTTGTCATAAAATTATGCGATATGTTTTCAACGCAAGTTTTTATACAAAAATCATCTTTTATTTAAAAAAGTTTTTATTACCTTTGAAATCAAATAAACGAGTATTAAAACGCTTTTTTATGATTTTCAGATTCATAATTATATCGGATGAGGTAGAGAGCTTCAAAAGAGAAATAAAAATAGATGCCGACAATACTTTTTTGGATTTATTCAAAGCGATTGTCGGTTGCACCGGCTTCAACGAGAACGAGATGGCTTCTTTCTTTATTTGTGACGACAACTGGCATAAGGAGCAGGAAATCACTCTTGTGGAAATGGATACCTACTCCGACGAGGATCCTTATACGATGGAGGAATGCGTGCTGAACGACTATTTGGAAGATGAAAAACAGAAATTACTTTTCGTATTCGACTACCTTACCGAGAGAGCCTTGTTTATTGAATTGTCGGAGATTATTACCGGTAAAAACCTGAAAAAACCGCTGTGTACCCTCTCCATGGGCGAAGCGCCTAAGCAATACCTTAATCCCGATGAGACCACAGGCACGACTGCTTCAATAGACGTAGATGAATCGTTCTTCGGGGATGAAGGTTTCGATTTAGAGGAGCTCGACAAAGAGGGTTTTGACGGACTGGACGATATTGAAATATCAACAGAAGAGAACGACTTGTATTAACGCAAGAACCATCCACGTAAACTCATAATTCAACGCATTTTATGAACACTTTGCTCGTGCTTATGGGACCGACCGGCGTGGGCAAAACAGAACTGAGCCTCCAGATTGCCGAACAGTTAAAAAGTCCCGTTTTGTCGGCAGATTCCAGACAAATTTATAAACAAATGACCATCGGTACGGCGGCGCCAACCGATGAACAGCAGAAACGGGTTTCTCACTACTTTGTAGGAATACTTGAACCGGAAGATTATTACAGCGCCAGCCAGTTTGAAGAAGAGGCTGTTCCGCTGATCGAAAACCTGTTGCAAACAGTTCCGGTTGTGGTGATGACCGGTGGTTCGATGATGTATATTGATGCTGTCTGCAAAGGAATTGATGAGATCCCGACTATAGATGAAAAGTTACGGGAAGAGGTTTATGCCCTTTATCAGAAAGAAGGATTGGATGCCATTCGTTCCCGTTTGAAAATATTGGATCCGGTCTTTTACAATCAGGTTGACCTGAAAAACCCCAAGCGGGTAATCCACGCGCTCGAAGTATGCCTTATGTCCGGAAAGCCATATTCATCGCTGCGCACAAATCCCAGAAAAGAAAGGAACTTCAATATCGTAAAAATCGGGGTCACCCGAAATAGGGAAGAGCTGTACGGGCGGATCAATCTTCGCGTAAACAAAATGATCGAAGAGGGATTGGTTGAAGAAGCCCGGAAACTTTATCCGAAACGGCATCTGAATTCATTAAATACCGTGGGATACAAGGAACTTTTCGAGTATTTCGACGGGAATTGCACCCTCGATTTTGCCATCGAAAAAATAAAACAACATTCACGAAACTATGCCCGCAAACAGATGACGTGGTTTAAAAAGGATAAGGGAATTAAGTGGATCAACCTTTCGGATAACACATCGGACGTGGTAGAAAAAAGTATCCGGCTGATCACCCAAAGCAACCCATAGCCTCTATTTCTTTTCGGCTTTCAGCCCCAAAATCCCCATCGAAGTATCTACTTTCCCTTCTATCTTATTGCCTTTCACCTTTGAGACTACGGTGACATACTCCGATTCAACATAAGCGCCCAACCTCAACGTATCGGATTTGAGCGAGACATTGGATAATTTCACTTTATAGCCTGAATCGAGAACGAGATCGCCCGACAATGCCTTATCCTTCTCCACAAGAAAAATAACTCCTTTTTCGTATCCGGAAGGTGCTTCAGGCACACTATATTGCCACTTGCCCGCCACGGACTTATTACTTTGGGCATTTACACTAAAAAACGCTCCGGCTATAAACAACAATCCGGAAACGATCAATAATTTTCTCATATTATCAATTTTAAACGTAAGAATAAGAATTAGAACCAAAGATATGAAAAATGTTTGATAAATAAGTTTCCGGCGATGAAAATGAACCCAAACATATTTTATAACGTTTTATTGGAGAAAGGAGAGTAAAATATGGACCAATCAGCATATACACCCATTGATCCCGATTTTTTTGAATTATTCCAAAAAGAGATCAAAAAAGAATCGGTAAAGGTTATCTATTTCGACACGGTTCAATATCCGTATCTGAAAGAATCGAACGGAAAGGCAACCGCAATCGTTAACAAACAAAAAGCGGGACAGTTTATGGTTTTCGCAAATGGCGATGAAGTACGGATCGACCGGATTATTGTTTACAACGGTAAACCCGGCCCCGCTTATGATGAATACGACGCTTACGCCCTCGCCCCACTCACCTGCAAAGCAGGATATGACGAAGATGACTGCCAAGCTTAAGCATTGACAAAAATAGTTAAGTTGAATAACAAAAAGGGTAATTTCGTTACCTTTGTTTTCTTAAAAACAGGATCAGTAATTATTTATGGCACTCAGACAACAACAGGAACTCAAACAGACTCAAAAGTTATCGCCCTTGCAAATGCAAGTGATAAAACTGGTTGAATTGAATTCGGTAGAGTTGGAGGACAAAATAAAACAGGAGTTGGAAGATAATCCTGCACTGGAAGAAGGAAATGAAGAACTCAATTCAGAGAATTCAGACGATGATTTTCCGGAAAGTGAAGATAACTTATCGGAAGAAGATATTGTGTTAGGCGATTATTTTTCCGAAGAAGATATTCCTGATTACCAATTAAATAAATCTTACAGAAAAGACGAGCCTGATTTTATCGAAGCAACTTATTCCGACGATAAAAGCCTCAACGAAGTTTTGCTGGAACAAATTGGCTTACGCCAGTTGAATGCCCGGGATCAGAAAATTGCCGAGTACATTATCGGTAACCTCGACGAGAACGGATACTTACAACGAAGCCTGCAAGCCATATCCGATGATCTGTTGTTTCAACAGAACCTCGATATTAGTGAGACAAAATTACAATCCATATTGGAGATCATTCAAGACCTCGACCCCGCGGGCGTTGGAGCGAGCGATTTGCAGGAATGCCTGAAGCTTCAGTTGCAAAGGAACGAACCCACGAGGGAAAACAGACTGGCGCTGGAGATTATTTCGGATTATTTCGAAGAGTTTTCGCGTAAGCATTATGACAAAATCATGCGTCAACTGAATATCTCACAAGACGATTTGCGCAACGCCATCAACGGTATCATTTCACTCAATCCCAAACCCGGAAATGCTTTGGGCGATTCAATAGAAGTTGCCATGAGCAACATTACGCCCGATTTTATTGTGGAATCCTACAACGGTGAAATCAGTATGTATTTGAACAACAAAAACATACCGGAGTTGAAAATAAACCGCGATTTCTCCGAAATGCTACAGGGATACGCTCAAAACAAAGAAAGTATGAGCAACGATGCCAAACAAGCTGTATTGTTTATGAAACAGAAGGTAGATTCAGCAAAATGGTTCATAGATGCTGTGCGACAACGACAAAACACGCTCCAAAGGACAATGGAAGCGATCGTTAATTTTCAGTACGATTTTTTCGCCACAGAAGACGAGACAATGCTCAGGCCAATGATACTTAAAGATATAGCAAATAAAACCGGATTCGATATTTCAACCATATCCCGTGTAAGCAACAGCAAATACGTACAAACCAACAATGGCGTTTATCCGCTGAAGTTTTTCTTTTCCGAAGCGATGCAAAACGATGCGGGAGAAGATATTTCGTCGCGTGAAGTAAAAGTTCTTCTGAAAGAATGCATCGAGAACGAAAATCCCTCCAAACCGCTTACCGACGAACAACTGACAACATTGTTGAACAATAAGGGTTATATTATTGCCCGCCGCACAGTAGCAAAATATCGTGAACAGTTGAATATTCCTGTAGCGCGTTTAAGAAAAAAAATTTAACTTTGCCGTTTCAAAAGCATAATCCAGTAATGAATCAATTTGCCCGCATCATATCGTCAGTATTTCAGCCGTTATTAATGCCCATTTACAGCATTTTACTGCTGTTTGTTTACACGCATTTTAAATTTTTGTTTGCCGGGCAGTTCTGGACAATAATGGTACCTGTAATCCTTTTTTCATTTGCGGTTCCCGGCGTCCTTATTTACGTGGTTTACAGGTTAAAATTGATTTCCGACCTGTCACTTAAGATCAGGAAAGAACGTTTTATCCCCTATTCCATCGTATTGGTCTCTTACCTGATAATGATATTTTACTATTACCGGATAGGAATGCCGGATTGGTTCCTTATGCTTGTCGCTTCATCTATCGCAGTTATCCTCATCGCCATATTCATTACCATTTGGTGGAAAATAAGCGCTCATATGTTCGGTATCGGAGGGTTGCTGGGAGGAGTAATGTCGGTGAGCTATTTCATTGAAAGGTCTAATCCTTTTTACCTGTTTATGGCGCTTTTTATAGTATCCGGGTTAGTTGGCGTATCGAGGTTGATATTGCGACGACATACTTTCGGACAGGTTGTCGGAGGATTTCTCCTCGGATTCACCACCTCCTTTCTCTTCGTATGGATTGGAACCTGAACAGGTGACGGATGAAGTGAAAGATGTCTTTGCCTTTAAAAGATTTTGCAGTAAAGAAAATATATAGTATTTTTACCCCACAATTAAAACCACTTAAATTAAAAATTAATTTCTATGAATTTTCCTGAGAATTTAAAGTATTCAAACGACCATGAATGGGTGAAAGTTGACGGAGACGAGGCTTACATCGGTATTTCTGATTTTGCACAAAGCGAACTCGGAGAAATTGTTTTTGTTGATATCACAACAGAAGGAGAAAAAGTTGACAAGGGAGCTGTTTTTGGCAGTATAGAAGCTGTAAAAACCGTTTCAGACCTCTTGATGCCTATAACCGGCGAGGTGCTTGAAGTGAATCCAAAACTTGATGACCAACCCGAATTAGTAAACAAAGATCCTTACGGAGAAGGATGGATCATAAAAATAAGTATCGAAGAGAAAGCGGAACTCAATAAACTTCTCTCAAGTGATGCATACAAGACCCTGATCGGACAGTAAACAAAACAAGCAGAGACGCGGGACACCCACGTCTCTGCTTGTTTAATTTCCCCTATACCTATGAGCCCGATTATAAGTATAATAATGGGTAGCACATCCGACTTGCCCGTGATGGAAAAAGCTGCCCGGTTTTTCGACGAGATGGAAGTTCCGTTCGAAATAAACGCACTGTCTGCACATCGCACACCCGAAGCTGTTGAGCAATTTGCAAAAAATGCCCAGACACGAGGAATAAAAGTTATAATAGCGGCAGCAGGAATGGCAGCACATTTACCGGGTGTAATTGCGTCAATGACTACACTTCCTGTTATCGGCGTTCCCATAAATGCGTCATTGGACGGTATGGATGCGTTGCTAGCCATCGTGCAAATGCCTCCGGGGATCCCTGTCGCTACTGTCGGTATTAACGGGTCGTTAAACGCCGCTATTCTTGCTTTGCAAATGATCGCAACCGGAGATGAAGCGCTCCGGCAAAAATTAGCAACCTACAAAGAGGGCCTGAAGCGTAAAATAACCCAGGCTAACGAAGAGCTGGCAGGTATTAAATTTAAATTCAAAACCAATTGATAAAAACAAGCTACTCCTTTCTGTTAATAATAACAGCATAAAACGCCGGAAATTTACAGAGACAATATTTTTCAATTTTAAGAGGCATACTTTTTCCCTTATAAAGGAATAAGCAATGTTCACAATAATAACAGACACGGTTATTAAGACTTATAAAACGGTAACAGAATGAGAATAGCTTTTTATTTAGCTTTCGATCTAAATCCCCAAAATGGAGGTATCGAAAGAGTCACCAATATATTGACAAAAGAATTTGTTGCAGCAGGACATCAGGTATATTTCGTGTCCTATATTTCTGAACCGGAAGCAGAACATACTGCTCTTGCGGCAGACAGGCTTGTTTTACCTGATAGGAAGAAATTGTGCTCACGTGAAAATCAAACTAAATTTACCGATTTCATAAATAAAAACAGTGTAGATATAATTGTAGCTCAACATTCTCACGATATGGAATTTGCCACACTTCCATTTTTGGTTAAACAAAATACAAACGTAAAAATACTGTACGTTTTTCACCCAACACCATTTATTCAATCTTTATCAATAGCAGACACCTCTTATCCTATTCTTAAGAGTGAAAGAACATTGCCGAGGCTATGGAGAAGGATGGGAAGGATCATCCTGAAAAGACAAAAGCAAAAGTCGAAAAACAACAAAATGGGAAAGCATTTAAAACGACTTCACGAAATGGGTGACTATATTCTTGTTTCATCGGAAAAATACATAGATGGTATTCTTAAAATATCGGGCATACAGTCTCGGGAAAAACTTTTTGCCATTGCCAATCCCAATACTTACAGAGAGGAAGATATCCAAACCGCACAAAAAGAAAATATCCTTATTTTTGTTGGACGTTTATCGGAAGAGAAACATCCCGAAAAAATAATGTTAATATGGAAGCATATCCAAGACAGGTTCCCGCAATGGAATTTAAAAATCTTGGGAGAGGGTAAGCTAAAACATGAGTTGGAAGAATTACATAAACAACTGAAATTAGAACGTTGTTCCATAGAAGGGCGGCAAGAACCAACTCCCTATTATGCCAAAGCAAAAATACTACTTTTGGCCAGCGATTTTGAAGGATTTCCCATGAGTATAACCGAAGCCATGCAACACGGCGTTATTCCGGTAGCTTTCAATTCATTTGAAGCCTTGTCCGGCATCATAGAAGAAAACGTTACCGGAATAAGTGTTACACCATACAGTTTACAGGAATATGAGGAAAAACTAGCTGCGTTAATGAATAACGAAGAGAAGATAGCAAAAATGTCAGTAGCTACAAGAAAAAGTATTTCAAGGTTTTCCGCTCCTGATATTGCAGTTGAATGGATAGGACTGTTCAGAAAATTAGGTGTTCAATAATTTTCTCTAATAAAAATACACCATGAGTGAGCCTCTCATCAGCATCATCATACCGGCATATAATGCTGAAAAGTATCTCGACAGATGTCTGGAATCTGTCTGTGCTCAAACATTAAAAGAGATCGAAGTTATCCTCATCGATGATGGGTCCACCGATTCTACCTCCAATTTGTGCAACACCTGGGCTAAAAAAGATGAAAGAATAAAGGTTATCCATCAGGAGAACAAAGGCGTTTCGGCAGCACGAAACATAGGAGTAAGGTTAGCCCGGGGCAACCACATAGGCTTTGTAGATGCTGATGACAGGGTGGAGGTAACTATGTTTCAGCATTTATACGAAATTGCTTTACAAATGCGATGCGACATAGCCACCTGCGGAATAATACGCATAAGTGAAAAGGATGTCCCCCTTAAGTATTTATGTAACCATAAAAAAAACGAGGTTAGTGATAAGACAAGCGAATTGATAAAATTGCTAAACGACAAATCCGAAAAGAGCTATCTCTGTAATAAAATATTCAAAATAACCCTCTTCAAAGGGATTATTTTTCCGGAGGGTTGTGTATTTGAAGATCTGCACTCTACGCACAAATTATATGCAAAAGCAGAGGGGATTGTCCATATAGCAGAAAATTTATATTACTACCTTTATCGTCAAGATAGTATTGTAAATCATTTTACTCCTAAAAAAGAAATTGATTTTTTTAATGCCAATCTGGCCAGATTTCATTTTGTTGTAGCATATAAAAATTTTACTCACACGCAACAATTGTTGTTGAAGAATAGGACTATTCGAAGACTGATAAAAACAGATCACAAATTCAAAAAATTAACGGTTCACAATCAATTTACCACAGATAAGATGCGCATGGAGAATATTATCCGGAAAATTTATTCACCCGGGTATCGTTCTGAAGATTACAAAAAGCACTTATGGTGGTTAAAGATTAAAAATATACCTTTGCTTCTTTTTAAATAAAATAGAATGTGTTCTTGGTTGCACGCAGGTATTGCAACGTCAGCAGGCTTTATAACAAAATGAACCCAAACGTATTTTATAATGTTTTATACATGAAAAGAGATTAATAATAAATATAAAACTTATAAATAAATTCTGAACACACATATTAGAACTTTAATAACAGTGAAATGAAAATTGACTTTGTAATAACGTGGGTAGATATGAACGACCCGGAATGGCAGAAAGATTTTGCCAGGTATTCGGGGAAAATTGACAATACAAAAAACGAAGTTTCAGTAGCCCGATTCAGGGATTACGGACTGCTTAAGTATTGGTTCAGAGGCGTGGAGAAATTCGCGCCATGGGTAAGAAAAGTTCATTTTGTTACTTGCGGACAAAAACCGGACTGGCTCAACGAGAATAATCCGAAGTTGAATTTAGTTCATCATAAAGATTATATCCCAAATGAATTCCTGCCGGTTTTCAATTCCAGCCTGATTGAGATCTATCTGCACAAAATCCCCGATTTAGCGGAGCATTTTGTTTACTTCAACGATGATTTTTTCATCATCAATCACTTGCCCGAAGAGCGCTTTTTTACGGATAATATCCCCAACGACATTGCCGCTTTTCGAACCAATATGGGCAGATCGTTATGGAGTAAGTGTCTGAAAAATAACATACGGATTATCAATCAAAAATTCGATAAAAAGGAGGTACTTTTGCGGGATCACGATAGATGGTATAATCCTGCTTACGGGAAAAAAGCCAATCTGACTTACCTGCTAAAGCCTTACGGTAAATTTATCACTTTGCGCACACCACACAATGCCCAGCCTTATTTAAAAACAACCTTCAACGAGGTCTGGCAATACGCCGGTGAACAGTTGACAAAAATGTCGAAAAACAGGTTCAGAAGCCCCGAAGATTATACGCAAGAACTGTTCAGGACATGGCAAATATGCAGTTCAAATTTTAATCCTTACAACACGTATCAAGATACAAAGATGTTTCCTTTGGTGCTCAAATCGAAAAAAGCCATAAAGGCGGTCCGCGAACAATCGTATAAATTAGTTTGCTTAAATGACAATCAACATATCCGAAATTTCGATAATATGTTGAAAGAGCTAAAGGCAGCCTTTAATCACATCTTACCCGAGAAATCAGGTTTTGAATTATAGAACACCGGAGGATCGTAATAATCATTGTAAGGCAGTTTAGATATGGGTATTTCAAAATATATACTCCCCCCCTCGCTCTATAGATTAAGAAAACGAAACTCTTCCATAAGGCGTCAAAACAGAGTAGCTAACGCATGGAATCCGTTTATTGATGATTATTTTCAGGGAAAAATAGAAAAATATAATCTGAAACCGAAAAAACAATTCGGAAAGGAAGAAAAAATAATCTGGCAGTATTGGGGACAAGGCATTCACAGTAATTCAGTACCCGAATTGGTTCAAATTTGTTTCAACTCTGTAGATAAATACAAAGGCGATTATCGGGTTATCCGCCTTTCAGACAAAACCATAGCAGATTATGTGGATATACCGGACTTTGTTCTTTGGAAAAGGGAGAATAATCCCCAATTTACCATGACCTTTTTTTCAGACTTGTTGCGACTGATATTACTCAATGTATATGGTGGCGTTTGGCTAGACGCCACCGTTCTTTTAACAGATTATTTGCCACAGGAATATGCCGACCTTGACTATTTCCTGTATCAACGTTCTGAAGAGGAGAAACATAAGAAATATTGGTTGAAAGTAGATCCTTTTTATTTCAATTGGCGCCCGGACTTTAAAGTAAAAATGCTTAGCAGTATCATTTTCGCAAAAAAATCGAGTGAAGTTATCCGCTGCCTTCTCGACATTATGCTTTATTTCTGGAGAAACAGCGAGAAACTCTCTTACTATTTCACACTTCAAGTTATCTATAATGAGATAATTACAAGAAAGCTGCCTCATTTACAATGCCCCATAGTAAATGATTGCAACCCGCATATCATTCAAAAGAAACTGCAAAAAGGTTATCCCTATTTGTCTTTCAAAGAGGCCGTACATGTTACCTCCATTCATAAAATGACATATTATAAAAAAGAAGAGCTTGAGAAGTTGAAAGAATACTTATCCTGTCTGTAAAATTACAGGAAGGCATGAGGCAGGATAGTTACGAAAAAATATTCCGGTAATATTTGCGAATGATATAAGATAGGCGCCCCGTATTAACGCCGGGTATTTTAAAATTATGCTGTTTTGCAAAGCTAAGAACCTGCGCCTTGGCATGCCTCTTATCAGCACGTCTTTTATCCCGGTGGTTTTTTTCTCTATTGGTAAGAATAGAGTTCTCAGAATAATTATACCGGTACTCCGCTTTCGGTACGGTAACCAACTTTTCAGAAAAATAGACGGCTGGGAGCGAAAAAAGTAAATCTTCGATAAAACGTCCCTCCTCAAACCTCAAGTTGTGCTTCTTAAGAAAGTCTAAACGAAATAAGTAGCGCCATACATATCCCCATTTCCCCACATACGTAATGGTTAATTTATCATTTGTTGTCGTAAATAGCTGCTGGGTTTTAAAACGCTGCGTCTTATACTTTTTGTGTTTTTGCACCATTCCTGCACATGCGATATCCGACCGGGTTTCAACAATAGCTTTCACCATCTCCTCGTAGAAAACATCATTGATTCCGTCGTCAACGTCGACAAAGTGGATATACTCGCCTGTGGCAGCATCTATACCTGAATTTCGAGCAGCCGACAGTCCTTTGTTTTTCGGATGAGTAATGATCTTCACAGGATACCCGCGAATGATTTCACCCGTTTTATCTGTGGAACCGTCATCAACAACAATTACTTCCAAATGCTTATAGGTCTGAGACATCACATTATCCAAACAAGCTTTAGCATATTTCTCGCCGTTATAAATTGGAATAATAACTGTAATCAATGAATCTGCCATTTTACCCTAAGTTTCAAGGTAAATTAAGGTTTACTGCCATCGTACCCCCATTTCAGGTAAACGCTTCCCCAAGAGAAGCCGCCACCGAATGCGGTGAGGATAAGTTTGTCGCCTTTGCGGAGTTTATCCTCCCACTCCCATAAACAAAGCGGAATGGTTCCGGCACTGGTATTGCCGTAACGTTCAATATTTATCATTACTTTTTCACGGGCAACACCGGCACGCGCCACTGCTGCATCAATAATGCGGATATTGGCCTGGTGCGGCACAAACCAATCTAAATCTTCGTGTGTGAGGTTATTTCGCTCCATAATATCGAGCGAAACTTGCGCCATATTAGATACGGCATACTTAAATACCACTTTCCCCTCCTGATAAACGGTGTGTTCGTTTCTCTCCACCGTCTCATGCGTAGCAGGATACTTGCTTCCGCCCGCTTTCATTTGCAACGGTGCATAACCCACACCGTCGGAATGAAGGATAGCATCGATGATGCCCAGGTCTTCTTCCGTTGGCTCAATCATAACGGCTCCGGCAGCATCACCGAAAAGAGGACAGGTGGCACGATCGGTATAATTAGTTACCGACGACATTTTATCGCCGGCAATCAGGATAATTTTTTTGTATTTTCCGGTTTTGATAAATCCGTTACACACTTCAAGGCCATACACAAATCCCGAACAGGCCACTTCCATATCGAAACAGAAAGCGTTCTTTATTCCATTGTTTTCAGCAACGATAGATGCCGCCGATGGAAAAGGATGATCGGGTGTTGTTGTGGCAAAAACCACGCCATCGACCTCTCCGGGTTTAGTATTGGTTTTCTTGAGCAGTTCCTTTACTGCCTCGGTTCCCAAAACAGATATTCCCTGCTCCACCCCTTTTAAAATTCTCCTTTCCTTGATTCCCACACGAGTCATGATCCATTCATCAGAAGTATCTACCATTTTCGATATCTCTTCGTTGGTAAGTATGTAATCGGGAACAGCTGCTGTAATTCCTGTAATGACGGCGTTTAAATTTTTCATTATTCTGCTTTTTTTAAAAAAAACCCCGAAAAACAAGGTTATTCAGGGTTTTGCTTATCACTAAAGAATAAGTTTATACAGCAACTTCTTTTTCAATTGCTAATTTTCCTCTGTAGTATCCGCACTCACCACAAACAGTGTGATAGATGTGCCATGCCCCGCAATTTGGGCAGATGGCCATAGTAGGCATTTGGGCATGGTCGTGCGATCTTCTTTTTCCTTGTCTTGCAGACGACTGTCTTCGTTTTGGATGTGCCATTTTGTATATGTATTAACGTGTTATATTTAATTATTCTTCTATATTCAATCCTTTCAGGCCTTCCCATCTCGGATCGATATTTTCTGTTATTTCTTCTTCATCGGCAAAATCTCCATCATCGTCCGCCATATCGCCCCCCTCATCGTCATCATCTTTGCTTACAGCCCGGTGTTTACGAAGTTTAGTGGACATGGTTTTGTTGCACTTGCCCGGCTCATGAACGTGCTTTATAGGAATGTTCAACGCTACAAACTCATATAAAAACCAAGCTATGTTGATCTCACCCTCATCTTCCGGAATAATGACTACCTCATCGCTCTCTTCCGAATATTCTTTTCCGAGTTTTACAATCAAGCGGTTTTGTGAATCAATCTCCTGATCGAAATCATCGAGACAACGATTACAAGGCACTTGAACAATGCCCTTTAAATCGAAATTAAACTCATACGTGGATGATGTTTTTTTGACAGTCAACACTACTTTGACATTGCCTTTTTTCACCTCATCACCGTCAATCGCCTCGAAAAACTTTCTATCTAACTCATACTCATAAGTATGTTTTCCCTGCGACAGATTTTTTAAAGGAATATTGTATAAGCTGAATTTTGCCACTTTTTTACTTAAAAATAAAGCGGTGCAAAGATAGTGATTTTTTCTTCACACTACTCTTTTTTTTACATTATTTATTTTCTCGTATAAACCGTAAGGGTCCCTCATTTAGATTTAGCAGCCGTACTTAACACGATCTTCTGCATCTTATCGAAATTCTGTTCAAGGCTCTGCAAAAACTTAAACTGAGCTTTTGAACGTACTAAGTTGTGATTGCCATAGGCAATTTTATAATAAGTATCGCCATCGATATAGTCGGTTAGGAAGCGCACGGTTTGCATATACGTCAACAATTTGGCGCCAAAGGCGAGATTCTCTATTTCCACATCGGTGAGAAAAGAGGTGGCGTTTTCCAGATAACCTTTGGTGTATCCCTCAAAAATGGCCAAATCGAGCGAAACACGATCTAAATCCGGATCGTCTTCTGCTCCTTTATTAGCGCCTGTGCGGATAAAGTCCCCGAAATCCGACAAGACATAACCCGGCATAACCGTATCTAAATCCACCACGCATAATACCTGGTCGTCCTTATCGAAAAGGATATTGTTTACCTTGGTATCGCAATGATTGGTACGCTTGATCAATTTCCCTTCCCGGTGCATTCTCTCGGCTTTGCACATCTCATCGGCGCGTGCCTCCAGTTCATTTACAAGGTCCCGGACTTCTACCAAACGTCCCACTTTGTTTGCCCGAACCGAATCCCTGAAAGTCTCCAATCTCGATTCGATATTGTGAAAATTCGGAATGGTTTCGAACAATGGTTCGCCCGGCAAATCGGCCAGCATCCTCTGAAAATCACCGAAAGCAAGTCCGGCCCTGTACGCCAACTCGGGATTTATTTCATCATAACTTTTGCTATCCTTAATGAAATCCATCATCCGCCAATAATTACCCTCTGCATCCTGATAAAAAAGCTTTCCGCCGGATGTGGGAACGAGTGTCAACACCTTACGGTCAATATCTTCCACCCCGGCATCCATCAGTTTCTGGCGGATATGCATCGTCACACGCAAAATATTGCTTTGCAGCTCAGGGACATTCTTAAAAATAGAATGATTGATCCGTTGAAGCACATATTCTTTCTCTCCGGCTTTTACCTTGTATGAATCGTTGATATGGCCTGCTCCCAACGGTTTTACCTCAATATCTTTACTATCACCGGTAAATTGGGCTACAATTTCTTTTAATTTACTAATCTCCTGCATAGTACAAAATATATTTCTGTTAAATTGTTTGATTGGCATGTTGCGGGTTTCCCGCTCCAAATTACTCCATTTCTAAAAGTCCGAAGAATTGTGGAACGTGAAAATCAGGGGAAGGCAAATCGATTGGGCTCCAACTGATGAAATGCGTTTCGGGAGTTTTATCACCGCATTTATAGAAATTTGCGCGGATTTTCTTACCCGATAAATTTTCATCAGCCTTAAAACCCATGGCTTGTTTTGGGATGACAAGGTACATCGTCCAGTCACTTACTTGTCTGTTGTTCTCATACCTATGCCTGATGGTGGAAAAACGGGTGATCGAAGGCATGTGTTCCGTTAGCTTTTCTGCCATTTCCCGGGTTTCGTGTCTTGCAGCCAGAAGCGCCCCCAACACATTGCATTCAAAATTCCTGTAAACGGCTTCGCCGTCACGCTGCATAAAAAACTCCACGCAGCTGTCTTCCCAAACCGAACCGAAATCTTCGGTATTCACGGCTCGTATCTCTTCGCCGGTCACTTCATAACAGAGGTATAATTTTTCTCCGTCGTGGGCAACACGAACCAGAACCGGAAGTGATTTCGGAAATTCGTTTTTCCAGTTTACCTGGTCAATTTTAGCTACCGCGCCGGCTTCGCGCAATAAATTTATACCATCGAAAAGGGTTTCACATTGCGAGATGTGTTGTTTGGGTACTTTGAGGGTTTTCATCAGGAGTCGTTATTTTTCTCAAAAGTACCGGTTTTCATCGGATTTAACAAAAATGCCGGACACTTTTTTACTGTAAAAGTTCTTCTACATCTTCCACTGTGAGTTGCGGACGAATAAGGGCATCGATAAATTTTCGTAACGGCGGACCGTCTCGGTGATGCTATACACCACGGTTACAGCATCGAACGAAGCAAAAAAGGTTGCAAAAGATAACCGAACCGGGGATGAAGCGTGAGGGTTATAATGAGGCGGTCGGTCATTGATTTAAATTCGCGAACAAAAACCTTCTTATCTCTTCTGCTTTCGTATCCCGGCGAACAGCATAATCTTGCAATTGTTCTTCGGAGACAGGGCCGATAACAAAATATTTCGATTGCGGATGGGCAAAAAGAAAACCGCTGACCGATGCCGCAGGAACCATCATTCCGTTCTCCGTCAATGAAATCCCAACCTCTCCCGATTGAAGCATGTCGTGCAATACAAAGCTCATGGTCTGGTCGGGGATGGACGGATATCCCACGGCGGGGCGGATGCTCCTGTACCTTACGGCAAGCATGTCGGCAACGGACAGGTTCTCGTCCGCTGCAAAACCCCAGTATTCTTTCCGGATCATGTGGTGCAGCCACTCGGTTGCCGCTTCTGCCAACCGTTCGAGCAACGATTTCATCAACAAAGCCGAATATTCATCGCCTTCGTCTTCATAAACCTGCAGTAAATCATCGGCTCCATCCCCGGCTGTAACGGCAAAAGCGCCGATATAATCTTTTTTCCCCGATGATTTTGGTGCAATAAAATCACTCAGGCACAAATATTCATTTTTATCGTTCTTCTTTTGCTGGCGCAACATGGGAATACGGATACCCTCAGCCACAATATCGTCGTTTTCGCTGTAGGCCTCATACAAGCCGAAAACGGCATTGATGTATCCCGCTTTGTCATTCACCAGTTTATGGAGCAAATCGTACGCGTCATCGTACAACTTAGCTGCTTCCAGGGCCCTCTCCCGCTCATCGTCTTTGAATTTTGCAATCCATCTCTCGCGCTCTTCCGGTGTAGATCCCGAATGGGCAATGGACCCGAATTTCGCAGATAAATTCCAGCCGTGAAAGAAAAACTTCCAGTCGATGTACGGAATTATATCCTCTACGGGAATATTTTTCATGACTTTTCTCCCCATCATCCGGGGCGTTTCTGCGGAAAAGTTATGCCACTCTATTTTGTAAGCGTTTTCCCGCGCTTCGGACAGCGGGACCAGGTCGGCCTTCTTGTCGGTGCTGTTTTCGCGGAGCAGGGCATATTCTTTGCGCATCTGTTCGGCATAATCCGCCGTGGTCTGCGGATTCAACAGGTTTGCCACCACTCCCGGGCTTTGCGATGCATCTTTCACATACACCACGGCGCCCCGGCTGTATTTCGGTTCTATTTTCAACGCCGTATGCAGCTTCGACGTGGTGGCACCGCCGATGAGCAGCGGCATACGAAAGCCGGCCTTTTCCATTTCGGCGGCAACAATGGCCATCTCTTCAAGCGAAGGTGTGATCAGCCCGCTCAATCCCACAATATCGGGTTGTTCGCGGATAATGGTTTCTATAATTTTTTCAGGCGGGACCATCACTCCCAAATCCACAATTTCGTAATTGTTGCACGACAACACGATGGAAACGATATTTTTTCCAATGTCATGCACATCGCCTTTCACGGTTGCCAACACAATTTTCCCGGCTTTCCGGGCTCCACCCGATGATTTTTCGGCTTCGATAACGGGTTGAAGTATGGAAACTGCCCTTTTCATCGTGCGGGCGGCTTTTACTACTTGCGGAAGGAACATCTTCCCGGAACCGAATAGATCGCCCACCACATTCATCCCTTTCATCAGCGGCTTATCTATAATGTCAACGGCGCGCGGGTAAACGGTAAGCGCCTCGGCAATATCTTCGTCCATAAAATCGCTGATCCCCTTTACGAGAGCATGGCTCAACCGTTCGTCAAGCGACAGGGAGCGCCATTCGAGTACTTTCTCCTTCGGCTCTCCGGATGTTTTGTTTTTTATGCTCTGGGCATACTCCATTATCCGCTCCGTGGCATCTTCCCTGCGATTGAAGATGATGTCCTCCATCAGCTCTTTCACATCGGACGGAATATCTTCGTACAACACCGATTCCGCCGAATTGACGATTCCCATATCCATTCCGGCCTGAATGGCATGATAGAGGAAAACCGAGTGCATCGCTTCGCGGACATAATTGTTTCCCCGGAACGAAAAAGAGAGGTTGCTCACCCCACCACTCACTTTAGCGCCCGGCAGGTTGGATTTTATCCACTTCACAGCCTCCATGTAATCTACTGCGTAATTGCGGTGTTCTTCCATCCCTGTAGCGATGGCCAGCACATTGGGGTCGAAAATAATGTCTTGCGGATTGAAGCCGTTGCCGACAAGCAATCCATAGGCTCTCCCGCAAATCTCGATGCGGCGACCGTAGGTGTCGGCTTGTCCCGTTTCATCAAAAGCCATCACCACAACGGCGGCTCCGTACGATTTTACTTTTTCGGCCTGCTCCAAAAATTCCGCTTCGCCGTTTTTCAGCGAGATGGAGTTCACGATGCACTTCCCCTGCATGCACTTCAGCCCGGCTTCAATCACCTCCCACTTCGATGAATCGATCATCACGGGAACGCGCGAAATATCGGGGTCGGATGCCAGTAAATTGAGAAAACGGGTCATTTCCTGCACACCGTCGAGCAAGCCGTCGTCCATATTTATGTCGATGACCTGCGCCCCGTCTTCTACCTGTTGGCGGGCAATATGCAAGGCTTCTTCGTAATTCTTCTCCTGAATCAGGCGCAAAAACCTGCGTGAGCCGGCCACGTTGCACCGCTCGCCGATATTCACAAAATTAATTTCGGGTGACAGCACAAATTCTTCCAATCCTGAGAGATGCATCAGCTCCGGCTGTTCAACGGGAGCCGGCGGTACGGCATCTGCTACAATTCCGGCATATCGGGCAATATGTTCGGGAGTGGTTCCGCAACATCCGCCGATAATATTTACCAACCCTTCATCGATAAACTCCCGGATCTGCGATGCCATTTTTTCCGGTGTTTCATCATACTCACCCAGCTGATTGGGCAATCCGGCATTGGGATAAGCGCTCAGGTAGAAAGGCGAAACGCGGCGCAACTGTTTCAGATAAGGCTTCATATCGGATGCGCCGAACGAACAGTTCAACCCCACCGAAAGCAAATTGGCGTGGCTTACCGATGTGAGAAACGCCTCGATGGTTTGCCCGGAGAGCGTTCTGCCTGCTTTATCCGAAAGCGTTGCCGAGAGAGAGATGGGGGTGTTTTTCCCGCGTTTTTTGGCCACTTCGCCGGCGGCAAACAGCGCAGCTTTGGCGTTGAGCGTATCGAAAATGGTTTCGATAAGCAGAATATCCACTCCGTTTTCCACCAAGGCATCAATTTGCTCGAAGTAAACACCTCGTAAATCATCGAAAGTTACGGCACGATACATCGGGTTTTCCACGTCGGGGCTCATGGATGCGGTCTTGTTGGTAGGGCCGATGGATCCGGCAACAAAACGGGGTTTATCGGGATTTTTGGCCGTAAATTCGTCAGCGGCCTTTCGTGCGATTTGCGCGGCCGCTGCATTGATCTCCCTTACCCGATGCGCCATTCCGTAATCGTCCATCGAAATGGCGTTGGCATTGAACGTGTTGGTTTCTATAATATCGGCCCCGGCAGCCAGGTAGCTGCGATGAATCTCTTCAATAATTTCCGGTTGAGTGATAGAAAGTAAATCGTTGTTTCCTTTCTGCAGCTTAGCCGTATCTTTAAACCGTTCGCCACGATACTCCTCTTCCGTGAGTTTGTAGCGTTGTATCATTGTCCCCATTGCACCGTCGAGAATGAGGATGCGGGAGTTTAAAATTTCTTTTATTTCCATGCTTTCTCCTTGTTCATTAAAATATTTCCAACCGAATATAACGCTTTTCGACTCCAAACGACTATCCACGCTACCGCCAGCCTTACTCCCAAAATCCACCAGACCGATACTCCAAGCGCTACGAAGAGCAAGTTATCTTCGATAACGGAATGGGAAACCGCCAAGTGATAATTCAACAGTTCAGCATCCGACCTTGTCACTTTTCCATCGTTCATCTGGTCAATCATCATCGCTCCACCATAGGCCAGCCCAACGATGTAACCGATAAGCCAAAGAAATCCGGTACTTGCCGGCAGCCCAAAAAACCGTAAAACAGGTTCCATAGCCTTCGATAATTTTGTTATCAGGTTGTAGTGCTCCAGCGTTTTATAAAGGACATTCAGCGCTGTAATGATCGTGAAAATCAGCAATGCCATCTGAACCGAACTTTTTAACCACAACACCAGCACATCTCCAACAGAAGTCATCGCTTCGGTATTTACTTTGGCGAAAAGCGGCATTCCCATTTCAGCCGGAAGGATCAGGTTGAGCAGAATCCCTACCAATATACTGACAACAACCCTTAACGTAAACATTGACCAGAACGATGTTCCGGTTTTTGCCTGAATGGTGCATTCAACGGGCAGGTTGTGCGCGATTTGACACATCAGTGCCAGAATAGTAAGCTCACGCAACGTTACGGTCATCGACATAATGATTGCCAGTGGCGCGTAAAGTGGGAGAAAAATACTGGTGATAAATATAATTGCCGTGCTTCCTGGCAAACCGAGGTGCAGGAAAACAGGGTCGAGGAACTGCGCAATGAAAGCCAATGCTCCAAAATAATCAAGGAACCTGACCAGCAACGAAATGGGCAAAATAATTTTGAGCAGCCACAGGGTGGTGCGTCCCGATTTTTTGAGAGAAGGGAAAAGTATTTGTTTGGGAAAGTTCATTTTTTAAACATCCGGTCCATTGAGCGTTTATCTTCTTTTTCTTTCAACGATTGTCGTTTATCGTATTGTTTTTTCCCTTTCGCCACGGCAATGACCAGCTTTGCCAGTCCTTTATCGTTGATAAACAAACGTATGGGCACAATCGTAAATCCGGTTTCTTTGGTGGCGCGGGTAAGCTTCCGCAATTCGTTCCGGTTCAGCAACAGTTTTCGGTCGCGCCGTGCCACGTGATTGTTATATGTGCCGTAAAAATATTCGGCAATATGCATATTCCGTACCCAGAGTTCGCCTTTTTCCAGCAGGCAATACGTATCTACCAAACTTGCCTTACCCAGGCGGATCGATTTTATTTCGGTTCCAGTAAGCACAATACCCGCGGTATAGGTTTCCAGCAGTTCGTAATCGAACGTGGCGCGTTTATTTTTTATATTTATGGGCGCTTGTTTCATTTTCTTAAGACATTGAAACGGTCACTTTTATCAATAATTCCAGTAAAGCTTTAATAGAAATAGGGACTAAAACAATAAGCAATGATGCAATAACGGTGAAACTCAACTTTTTGTTTTCCACCACATGCAAAAACTCACCGGCTCCCACATAAACGATGTACAACGTATAAATTGCGGCAAACCACAAAAAACGTAACTCCGGCAATAGCGGCATCGTCAAAAATAAAACATATACCACCACCGATGAGTATCCCACAAAGGGTTGTGCCGCATTCAGATTTTTACCTGACCCGAATTTCGGAAAAAGCTCATTCAATGCATACGATACAAGGTAAAATCCGCCAAAAAGCGCCGACACCACAACAATAGCTTGTTTTAATGCCCAATGGATGCCACCGTTTTCTACAATCCACATTCCGCCAATGAATGCGGTAATGGCTGTGAATCCAAAAACCGGAAACAGAAAATTATTGATAAAACCCTGTTGATCAACTCCCTTATCGCTAATTCTTCTCCATCCTTTTCGCGGCGATGCAACAAAATAATAAATCGTTTGAAGAATATTTTTAACCATTATCTTCTGATCTTGTGAAGTGCAAAGGTAATGATTTCCGGCGAAATTATTTGTCCTGAACAGAATGGCTGATCATTAATGGCTGGCCTGCTTCTAATTTGTTCAATTCCGACAAGGAAATAGAGAAAGTATCCATACCTTTGTATCGGCGAAAAAACTATTTTCATCATTAAATGAGCGACAAAATGGTTGAATATCTTGAATTTAAGGATGCGAAATGCAAAGATTGCTACAAATGTTTACGCGAGTGTCCGGTTAAAGCAATTGAAGTAATCAATCATCAGGCTAAAATTATCAAAGATCGTTGTATTTTATGCGGCAAATGTACCGTTGTATGTCCGCAAAATGCTAAGATCGTTCACAGCGAACTGAACAGAGTCTATGAGTTGCTAAAAGGCAATGATAAGGTTATCGCCAGTGTGGCGCCATCTTTTATTTCTAATTTCGATGTGGAAGACTTCACGGCTTTCAAGATAGCCTTAAGGAAGCTGGGATTTTATGATGCTGAGGAAACCGCTGTGGGCGCACAGATGGTAGTACGCGAATATAAACGATTGATGGACTCGGGACGATTCCGCAACCTCATCACATCGGCCTGTCCCGCAGCCTGCCGAATGATTCAGACCTATTATCCCAAAGCATTGAAGTATCTCGCCCCGGTGGACTCCCCCATGCTTGCCCACGCAAAAATGATACACGGGCGCGTGCCCGATGCCAGAATTGTTTTCATTGGCCCGTGCATTGCCAAGAAACGCGAGGCGAAAGAGTCGGGGCTTATTGACGGCGTGCTTACTTTTGAAGATTTGGATGAAATGTTCAAGGAGGAAAACATAATATTAAGTGAAATATCCAATTTGCCCCCGGAAAACGGGCAGGGGGAATTCGCCAATTTGTCCAAAACGTTTCCAGTCAGCCAGGGAATTATCAAATCGTTTGAAGGGGAACCGGTGCAAAACTTCGTCTATATGGCGGTTGATGGCGCAAAACGTTGTGTGGAAGCACTGGAAAACATGGAAAGCCTGTCGAACGTATTCCTGGAACTCAATACCTGCCACGGCTCCTGCATCAACGGGCCTTGCAACCTACCCCGCGAAGGCGGTATCATTAAAGCCACCGCCGAGGTGCAGGCATACGTGAAGAAAGAGATAAAAAAACGCCCGTTACAGGAAAATCCGCCGACGCCATCCATAAGCTTGTTTCAAAACTATCCGCGCATACGCGATACCAGTAAGGCCGCATCGGAAAGCGAAATAAGAGCCATTCTGGCAAAATCGGGAAAACTGAAACCCGAAGACGAACTGAATTGCGGAACATGCGGATATTCCACCTGCCGGGATAAAGCCCGGGCAGTGTTTAACGGCTATGCCGAAATTGAAATCTGCCTTCCTTATATGCGCGAAAGAGCGGAATCGATGTCTTACGAAATCATTCACAACAGCCCTAATGGCGTTATCGTACTGGACGATTCAATACGTATAGTGGAGATCAATGCCAAAGCCAGGGAAGTATTGGGTATTCCACTCGATGGCTCCCTGAAAGGAATGCCTGCTATGGATTATTTTGATGCTTCCGATTATGTTATCGCCTACAATACCGGAAGAAACACGGAAAAAGGGAAGGTGTACATCCCTAAAACACAATCCTACATCAACCTGTCCATCAATGTCCTGAAGAATCAACACATAGTATTTGCTATCGTAAAAGACATAACCTCGCAGGTGAACTACGAAGATAAACTCACTTCCGTAAAATTGGAAACACTGGAGACAACCGATAATGTAATAAAAAAGCAAATGCGGGTAGCACAAGAGATCGCATCGCTACTGGGTGAAACTACTGCCGAAACCAAAGTGGCTTTGTTGAAGTTGAAAGAGATATTTCAAAAAGAGTAAAACCGCCGTACAATGGATTTATACTTGGAAACGGGCTATACATCGCTTCACAAATACGGTGAAGAGCTTTGCGGCGACAAGGTTGAATACATTGAAAAAGACGACTGCTTCACGCTTGTCCTGGCTGACGGCTTAGGCAGCGGAGTAAAAGCGAACATCCTTGCCACGCTTACTTCCAAAATACTTTGCAGTATGATGTCGAACAACATCTCCATTGAGGAATGCGTGGAGACCATCATCCAATCGCTGCCCGTGTGCAAAGTGAGGGGCATTGCCTACTCCACCTTCTCCGTTATCCACATCAATAACAAAGGAGAAGGATACCTTATCGAGTTCGATAATCCTCAGGCCATTTACTATCACGATGGGCAATGCATGGATTTACAACGGACGGTGCTGGAAATATCCGGCAAAAAAGTGTACCGGAGTGCTTTACAATTACACGAAAATGACCTTGTGGTGCTGATGTCCGACGGCGCTCTCCATGCCGGTGCGGGGAAAATCGTGAACTTCGGCTGGCAACGCGATGACATTATGAAGCACCTCAACCGGATTGTAAAACCCGACCTGTCTGCCCGCTGCATCGCCTGCTTCCTCGCAGCCGCCTGCAATGACCTGTATTTCGATAAACCGGGCGACGACACAACCATCGCTGCCGTGAAGATTCGCAGAAAAAATCCCGTCAGCATCATGGTAGGGCCACCCGTGAATAAGGAACAGGATACCGTTTGCGTATCACGGTTTATGAGCAGGGAAGGGAAAAAGATCGTTTGCGGAGGGACAACCTCGCAGATTGTTGCCCGCCACCTGAACAAATCCCTGAAAGCAAGTTTCGAGTTTCCCGACAAGGAGGTTCCTCCCACCGGCCACATCGACGGTATCGACCTGGTAACCGAAGGCGTACTTACCTTGCGGAAACTGCTGGCATTGTCTGAAAAATACCTTTCCACCGTTGACCTTTCGCCCAAAAAACAGAATAAACCCGATGGAGCTTCCCTGCTCGCCAATATGTTGTTTGAAGAAGCTACCCACGTGCATTTTTTTGTGGGACAAAGCGTAAACCCGGCTCATCAGGACCTTCCTATCGACAGCACGATGAAACTGAAGCTGGTTGAGTCACTCGCCCGGAATCTCCGCAAAATGGGGAAAGGAGTAGAGGTTGAATATTATTAAATAACCATAGGTGCACACACAGTCACCTTCGTTTACAACATTCGAGGGCTGCAAGGCCGGTTGTGATAAGAGACTAAACGTCAGGAAACGGTTAGTGAACTTAATTTGTCAGCCATATCTTTAAGAGCGAAATTCAGTATTTTTTTATCTTTATCAGATAAATAGCGTGGTTTTCCACTTACCACGTGGCCATGAATCCGCTGGCTTAACCATGTCTTGGATTTATGAAAGTAATTTTCTGCAATGTAAGACAAATTCACAAATTTTGCAACTTCTGCAAGTTGATCCCTCACTAAAACGTCCTCTTTAATTTGCCTCAGTTCACTTTCAACCTCATCAAATCCGGAAGCAATAAATCTATGAATTTCGGCAATTTCTTCCGCCGACGTGTATATCTCTTTCATTCCAGCCGCTTTCCGGGTGAAATCATCACCGGAAAGTTTTTTTAGTTCAGCTAAATCTTTATTTAAGTCTTTCATCTTATATCCTTTTTTAACTCCACTCCGTTTCTTATCACGATACAAATATATATAAACGTTTGTTTATATGCAAATCTATAAGCATTCAATTTTGTTCTCTTAGCGTCTGGCAACCATGAAGCCGTCAGACGCATTTGTTTTTTTATTACCTTTGAAAAAAATCGTCTATCCTATGTAAGATTTTTCCGGCTTCCCCGTCTATATAAATGTATGAACGCTCAGCAATTCCAACTTCAAATCCTGTGCTATTCCGATAAGTTGTATCGTATGGCACGGTCGATATTAAAAGACGAAAGCCGTTCGCAGGACGCGTATCAGGATTTGATGATACGGTTGTGGGAAAAGCGTAAACACTTGGAAATAATTGAAAACAGGCAAGCGTTTTTACTTACGTCGATGCGAAACCTGTGTATCGATTTACTCCGGAAACAGCAACCAAACGGGGAAATTCCCCTCAATGCGGAACACCATGCACCCGATCCGCATCAGCTTACGGAACAGACCGATACAATAAACACCATCAGCCGGATGATAGACTTGCTGCCCGAGATGCAACGCGCCATTATCCGGATGAAAGATGTGGAGGAAATGGAGGTTGCGGAAATTGCAGAAATTATGTCGATAACAGAGAATGCCGTTACTGTAAATCTGTCGCGGGCCCGGAAAAAACTCCGCGAAATGATTCTTACTCATCAACAACAGGAGAAAATGCTTTATGAACAATATAGATAACATACTGAATAATTATTTCGAAGGCGTGGCATTGCCTGAAGAAGAAAACGCGCTGAAGGATTACTTCCGAAGCGACACTGTTTTGCCTCAACACGAAGTATATAAACCCTTGTTTGCTGGATTCGATAAAGAAAAACAAATCGTTGCTCCCGTTTTTGAGATTCCGGTTGCAAAGGGCAATAAAAAACCGGCATTGGTCCGAAAATTGTGGATCACAGCAGCAGGTGCGGCAGCAGTTATTCTTTTGGCTCTTACTCTGTTTCCGTACAAAAACAAGGTCGGAACGCCATCCGATGACTTTATGGTTTTCATAAACGGAAAAGAGATAACCAACCCGCAAAAAGCACAACAATACGCCGATAAAATGTTTATGCAAGCCAACGAAATTATCCGCACCAGCTATGAACCTTTTATTGAAGCCAAAGCCATACAAACGAAAATGGATGCCGATAAGATCTTTAACGATTTATCGCAGAAAATCAATTACATAGAATCAATAAATCAATAACTTAAAACCCCGAAAAGATGAAAAAAAATTTCTCAATTATGTTTATGACGCTCGCTTTTGCTACTACCCTATCGGCTCAACAACTCGAAAGGTTGTTCGATAAATACATGGAAGATGAGCGTTTCAATTATGTGTATCAGAAAAAAGCAAGCTCGATGGATAGGCTGAAAGATATGGAAAATTTTGACGTTTTGGCATTAGACAGATCGACAATAAGCCTGGGACGTCAAATGCTCACGTTGAATTCAGCCGACAAATCGCTGGACGAAAGTTTTACCAGAGAGGTGGAAAATGCGCTCAAAGCTGATAAATATGAACAGGTTTCGATAGTAAGAAACGGGAAAAACCGCGTGGAAACATATGAGAAAATCAGCGACAAAGCCATAGCTAAAGTCAGTTTCATAAAAAATCCCGGCAATATTATGGTCACGTTGAATTTATACGCTCCCAAGAAATAAGATTCATTGTCTTGTTTCCGTTTTTTATTACTTTTGCGTAATGAAAGAACAAAAGCCATACCGCGATTTTTCTGAGTTTCTCTCCCTGCATTTTCCGTTTAAAGTACAGAAAATCTCCATCAACGCCGGCTTTACATGTCCCAACAGAGACGGGAGCAAGGGCCGCGGCGGATGCACTTATTGCAACAACCAAAGTTTTAGTCCGGGATATGGAAAACCGGTAAAAACCATATCGGAACAGTTGGCAGACGGTATTGTTTTTTTTTCGCACAAATATCCTGAGATGAAATACCTGGCCTATTTTCAATCGTACACCAATACGTACGATAGTGTGGAAAAACTTATCGCGATGTACGAAGAAGCGCTTGCCTACCCCGGTGTAGCCGGTTTGGTTGTAAGTACCCGCCCCGATTGTATGTCTGACGAATTGTTGGATTATTTTGAGAAATTGAACAGGAAAACGTTCGTTTTAATCGAATATGGCGTAGAGAGCACGTTAAACAAGACATTAGAACGCGTAAACCGCCAACACACCTGGGAAGAATCGAAGGAAGCCATTATAAAAACGACCGAAAGAGGCATTCCCGTGGGGGCGCATCTCATTCTCGGCTTGCCGGGTGAAACACACGATGACATTATAGGACATGCACAAAAGTTATCCGAGCTTCCACTTACTACCGTCAAAATTCATCAGTTACAAATTATCAAAGGCACGGCAATGGCAAAGGAATATCGATTACTGCCGGAGTCGTTTCACATTTTTGAACTCGAAGAGTACGTTGATTTGTGTGTAGATTTTTCTGAGCGGCTGAACCCCGGTTTTTACATCGAACGGTTTGCCTCACAATCGCCTTCGTCGCTTCTTATCGCTCCCGACTGGGGAGTGAAAAATTATGAACTGACGGAAAAAGTGATTAAGCGATTCCGGGAAAGAGAGTCCCGGCAAGGACGGTTGTTTATCCCTTTCTATGCGTAATAAAAGTGTTACCTTTTTCCACACTTCAAACGGCGAATGTTATTGTACTTGACTCGAAGAAGAAAAAACAACCTATTAGTTGTATTAATAGAAAAATATATTATCTTTGTCATAAAAATTTATGTATGACATTTGATAACATAACTGAAGATGGTCGCCTCTGGGCGGTTCGGTATGATGGAGAAGTAGATAATGCCCTCTATATAATACTTGACAGATGGAATGATGTCAGGTGGCTACGGACGTTCTTCAAAAATAATTTTAATGATCTTGTGTCACATTTTAAAATAACTGATATAAATCAGGCTATAAATGATACTCTCGATGATGCGGAACGTTTGCAGTACCTGATAATGGATATTTCATCCGAAGCAGACCTTGATGAACTCTTTCGTCATTTAGAACCCAGTCGCATGAAAGAAGTATTGTTGGGTAAAGAAAAGGCAAAGATTAAAAATAGACGACAACATGCCTCATGGTTAAGAATTTATGCCATCAAGTTATCACAAGGCATTTATATAATAACGGGGGGTGCTATCAAACTTACTGCCGCCATGCAGGAAAGGCAACATACTCTTGAGGAATTGACAAAAATGGAGATGGTCAGAAATTTCCTTTTAGACGAGAGTATAGTTGATAGTGATGGATTTGAGGATTATCTAAGAGAACTAAAATAAGAATGGATATGGAAACAACAGTAAACAAAATAAAAGTATATGCTTCAAAAACGCCTTCACGCTGGCGAGAAGAGGCAGAATTCCGTATAGGAAACAAAACATGGTTACGCTATTCGCAGACAGTCGCCATGAAGATGTTAGACAGAATGGAAGAACTGGGTTTGACTCAAAAGATGTTAGCTGAAAAAATGGGTTGCAGTCAACAGTATATATCTAAAATATTGAAAGGCAAGGAAAATCTGTCTCTTGAAACTTTATTCAAGATAGAAAAGGTACTGAATTTAAAATTCATAAATGAGCCGGAGTTCGTTTGATAAACAAATGTGGAATAATTACCGGCATTCACATCTTGAAATTCCACTCGCGTTGGGAATATTTATTCCGGCGCAATATTTCAATAGCCTCTACATCAGCTGTGGAGAATGAAGTTAAACCGGCAAGGCCGAAACAGGTTATCATCTCATTGGCAAACCTGTTGACAAACTCATCAAAGGGGGGAGTCTCCTTTTGTTCTTCTTTCAAGAAAGAACTTATATTTTTTACCGGGCTGGGCACCGAAGCGGTTGCTTTTGCCACAAAATTTCTTTTTTCCGGATTGAGTGAACGTTGCAAATTTTCTAAATTACTCTCATAGAGCAACGTACCGTGATGCAGTACCCTCCCTTTCGACACATGCGAGGCGGTTCCGGAAATCTTGTACCCGCCGGGCAACCACAAGTCTTTTCTTTTTCCTATTCCGGCGGGAATATCCAATTGTTGAAGCACATATATCACGGGCAGGAGAAAGTCAGCGCTGAGGGGCGCCTCTTTTTTATCGGAAATAAAAGAGTAGTTCAGGTTCCCTGAATCGTGATAGACCGCTCCCCCACCCGATAACCGCCGGATAATGCGTATATCGTTTTCGATACAGAAATCCAGATCCACTTCATTCACCACCGCCTGATTGTAGCCAATGATAATGCTTGTCGTGTTTACGTACAGCAACAAGTACTCTCCCGGCGTGGAAAAAAGATACTCTTCCGCAGCCAGGTTAAAAGCCGGTATGGCAGAAGGGGAAAAGATACATTTCATTTCACATGAAAGGCAATGCGAAGTTCGTCAATCTCCTTATCTCCAATGGGGTTCAACGGCCCGATAACGGAAGCCATCACAAGTGAATTGGCCGAAAATTCGGCAACTTCCAGGTAATCAAACGTGTTAAGTAATTTATCTCCTGTCACAAAAACGCTGTCGTTTTCAACCATAATCACCCGGTTGTTGTGGAACATACTGGCCACGCTGTCCACATCGTTATAGATCAACCCAAAAGGGATTGAAGGCACATCCTGCAGGAAGATCCAACTTTCGGGGATAGTGCGCACATCGAATTTTGTTCCGCTTACCGCATGAGCCATCAGGTTTACCGGCTGTGTACAGATTATGGAATTGATATGCGGATTGAGCTGATAAATCCGTTGGTGCAACGCTACTGAACGGCTGGGCGTTTTTCCGGCTTCCGCCATTCCGTTTTTGATTTGTACAATGTCGCCCGGTAAAATATCCCAGCGGGCAACATCGCGGGGCGTAATTAAAAAGTCATCGTCATGCCACCGGACAGACACCGTTCCGTAAGTTGATATCATCAGGCCCTGATTGCAAGCCCGGCGAATGATATTGACCATTTCAGTACGCAAAGCACGTTCATCGGACGGGTAATCGACATCCATAAAATGTGAAATATTTTTCGGGATATGGTTCACATAGCTGGCTACTTGTTTATCGGAAAGATAATTCACTTTTCCGAGTTTTGCTGCGTTTATAATGGTACGACAACAAAATTCCAACGTCTCAAATCGCTGGTAGGCATCCATCATATCGGTTCCGCCCAACACCACACCGTGATTTTCCATAATTACCGCCCGATACCGTTTGTCTTTAAACTCGTTGGCAATTTTTATGCCGAGATCTTCGCTCCCGGGTGTGCCATAAGGTGCAAAACCGATATCGCCACAAACATTATAAGCCTGAGGAACAATCTTGGTATCGGGGACGGTGCCGGCGATGCTGAATGCGACCAATGCCGGCGGATGAGCATGAATGATTGAAGTTATCTCAGGCCTTGCTTCGTAGATAGCCTTATGAAAAGGGAGTTCCGACGAAGGCTTGTGCGGGCCTATAACCGTTCCGTCCTTTTTCACTTGCATAATATCCTTTGTGGTCAGGTTCCCTTTATCCACACCCGACGGTGTGATCCAAATGTCTCCGTTATCATCCCGAATGGAAATATTTCCACCCGAAGTAGTGGTCATTCCGCTTCGGTATATTCTTCCGATGATCACATTGATTTGTTCCACCGGATGCATTAATTGAGTGTCTAATTGTTTCATATATTTTGAGTCACGCGTTACGGGTTGTAGGATGGTTAGACAATAGATAGGCCTCCGCTTCCACGCTCCACAAACCGTTGTGCCGATCGCAGATTTCAGCCAATTCTTTAAAGAATCCGTCCGTTTCGCCTAATTTTACAAAATCGGAAATGGGAGTAAGCGGCATCTCCATATGTGTATAGATTAATTTTTTACCTCCGGGGATATGGGGCAGGTTGTTCGTGGCATCGGCAACAGCGTTCAACCCTCCGATGTGGGTAACCAATCCGGCAGGATCCAACCCTTTGCTCATGATATCCAAAGCTTCCACCATATCACTGTTATTACCTCCACTGGTACCAACAATATGTGTATAAGCGTAATGGACATTATAGAAATTCAACATGGCACTGAAATTCGGATTGTCCGGGCCTGCAAAGAAATTCAGACAACCGTCGAAAGCCAGGATAGCATCACCTTGCTCTACAACAGGCCTTACAGGCGCAAATACAAAAACGTCATCAAAACCTGCTCCCCCGCTGATTGCTTTCAGTTCCTCCACCGGGTTCTCCATCTTTCCGGTATTGATATACCTCAAATCTATTCCGCGTGAGGCTGCAAATTCAACCGTATAAATGGATGCAGCACGGTTGAGCCGCGACTGATCGATATCCGTAACCACGAGCAGGGACGGTTTTACTTCTTCGCGGCGAAGTACAAAATTGATTGCGGCAAGCCCCATTGGCCCTACTCCGGCAAGAATAGCCATCTTGCCGCCATCCACAATCTCCATTTTGTGCTCATAACTTCCGGGCCTGGTGTGATAATTGGCATGCATGGCTCCAATAACGCACGAAAGCGGTTCTGCCAGCGATGCCGGATAATACCCTTCTCCACGGTAAGCCAACAGACAATCCTGTTCCATCACTTCATTCGGAATAACCACATAGGTTGCATCGCCTCCAATATAAGGGTAACTGTAGCCGGGAGCGCTCAGGACACCTATGGGTCCGTTTTCGTAATACAAAGCCGGCTGAATGGAGAATTTATCGCCTGGCTTGAATTTATGCGCCCACTTACTGCCCACTTCCAGCAACTCACCGGCAAATTCATGACCGATGATTATGGGATTTTCAGCTACATTATCGGGGATCCGTTTATGTTCCGCTCCTTGTGAGGATGCCTTGTAAGACGACATACACAACGAATCTGAAACTACTTTTGCAAGTATTTCGTCGTTTTTAATGGCTGGTAATTCAAACTCTTCCAGCCTGAGGTCTTTTTTGCCGTACAAACGGACTGCTCTTGTTTTCATATATTTATTTTTAGAACCAAGATGCAAGAGTTAAGAATCAAGATCTTGATAGGGCTTAGTTTATATTATTACGATAAAGTATCCTTGAAACCATTAATCATACGCTGTAATTCTGCTAATTTTTGTTGAAATTGTTCGTACGTTTCATGTTCAATATATGATAATTTAAAAGATACAAGTAATTCTGTTTCTAATTCATAAGCGGATCCAAGTGACATTTCAAGAAAACGTGCAAAATCCTTATTACTTGATTTTGCCGAACCTTCAGCGATATTAGCCGGTATGGATACTACTGCTCTCCGCATTTGGGAGGCCAATCCGAAACACTCAATTTGAGGAAACGTATTGACAAGTCTATATACATCGACAACAAACTCCATGGATTTGTTCCAGATATCTAATTTCTTAAAATTATGCATTTCAATTTACTTTTATATCTCGTGTCTTTTATCTTGCATCTTGGCTCTATTCTAATTCAACATCACCTGCCCGCCCGTAACCGGCAATGCCTGTCCGGTTTCACCGCATTGCTCCATCAGATACAATACGCCTTTGGTAACATCTCCCGGTGTGCAACCTTTTCGCATCGGCACTTGTGCCAGGTAGAACGCTTTTACATCGTCAATGGTTTTGGCACCGGGTACTTTTCCTGCATTCAGGTATTGTACAAACAATCCTTTTTCGGGATCACTCCAAAGCGGCCCTTCGTAGTAATTGCCGGGACAAACCGAGTTGACTTTTATCCGGAACGGGGCCAGTTCCAATGCAAATGACTGTGTCAGCCCAACACCACCGAATTTTCCGCCTGCATAAGCAAAGTTAGCCTTACTGCCGCGAAGCCCCGACTTTGAATTTATTTGAATGATATCGGCAAAATAATTATTCGCCGCGTATTTCGTTTGAAATTTCATCACTTTGCTTATTACTTTCGCACAATAGAAATAGGCATTGTAGTTGATCCTGGTGACAAAATCGAAATTCTCGGGTGTCATATCGTCCAGCCCTCCCGCGCGCAAAACACCTGCATTGCTGATAAAGCAGTCAACTCCGCCAAAATTGCAGACGGTTTCGTGTACTAAGTTTTCGAGGCTTGGAATTTCAGCAACGTTCGTCTTTACGAAAATTGCCCGATTGCTTTTCGCCAGGCCGTTCAATTTATCGGCTGTTTTCCGTCCCGCCTCCTCGTTCAAATCCGCTACGACAATATTGGCGCCTTCCCGCAATAAACATTCGGCGATCCCTTCGCCAAAACCTTGTGCCGCTCCGGTTACCACAATAGTCTTGTTTTCTGCCCGCCCCGAAGCATTCCCGGCTGCCACACTGCGGCGATAATTTTCCACTTCCCAATTATCGATAAAATCAATCTGAGCCTGTGTCATCGGATGTGCTCCGCCAAACGATTGAGATAGAAAAGCCACCTTCATGGCATCCTCAAATACATCAAGGATGATATCGCACTGCCTGGCATTATCCCCCACGGCTACAAGCCCGACACCTTTAATCAACAAGACTTTAGGCAGATAACCGAACTTATATACAAAATCGGGGATCGTTTTTTGTGCATCTGCAATGATTTGCTCAGGCGTTTCACCATTGAAAAACAGATAGTTCGATTTACAATAAACAATAGCATCGGGAGTAAAAGGCTTCGCAATGGCTGCCTGGTTCCCGGGACTATCGTAAAACTGTTTTATCAATTCGTTCTTGCGGACTTTCAGGGTTTTGAGGCTATCTTCCGAAACCAGCATCCGAATGGCCGGCAGGACCTCTTCGGTACAGCGACACGTTTCCCTTTCGCCTTCCGGCAAAGGAATTCTCACCGCCTTTTCAAGTGTCTCTAAAATTGAATTATAAATGGATTTTATCTCCTCAATATTGTCTGCTGCTACAAAAATACCGTGGTTTTGCAACCAGATTACGTGCGGTTCTTCGCTGAATTTGCGGCGATATTCCTTTATTTTTTCGTCCACTTTCTTGAACAGGACATACCCCGGATCGGTATATTCCACAAACAATGTTTTTTCGCCGAAAAGATTTTTCAACTCCGTCCCGGCATTTATAGCGCACATTAAACCATTCACGGCCGTCGGATGTAAATGAACCACAAATGCATAATCAATGGCGTTATGCATCGAAGTCTCTACCGACGGGCGTTTACCTTTTGTGATGGTAACAGCGGCCAGATCATTTTTTACCTGCTCTTCGCGCTCGGCGGCATTTTCACTGTATTGCTTTTCTGACATCGGGTTAAGCAGTGAACGATCCAATACGGCAAAACCATCTTCCGTGATGCTCGCGAGTGATGAGCCGCTGGCTTTCACCCAGAGCCTCTCTGCATTCTTATACGATGTATTCCCGCCTCCGGCAATGACAAAGCGGTTGTCTTTACCGTAGAACTGTGAAATGGATATTAACTCTTGAATCTCTCTCATCTCTATTGTTTTCCTACTCTGTTCCTGATTAACTCATCTCCCAATTTCACGAACTCGTCCCTTTTCGAGCGATCGGCATTACCGTTTTCATCGGTATAGCCGCTCAGGCCCTGGGCGACTAAATGCTGATGGGCTGCAACAACACACGCACCTTCATAGTTTATACGCAACAATTTTCCCGACAAAGGTGTTTGATGACGGGCAAAAAGTTCAATGGGCTCCATCACCGGAGAATTGTGTTCACTGCCAAGGGTCACTACAAAACCCTGATCGTGAAGGTACGAAGCATATTTTTCCAATAAATTCATATCGTTTCTGGTAGTAATAAATTCCACGGAATGGAATCCACGCCCGGTCAATTGTTTGGCCACGCGCTCCAAATCGTTTTCAAAATCGGTATAATTTCCGGCGATATCATCCGCTAAAAACGGATAAGTGGGTATTCCCCCGGCCGCCAGAATGATTTCACAAACCGTCTGCATCGGGAGAAAAGCTTCGGCAGTTTCCGGAACAAAAGCCGAACCACCCGCTTTCAACAGATTAGCACGGATTTCATTCTCTACACCCGCAAGGTTTTCAGTATCCGATTTCAACTCTTTCCCATCGAAAATCTCCTTCAGCAGGTTCTTAATGCATGTTGGGTTATCACCGCAATTTTCGTAAACTTTCAAGCGCAAAGCTTTCGCCAAATGACGTTCCCGAACAGAGCCCCTGGTCAGATTAGCTTTCACCCAATCCATATCGAGCAAAAAACCGACGTTCTTGCTTTGAAGAATTCCGTTTAGTTTTTCGCACATGGCTTCCACCTGCTTATTGGCTTCGTCGCGCACATTTGCCAATTGCGAAGCATAAGGTTCATCCAGCTTAAACGGGTACAACAGCCCCTTGCCGCTAATATAAGTCCGCCCGGGATTTCCGGGATCATTCACACGCAAGCCTGCTTTTTGATCTTCCTTGTTCAAACTGATCAGCTCGATGTTGAAAAGTGGATAAAGCCCGCGTTTGCGGCAACCTTCCGACCACTCTTCATAACCTTCGGCACTATAAAAATCGTTGATGCCGACCACTTTCACATGCTCTGCGGCTGCCCTGTCCAATGCATCATCGATATCCCGGAATGCGCTGAAAGAGAATGGCGTATGCAAATGAGCATTTACTTTTGGAAACTCCATGGTTAAATTCCTTTTTTCGCTCTTCTTATCATTTCGGCATCGGTAAAATTCTCACCGGGCATATACCCTTTAAGCGGCTGAATACGTTCGTGTATCATATCGATAAACCAGCTTGCCTGCGGGAAAAACGCACTTTCAAGTTCGTGCGCCGGGGTGATCCAGTTGCGTGAACCGAGCACGGCAACGGGTGCATCCAGGTAGTCGAAGCAAAGCGATCCGATAGTTGCCGTCAGGTCGTTCAGGAACGAACCACGAGCGGTAGCATCGCCGGCAACGATGATTTTACCAGTTTTCTTCACCGAGGCAACCACCTTTTCATAATTGAACGGCACCAGCGAACGGGCATCGATCACTTCGGCACTCATGCCGTATGCTGACTCCAACTCTTTTGCCGCCTGAAGTGCGGGATAGAGCGTGTGCCCGATGGTCAGGAACGTAATGTCTCCTCCTTCTTTTTTCACGTCGGGCTCACCAATGGGTATTTCGTAATATCCCGCAGGAACGCCGCCCTCGTGAAATTGCTCACCGATATCATAAATACGCTGGCTCTCAAAAAAGATTACCGGATCGGTCCCTTGCAGCGCGGCATTCATCAGCCCCTTGGCATCATAAGGCGTCACGGGGAAGCAAACTTTAATGCCCGGAATATGGGCCACAAGCGAAGTCCAGTCCTGCGAATGCTGTGCACCGTATTTCGACCCGACCGAAACACGAAGTACAACCGGCATCTTCAGCACATTCCCGCTCATGGCCTGCCATTTGGGCAGTTGATTGAACACTTCGTCTCCGCACCGCCCCAGAAAATCGCAGTACATGATCTCGGGTATAACCCTCCCGCCACACATGGCGTAACCAATGGCCGTTCCCACGATAGAGGCTTCGGATATGGGTGAATTGAACAGGCGGTGATACGGCAAGGCTTCCGTCATTCCGCCGTAAACGGCAAAAGCGCCTCCCCAATCGCGGTTCTCTTCACCGTAAGCCACCAGGGATGCATCTTTATAGAATCGGTCCATGATGGCTTCGAAAATAGCGTCGCGCAGCTGGAACTGTTTCATCTTGCTGAACGGCTTGCCCTCCGCATCGAATGCGAAACGCTCTTTACCGGCTATTTTCTTTACGCGGGAGTTCTCTTCCAACGGCATCAGCACCTCAGGTTTTGCATCGGAGAAACTCTCCACTGAACCGTTCGAGAACATCATTTCGCCAATCCGATCGGGGTTTTTCATCCGGGGTGAGATTTCATCGTCAGTCGATTTCAACAACATCTCATGAATGAGCATTTTTATATCATCCCAAATAGCGTCCAATCCATTTTGATCCGTCACACCCGCTTCCAACAATTGTTTTCCGAACGATGCGATACAATCTTGGTTCTCCCAGGCTTCCACTTCTTCTTTCGTACGATAGGAGGAGGCATCCGACGGAGAGTGCCCGCTGTACCGATAAGTCAGGACGTCCAGCAGTACCGGCCCGTTTTTCTCTTCAATCACTTTGCGTTTGCGTTTGTAAGCATCAATGACTGCCAACGGATTGTAACCGTCCACACGTTCGGCGTGCATTTGCTCTTCGTTCACACCCGCGCCTATGCGGGCTGCAATGCCGTAGCCCATGGTTTCGCCGCAAGTTTGGCCGCCCATCCCGTACTGGTTGTTCATGATGTTGATAATCACCGGAAGCCCGCCTTTCATATCTCCATCCCAGAGTTCTTTGAACTGGTCCATCGCAGCGAACGTGATTCCTTCCCAAACGGGCCCGCACGCCATCGAGGCATCACCTATATTGGCAACTACCAATCCGGGTTTACGGTTGATCTTTTTGTACAACGCGGCACCCACGGCAATATCTCCCGAACCGCCCACGATGGCATTGTTGGGATATACTCCGAAAGGGGTGAAAAAGGCATGCATCGAACCGCCAAGCCCCCTGTTAAATCCGGTTTCCCGGGCAAATATTTCCGCCAATGTTCCATAAACCAAAAAACGGCGGGCGAGCTCCTTAGTGGTTCCGTTAAAATCTTTTTGAACGATTTTCAGCACCGAACCATCGAAAAAGCCCTGCATTATTTTCATCAGTTCGTCATCGGTAAGCTTATGGATGGCAGACATCCCTTTGGCCAGGATCTCGCCGTGTGAACGGTGGCTCCCGAAAATAAAATCATCGACCGTAAGTGTCCAGGCCATCCCCACAGCCGCCGATTCCTGTCCGATGGACAAGTGAGCCGGACCGGGGTGATTGTACGCCACGCCGTTGTACTCACCTTTGGTTTTGATAAGATTAAGCATGGTTTCGAACTCACGGATGAGCGCCATGTCGTGATAAATGGCTTTTAGTTCGTCGTCGGTAAAATTTTCACGTTCTTCTTTTACCGTCTTTTGGTACTGATTGACAGGAATGGGCTGAAATTCCACAAAGCCCGGTTTGCGGGCTTCAGCCGGATCGATAAATTGAATTTTTGGCATAATATTTTTTTATATTTCAGGTATTCTAAAACTCAAACACCACTTCTTTGAATATTTCACTTACTGTCGGGTGCGGAAAAACAACCTCTTTCATCTCTTCCAGCGTCATTTCCTGCTCTATGGCCATACAAGCGCCGTAAATTATTTCACTGCCCGGATTCCCTAACATGTGAACACCGATAACTTCGCCGTATTTTTCACCGACAAGAACCTTGCACAATCCGGTGCCGCCTTCGTTTTCAGCGACAAAACGCCCGGCGTATGCCATGGAAAGCTTGGCTACCTTGTAAGCAATTCCTTTTGCTTTTGCACTCTCTTCGGTTTCACCCACAGCGGCAATCTCAGGATTGATGTACACCACTCCCGGAATAGCGTTGTAGCGCATAATGTCGTTTTTCCCCGTGAGGTTGTTGACCACCACTTCGCCTTCGCGGCTGGCTGTATGTGCCAAAAGTGAAAATCCGGTCACGTCGCCGGCGGCAAAAACATGGGGAACGTTGGTGCGCATTTTTTCATCTACCTTGATGCCCCCTCTATCCAGTTCCACGTTCAGGTTTTCGAGGCCAAAGCCTTTGGTCACCGCACGGCGTCCAACGCTCAACAGGATCTTGTCACCTTCCACGGTATGTGTTTCGCCGTCTTTTTCGAAAATCACCTTATTTCCGTCCACCTGTACGACCTTGGCATCAAGATAAAAGTCAATGCCTTTTTTAGTGAAAATATCGCGCGACATGGCTGAAATTTCGAAATCGTTATTTCCCAAAATCTCGGGAAGCATTTCTATCACGGTTACTTTGGATCCTAAACTGTTGTAAAAACTGGCAAACTCCATTCCGATAACTCCGCCTCCGATGACAACAAGTCTTTTGGGCTGTTCTTTCAAGTCGAGAATTTCACGGTTAGTCAGGATAACATCACCGGCCTCTTTTAATCCGGGAATGGGCGGAACCGATGCTTCGGATCCGGTGCAGATCAACAGGTTGTTTCCCGGATAACTCTCACCGTTGCAGACCACCTCAATGCCGTTGCCGCTCCTGCCCGTGATGTGAGCTTCGCCTTCAACAACCGTAACCTGGTTGGTCTTCATCTTGGTTTTCACACCGGCAACTAATTTACGCACTATTTTATTTTTGCGGGATACAATCTTATCGTATTCAAAACGGACATTCTCCGCAAAAACACCATACTTATCGCCATGAAGCGCATTTTCATAGGTTTTAGCACTATAGAGCATGGTTTTGGTCGGGATACAGCCTTCGTTAAGACAAACGCCGCCCAGGTTTTTTTTCTCAAACAAGACCACCTTCAGCCCTTTATGACCTGCACGTTCGGCAGCCACATAACCGGCCGGTCCACCGCCGATGATTAATAAGTCGTACATTTTCTTTATTTTATTGGATTAATAATCGATTTCGAGATTTTCTATTTCTATGGCAATTTGCTTCAGGAAGCGCGTTGCTTCCCCGCCATCAAGCGCCCTGTGATCGTAGGTAAGGCTCAGCCCGATATACGGGACAAAAGCATAAACGCCATCGCCCAGATCTTTCGGGCGCGGTACAATCGTGTTCACTCCCAATATGGCAGACTGCGGCAGATTGATAACGGGCGTAAAGATTTCCACCCCGTAATTTCCCAAATTGGACACGGTGAACGAGCCGGCTTCCGCAGAAAGGATATCCGGATTCACACTACCTGTCCTGCAAGCGTTTGCGACTTCTTTCAGTTGGTTTGAAAGTCCGGCGATCGACAAATCATCGGCATTTTTCACTACCGGGACCATCAGTCCGCGATCGGTGTCCACCGCCAATCCGAGATGTACTTTATTAAAAATACGCATGGTGTCGCCCAGGAGTTGCGAATTGACTTGGGGAAATTTCTTCAGCGCTTTGATCACCGCATAACAGACCATATCGTTGAGCGTGATGTTTATGGAGAGCTTCCCGGCTTCTACGGCAGATTTCACTTGTTTCCGAAGTTCAAGGATCCGGCGTGCATCGGCGCCCAGATGGTGTGTAAGCTGCGCTGAATTTTGCAGCGAAGCGTGCATTGCCCGAGCAATGAGTTTCCGCATGTTGGAAAGCTTCCTGTCTTCGTAATCGTTAGCGTAAACATAATTTGACGATGGTGCCAAATCGGCAGAACGTGCTGTTCCCGCTAATCCGGTACCCGATGATTGCGGTTGCAGATTCTCCAGCGAGGCCATCTTTTTTGCCAACGGTGTCATTTTAGGCCTGTTTTCCAAAGCCGCTTTTACATCTTTTTCGATAACGCGCCCCTGTGGCCCCGACCCGCTCACGCCCGCGGTATCAATCGCCTCTTTTGTCGCAAGGTTTTTGGCGCGGGGGGAAATGAAACGGGGTCCGGGGTCCGGGTTCCGGGTTGCGGGTTCCAGAATGTGAGTTGCGGATTCCGGAGTACGGGACGCGAGTTCCGGAGTACGGGGCGCGGGTGCGGGGTGCGGCTCCTGACTGCCTTGCAGCAAAGCCGAATAATTCTCTCCGGGCTCACCGATAACCATCATATTTTCCAGCACGGGAACCTCGTCACCTTCCTTGTAAAAACATTCGAGCACCACTCCGTCCGCCGGAGATTCCTCCTCGAAAGAGGCCTTGTCTGTTTCGTAAGAAAAGAGAACGTCGCCTTTCTTCACGGAATCCCCCTTTTTCTTGTTTATGGAGCCTATTATACAACTTTCAACCGACTGCCCCTGCTTGGGCATAATTATTACTACTGCCATATGTTTTTTGATTTTAAAGCACTTTAATTGCTGATCAACAATACAATATTAAGTATCCTACACTATGCTGACACAAAGTTACCTATATTAAATATAGTATCCAAAAAACGCAGGGATAAAATATTTCGTCTCATTGGTGAACTTTTGATATTACAAAAATAGATGGTTTTCTTCCCCAATAAATGTAATTATTGATTTTTGTACTGTATTTTTTGTCATAAAATATCAAATAATACAGCAACAAAATCATTTTTATTATTTTTACTTACCGTTGTTATTCCTATTTTTGTAAATTATAATTTTTTATTTATTTAGCCTCATCATGAATGAAAGCAGATTAATTTCTTTTTTAGCTATCGATTTAGGTGCTTCAAGCGGACGTGCCATTCTTGGTACGATTAGAAACAGCAAATTAGAATTGAAAGAAGTCAATCGTTTTGTAAACCCGATCATCGACGTCAATGACAGATTATATTGGGATTTATTTCACCTATACTCCGAAATATTAAAGTCTTTAAAGTACATTCAACATCAGGGTATTGAAATAGAATCGATTGGAATTGACACCTGGGGAGTAGATTTCGTATCTTTCGGCAAAGACGGGGAACCGCTCCGTATGCCTTACTGCTATCGCGACACACACACCTTCCCCGCTCCGAAAAAGTTTTTCGACAAGATTTTATCTAAAAAGGAGACCTACTTGAAAACCGGGATTCAGATCATGAATTTCAATTCACTTTTCCAGCTTTTTACTCAACAAGAAGATAACAACCCTGTTTATCCCATAACGGACAAGTTCCTGTTTATGCCCGACGCTTTATCTTACTTACTGACAAACAAGATGGTAACAGAATACACCATAGCATCTACTTCTCAACTCCTGAATCCTTTTACGCGATCTTTTGACGAAGAACTGCTATGTACATTAAATATATCGAAAGAAAATTTTGCACCGATAGTTTTTCCGGGAACACAAATCGGCACATTATCGGAATCCGCGCAAAAACAAACCAACTTGGGTGCAATTCCGGTTATTGCTGTTGCAGGACACGATACGGCATCGGCAGTAATCGCTACTCCGGCCGAAAATGGAAACTTTGCTTATCTGAGTTCCGGCACTTGGTCACTGATGGGAATAGAGTCCAAAGAACCTGTGGTAAACGAAGAAACTTATTCATTGAATTTCACCAACGAAGGCGGAGCAGACGGCTCCATCCGTTTATTAAAGAACATTTGTGGAATGTGGCTTATTGAACAGTGCAGAAAAGAGTGGGCAAAGGAAAAAGATATCTCGTATGACGATATCGTTCTTGAGGCCACCCAATCTGAACCGTTCAAATGTTTCATTAATCCGGATGCACCTTGTTTCACAAGCCCCGAATCGATGATTGATGAAATACAAAACTATTGCAGGCAAACCCGTCAGTTTGTGCCACAGAGTGTAGGAGAAATTGCCCGGTGCATCTACGAAAGCCTTGCCTTCCGATACAAACAAGTGCTCGAGAACCTAAAAGGATTGGCCGGTTTCCCTATTGAGACCTTACATATTATCGGAGGAGGGTCACAAAACAATATGCTCAACAGATTTACTGCAAACGCTATCGGAATAACTGTAATTGCCGGGCCTTCAGAAGCTACCGCTATTGGGAACATATTGCTTCAGGCAAAAGCATTCGGATTGGTCGCGGATAAAAACGATATGCGGGAAATGGTCAGGAACTCTGTTAATCTGGTGAGGTTCGAACCTCAGGATACAAACCTGTGGAACAAGCATTATAATAAATATTCAGATGTTTCCAACAAATTATAAACATAAATAAACAGTTCAGGTAATCATGAAAGAAGAACAAATTAAGAAAGAGTATGCAGCTGCAAAAGAACAATACGCTGTACTTGGGGTTGATGTGGAAAAAGCAATCGAAAAGCTAAACAGTGTATCTATTTCCATCCATTGCTGGCAGGCCGACGACGTGTCGGGTTTTGAAAATCCCGATGGAGAACTGACCGGCGGAATCCAAACAACAGGGAACTACCCCGGTAAAGCCGGCTCAATAGATGAATTGAAAAAAGACATCGAGAAAGTGTTGACCCTGATTCCCGGAAAACACCGCTTAAGTTTACACGCGATCTACGGTGATTTCGGGAAAAAATTTGTGGATAGGGACCAAATTGAACCTAAACATTTTCAGACGTGGATAGATTGGGCAAAGAAGGTAGGTGCGAAACTGGATTTTAATTCCACATTCTTTTCTCATTCAAAAAGCGGGAACTATTCACTTTCGAGTTTCAATCCGGAGATACGTGATTTCTGGAAAGAACATTTGCGCCGTTGCCGCCGTATAGCAGAAGAGATGGGCCGTCAACAAGGTGATGCATGCATCCACAATATCTGGATACATGACGGGGAGAAAGACAAAACAGTTTCCCGCATACAACACAGGCAACTGTTGAAAGAATCGTTAGACGAGGTGATGACCGAAAAAATCAGCACCGATTACCTAAAAGATTGTGTTGAGTGCAAACTTTTTGGTATTGGCAGCGAAAGTTATGTTGTGGGTTCTCATGAGTTTTACATGGGATATGCCGTTAAAAACAATATGCTGCTAACGTTGGATGCCGGACATTTCCATCCGACCGAAGGGATTGCAGATAAAATTTCCTCCATGTTGCTTTTTGTTCCCGAAATCACCTTGCATGTCAGCCGTCCTGAACGTTGGGATAGCGACCATGTGGTCATCCTGAACGATGCGCTGTTGGAGTTATCGCAAGAGATTGTCCGTTCCGGACAAATGGAAAAAATACATATCGGACTGGATTATTTTGATGCGTCCATTAATCGTATTGGCGCTTATGTTGTTGGAATCCGGTCAACCCAGAAAGCATTGTTACAAGCGCTTTTAGAACCGACCGAAAAGCTGCGTGATTACGAAAAGCAAGATCATAATTTTCAGCGGCTGGCTTATCTGGAAGAACTAAAAGCCATGCCCTGGAATGCAGTTTACAACTATTATTGCTTACAACAAGGTGTTCCGGTTGGAAATGAGTATATTAAAGAAATTGAAAATTACGAATCGGAAGTAACTTCTAAAAGACAAGCACGATGAACACCTTTATTGGTTTGATTATTATCGCAATAGGGAGCATGGGGCAATCGAGCTCTTATGTTCCCATCAATAAAGTTAAAGATTGGTCGTGGGAAAATTTCTGGCTTGTACAGGGAGTTTTTGCCTGGCTCGTTTTTCCGGTTCTAGGTGCATTTTTGGCCAACTCCCTTCCGGAATTGATACAGGTTTATTCGGCTAATTCCGGTGCGGCGTTGCAATCAATCGGGTATGGCGTGCTGTGGGGAATTGGCGGATTAACATTCGGTCTCAGTATGCGATACTTAGGTATCGCCCTTGGTCAATCCGTTGCTTTGGGAACGTGCGCTGCCTTTGGAACCCTTATCCCTGCTGTTCTTGCAGGGGACGACCTTCTCTCCCCGAAAGGATTGGTCCTGTTACTGGCTGTTGTTGTAACCTTGGTGGGGATTGCATTGGTGGGATACGCAGGAAGCTTGCGTTCTAAAAACATGTCGGAAGAGGAGCGCAAGAAAGCCATAAAGGACTTTGCTTTAAAAAAAGGGTTGCTTATTGCCTTGTTTGCCGGAGTCATGAGCGCTTGTTTCAGTTTAGGGTTAAGTGCCGGAACACCTATAAAAGAAGCCGCAATTGCAGCAGGCGCGAGGGAGATTTTCGCCCAAAATCCCGTAACACTTTTAGTCACTATTGGCGGTTTTTTCACCAATCTGGCCTATTGTCTCTACATGAATGCAAAAAATAAGACCGGTGGTGAAATTGGAAAAACATCTAAATCCGTGCTTATTAATAATCTTCTTTTCTGTGCCTTGGCGGGGTTACTGTGGTATTCTCAGTTCTTCGGCTTGGGGATGGGAAAAAGCTTTTTCGAACCGGACAGTGTGATGATGGCCTTCTCCTGGAGTATCCTGATGTCTTTAAACGTTGTTTTCAGCAATGTGTGGGGAGTTATTCTGAAAGAATGGAAGGGGGCCGGTAAAAAAGCAGTTACCTTTCTTGCTGTCGGCATGGCTATATTGATATTTTCTTTAACCATTCCAAATCTATTTTAGAAACTGTTCATTCTTTCATGTTTTCAAAAAGCACCATGCAGGATCAATTGATAACTTAGTGTTAAATTGACAGCATTGTGCTTTATTTTTTTATATTTGTCCGTGAAATTAGAATTACATACCAAAAAACAGAAAAAATGAGATTCAACGATTTAGGAATAGATTTTAAATACCTGTTAGTAAACGAGAAAGACAAAGAATTTGGATTAACGGTAAATACTGTTGGCTTCCAACCTATTGCGCCAAACACGTTGTATCCTTCCACCGACCATCCCAAGAGCTATTATTTTAACCCCCAAAAAGGAAGAATTTTATCCGAATATCAATTTGTCTATATCTGTAAAGGGAAAGGAGTCTTTTCATCTGCTACAACAAAAAAGACACCCGTTAAAAAAGGGCAGGTTATCATTCTTTTTCCCGGGCAATGGCATTCGTACCAACCCTTAAGGGATACCGGATGGAACGAATACTATATCGGTTTTGAAGGAAGCATTATTGATTCTGTTATCGAAAAGAGCTTTATCTCGGAACAAAATCAAATTTTGGATGTCGGCACGAGTGACGAACTGGTCAATCTGTTTTTAACGGCTATCAAGGTAGCGAAAGAAGATAAAAAATCGGCACAACAATATCTTGCCGGAATAGTTTTTCACATTTTGGGAATGATTTTGTCGCTTTCACAAAACAAAAGTTACGATGGACGTGAGTCAACACAAGTAATTGAGCGAGCCAAGATCATTATGAGAGAAAATATCCATAAAGATATTGATGTGAAAGAAATTGCATCAAAGCTTGGAACAAGCTATTCCTGGTTTAGAAAGTTTTTTAAAGAATATACGGGCTATCCGCCCGCACAATATTTTCAGGAATTGAAACTCAGGAAAGCAAAAGAGCTACTGACGGAGACTAATTTACCCATCAAAGAAATTGCTTATGAGCTGAATTTCAGTTCTATTGAATATTTTCTATCGTTTTTCAAACAACGGGTTAAAATAACTCCTTCAGAATATCGCAGAATAAACGGCCATGATAAACCGTTGTTATAAATCAGTCAATCATCTCAAACCCGGTATAAGGCACTAATGCTGTTGGTATTTTTATTCCCCCGGGCGTTTGATTGTTTTCCAGAAGTGCGGCAACAATGCGCGGCAAAGCCAAAGCGCTTCCGTTGAGTGTATGACAAAGCTGCGTTTTGCGATCTTCACTGCGATAACGGCATTTTAACCGGTTTGCCTGATAACTCTCAAAATTAGATACCGAGCTCACCTCCAACCATCTCTGCTGCGCAGCGGAAAAGACTTCAAAGTCGAACGTGAGCGCTGAGGTGAAGCCCATGTCGCCCCCACACAAACGTAAAATACGCCAGGGAAGCTCTAATTTCTCCACCAACGTTTGCACATAACGCACCATCTCTTCCAATCGCTGATAGGAATTTTCCGGCTTATCGATGCAGACAATTTCCACTTTATCAAACTGATGCAAACGGTTCAACCCACGTACATCTTTCCCGTAGGAACCGGCCTCGCGGCGGAAGCAAGCGGAATAGGCGGTATTTTTCACCGGCAGGTCTTTTTCATCCAGAATTACATCGCGGTAGAGGTTAGTAACCGGCACCTCCGCCGTCGGTATAAGGTATAAGTCGTCCAACCCCACATGATACATTTGTCCTTCTTTATCGGGTAATTGTCCCGTTCCAAAGCCGGACGCCGCGTTTACGACATAAGGCGGCTGGATCTCAACAAATCCGGCTTCACGAGCATTATCGAGAAAGAAATTAATGAGCGCGCGCTGCAAACGGCATCCCTTTGCTTTATAAACAGGAAATCCGGCACCGGTAATTTTTACTCCTAATTCAAAATCTATCAAGTCGTACTTCTTCGCCAGTTCCCAATGCGGAAGAGCATCAGAAGGGAGTTGTGGCATGTTTCCTCCCGAGCGCTCTATAAGATTGTCTTCGGCTGATTTGCCTTCGGGAACCGAATCGTGCGGTAAATTGGGGATCGTAACCAACAAATCCTGAATAGCAGCTTCAGCGTCTCTCAACCCGGCTTCGTTAGTTTTGGCAAGCTCCTTCAATTCCGTAACTTGTTGTCTGGCAGTTTCTGCTTCAGCTTTTCTACCTTCTTTCATCAGCCCGCCTATCGACCTCGACAAGGCGTTGACCTCCGACAATTGACTATCTAAAAGAGTTTGAGCGCTACGGCGCTTTTCGTCTAATGCCACTATTTGATTAATTATCTCTTCGGCATCAAATCTTTTTTTGGCAAGTTTGCGAATAACTTCTTCGCTATTTTCATTAATTACTTTGAGTGTAAGCATAAAAAAACAGTTTCAACTATTTTTGATTGAGGATGTGCAAAGGTAACAAAAATTCCCGCGCCGAAACAGTTGTAACACGAAATATATTTATCGGTGAATTGGCAATCAGAATAATTGGAAATGAACGAAATCTTTCATTTGACGGTCTCTTTTCTTTTTTTTCTGGTAGTTTCGCATCACAATAAACGAAACTGCGGAAAAGGCAGCCACCACCAAAATATCTTTAAACAGACTATTTTTCATCATTGTATTTTTTAGTTATAACAGTTTTATTTGCTTTTGTGTTTTTAGAAAATCAATTTTTCCGGTATGAAGTTACATAAAAATATCTTTTCGTCAAAAAATTCACCCCATTTCACCACTTTTTAACTCAATTTGCAAGACACTTTTAGTCTTTGATGTAATCCTGAACCGATTATCCGGCCGATGCCCTACCACCCAGACCACATCTTCACCCGACAGCAAAATCCATGTTTCTTCCTTCTCTATCAGATTAAATTTTTGGTTGGTAAAAAAATCGCTCAACTTCTTTTTACCTTTCATTCCGAAAGGAACAAACCAATCACCCGTTTGCCATCTTCGCAACTTGAGTGGAAACCGCAGTTTAGCGGCATCGGCATACAACATATTATTATTTTTACAGATGGATTTCGGAACATCCGTTAATTTAATGTCTAAACCAATCGGATTCGAAATTTCTTGCGAAACCGCATCAATAAAATAGGATTGATTATCAGATTCTGATTTTTCTGTTTTATCGATAAGAAAACAGGTACGATCTTTTATCAATCGGTATGTAGGAGAATAGAACACTTTTCCCGGTAAAGCATTCAGTCCGTTTTTCACATCATCGATAACGGAAGGATGAAATCCCAAAGGCGATAGAATCTCGAACAAGATCGACGACGGGGAAACGGTTTGCTTCAATTTCTCAATATCAATTTTATTGTTTTGCAAAACAGCTTCTATATCCGCATCAACCGCTTTTTTATATACTTTCCCTGCTTCGGCCAGGTTTTCAGAGGTACGAAAAATAGATTCACTTACCGACGGGTTGAGCTTTTGCAGCATAGGCAAAACGTTCAACCGGATATAATTTCGGGCATAAATATCTTCATAATTGGTGTGATCTGTCCTATAAGGAATTTCGCGTTCCATCAGGTAATTTTCTATTTCGCTCCGGGTAACGCAAAGCATCGGGCGGACAATTTTTTTGTTTTTAGGAGAAATTCCGCTCAATCCGCCGATTCCCGTACCGCGAATTAAATTCAGTAGCACCGTTTCTACCGAATCGTCTTTGTGATGGGCCACGGCAATAGCATCGGCATTAAATTGTATCCGCATCATTTCAAACCACGCGTAACGCAGTTCACGCGCTGCCATCTCAATGGAAATCTTTTTATCGGCGGCATATTGTCTGGTATCGAAATCGATGGAAGTGAACTCAATATCGCTTTCCTCACACCACTTTTTCACAAATCCGGCATCATCCTCCGATTCTTTTCCCCGAAGATGAAAATTACAATGTGCCGCAATACACCGGTAACCCAGCAAAGTCAGTATATCAAGTAAAGCCATGGAATCCGCACCACCGCTAAGCCCCAATACCAACGTAGCATCGTTTTCCAGCAAACGTTTTTCGGCAATATATGTTTTTATCTTTTGAAGCATCAAGCTAATACTCCCGTTTCATCCCTTTCTAAAACTGTCATTTGTTTGTTTTTTTACGATTTTTTCTTTCATTGCAAATATACGATATGTTTTTCAAAATCGGGTGGAAAAGAATTCTTTCTTCAAAATCAAGGTAAATAGCCGGGAAAAATGTATTTTTGTATAAAATTAAAGACAATAAAGATTGTATGTTAGATAAAATTCACTCCCTTCTTTCCGAAATAGATCGGGTCACGGCATCAAACGCCGATGAACTGGAAGCATTACGCATCAAATACTTAAGCAAAAAAGGCATTATCTCTGTGTTGATGGACGATTTTAGAAACGTTGCCCCCGAGCAGAAACGCGAAGTCGGCATGAAACTGAACGAACTGAAACAGAAAGCCCAGGAAAAAATGCAATCGCTGAAGGATCAGTTTGAAAGCAACAAAGGAAAAGATGCGGAGATTGACTTAACCCGAACCGCTTATCCGGTTTCTCTCGGGACACGCCATCCGATTTCGATTGTGAAAGAAGAAATTTGTGATATTTTTAAACGCTTAGGGTTTTCCATCGCCGAGGGGCCGGAAGTAGAGGACGATTGGCATGTTTTTTCATCGCTCAACTTTGCCGAAGACCATCCAGCACGTGATATGCAGGACACTTTTTTTATACAAAGTAATCCGGATATTGTTTTACGTACGCACACTTCGTCTGTTCAGACCCGCGTAATGGAAAAAACACAACCCCCTATTCGCATTATTTGTCCGGGACGGGTGTATAGGAACGAAGCTATCTCGTACAGGGCACACTGTTTCTTCCATCAGGTGGAAGCGTTGTATGTTGACAAAGATGTATCGTTTGCCGATTTAAAACAAGCGTTGCTCTTCTTTGCCAAAGAGATGTTCGGAGCCGATACAAAAATCCGGCTTCGTCCGTCGTACTTCCCGTTTACCGAGCCCAGCGCCGAAATGGATATTTCCTGCAACTTGTGTGGTGGTGAAGGTTGCCCGTTTTGCAAATACACGGGTTGGGTGGAAATTTTGGGATGCGGCATGGTTGACCCCAACGTACTGGATAATTGCGGAATAGACAGTAAGATATACACTGGATACGCACTCGGAATGGGAATTGAGCGCATTACAAACCTGAAATACCAGGTGAAGGACTTGCGGATGTTTTCAGAAAACGACGTACGTTTTCTGGAACAATTTCAGGCAGCACATTAGACATCCCCAAAAACAATTGCTATGATAAAAATAAAACATCTTTTATTTTCCGTTTTAATTGTCTCACTCTCGGCAGTTTGCGTGCAGGCGCAACAAACTGTGAGAATGAACGCCATTAAAGCCAACGATTACGGAGTGATCTATTCGTTGCCGAAAACATCGTTGGTAATAACCCTGAAAGTTAAGAAAACCGTTTACAACCGCGGTGAGTTTTATCAGTTCGCACAACGATACCTGAGCATTGACCCCATTACCGAAAGCAGGACCGAATTCACGCTGGAAGATGTGATGGTATCCAACCGCGGAATCGTGGACAAGGATAACTCGTTCATGGTAATATTCAAACCTAACTCAGTTGCACCCTACGTTCATCTCACGCAGGACGGACTGATTTCCACCATAAACGCTAATCCCGAGTCGGAAAAAGAGTCCTCTTTCGACCTTCCGGCACCTTCTCCCGCTCCGCTTAACCCGCGAAGATTTTTGTCGGAAGAGACACTGATGGCCGGTTCAACAGCCAAACAGGCAGAATTGGTTTCGAAACAGATTTTCGATCTGCGCCGTAGCCGTAACGATATTCTGATCGGAGAGGCCGATAATATGCCGCCCGATGGCGAAGCATACAAAGTGGTGATGGAGCAAATAACCAATCAGGAAAAAGTACTGACCGAAATGTTCTCGGGAAGTACACAAACCGAATATTTTACCAAAGAGATCGTAGTTGTTCCTACGGAAAAAGATATTGATAGAATAGTTATCGGCAGATTTTCCGAAAAACTCGGACCTGTGGATGCCGATAATCTTGCCGGAGCACCCATTTACCTGACTCTGAAAAGCAAAACGCCAAAAGTAGAAAACGCACTTTCCGACAAGGAGAGGGAACGCCTCGAGAAAAAGCTCTCCGAAGGAGTAGTTTATAACGTTCCGGGCAAAGCGCAACTTACACTGGAGTTTAAGAACCAAACGCTGAAAAACCAGGAAATGGATATCGTTCAGTTTGGTTCGAAGGATGTACTTACCAAAAAGATGTTCGACAACATGAAGCAACCCGTCAAGGTGATTTTCTACCCCAACCTGGGTGCCATAAAGCAAATTATTCAGTAAACAGATAACGCGTCCGACGCATAATCGACAAAAAAACATAAAAATGAAAAAATCGACCCTGTTTTCAACCGTAGTTTTGTTCGCTATTTTTTTCGGAACGCTTTTTTCCTGCAAAAAAACGGCACAAACTTCCACGCAACTAGTTTTCGACAGTATTGTAGTTAAAGAACAAATTCCTCTACTCGAAACGAATGACACCACACTGCCTTTTGCCGACGTGAAAGTAAGCTTTACCTATCCGGTGAAGTTTGGCAATAAAGAAGACCTTGCCCGTTTACAACAAATTTTTGTCGGCACGTTTTTCAACAGCCTCAACCTCGACACCCTTTCTCCCCGAGAAGCTGTTGATGCGTATCTTGCCGATTATAAAAAGGAATATAAATCATTATCCAGCACCTATTATTCCGAAAAAAGCCAACTTCCAAAAGGTGAAACGCCCATGTGGTACTGGTATTATATGTACAATACCAATAAAGTGATGTTCCAGAATGATTCGTTGTTGAGCTACGCTGTAGAGTACAGCGATTATACGGGTGGTGCGCACGGTTCGTACAGAATTACATACACGAACATCGATCTGGCTGAGTTGACAACTGTTTCGGAAGAAGATATTTTTGTTCCTAATTATAAAAAACCGCTCACAGAGATCATAATTAACCGGTTGATGGCTCAACACCATGTTACCGTTCCCGATTCGTTAATCAATTTAGGATTTTTCGATCTGGACGAACTCATTCCAAACAACAATTTTTGGTTGAGTGATAAGGGGATTCACTATTCGTACAATCAATATGAGATTGCACCATACTCGATGGGCGTGATTGACGTGGATATTCCCTACGAAAATTTGTCAGCTATCCTCAAGCCGGATAACGTGATTCAAAAATTCTTTCCAACCAAATAGCGTGAGGCTTGCATAAACAAAACCACACAAAGTTTGTTTATCAATGGAAGAGAAACAGTAATAGATATTTATCATGCAAGAATTAGATCAAGATCAGATATTAACCGACTTAACCACTCAAGATTACAAATATGGGTTCGTTACAGACGTTGAAACATATACAATTGAAAAAGGACTGAATGAACACATTGTCCGGTTGATTTCCTCGAAGAAAAATGAACCGGAGTGGTTGTTGGAATTTCGGTTGAAAGCATATCGCCATTGGTTGACAATGAAATTGCCCGACTGGGCACAGTTGAATATTCCGGAAATAGATTTTCAGGACATCATTTATTATGCAGACCCGACTAATAAAAAGGTTCCAAAATCGTTGGACGAAGTAGATCCGGAATTACTAAAAACATTTGAACGATTAGGAATTCCGCTCAATGAGCAAAAGCAACTAACGGGCGTAGCCGTGGATGCCGTTATGGACAGTGTTTCCATTAAAACTACCTTCAAGGAGGTTCTTGCCGAAAAAGGGATTATTTTCAGTTCGTTCAGCGAAGCAGTGAAAAATCATCCCGACCTGGTAAAAAAATACCTGGCTACTGTGGTTCCGTACAAGGATAACTTTTACGCGGCATTAAATTCTGCCGTTTTCAGTGACGGCTCGTTCGTGTATGTTCCAAAGGGAGTTCGTTGCCCGATGGAATTATCTACCTATTTCCGTATAAACGCGCAGAACACCGGCCAGTTTGAGCGTACCCTTATTGTTGCCGACGATAACTCATACGTAAGCTATCTTGAAGGATGCACAGCCCCCATGCGTGACGAGAATCAGCTGCACGCGGCAGTTGTGGAGATCATAGCCCTCGAAAATGCCGAAGTGAAATATTCAACAGTCCAAAACTGGTATCCGGGCGATAAAAACGGAAAGGGAGGAGTTTACAACTTTGTTACGAAACGCGGTATCTGCAAAGGCAATAATTCGAAGATCTCGTGGACACAGGTTGAAACCGGTTCGGCCATTACGTGGAAATATCCCTCCTGCATTATGGCAGGCGATAACTCCGTAGGAGAATTTTATTCGGTGGCCGTTACCAACAACTTTCAACAAGCCGATACAGGAACAAAAATGATTCATCTGGGCAAAAACACCCGGAGCCGCATCGTATCCAAAGGAATTTCGGGGGGGAGCAGCCAGAACAGCTATCGGGGATTGGTGAAGGTTTCAAAAAAAGCGACCAACGCGCGAAATCACTCGCAGTGTGATAGCTTGTTGCTTACCGATCATTGCGGAGCCCACACTTTCCCTTATACCGATATTCAGAATCCTACAGCCATTTTGGAACACGAGGCTACCACTTCAAAAATCAGTGAAGATCAGGTTTTCTACTGCAATCAACGCGGATTGGGCGAAGAGGAAGCCATCGGATTAATCGTGAACGGGTACGTGAAAGAGGTGGTTAACAAACTTCCGATGGAATTTGCCGTTGAAGCGCAAAAACTTCTGCAGATCAGCCTGGAAGGCAGCGTGGGATAATTTGCATTGTTGGCCGCGGAGGAAATCACACTTCCAGGTAAAAACAAAATAGAGACCATTAGGCCTTGGCTATTGGTAGGCCAGCGAACTTTTCGATGCACCCGGTAACGACATTCTGGGTTAACCTATTTGCTCCGCACAGAATTCCATATTAGCTTTATTTTACTGGAGATAGTTTTGGAAGTTAGTTCTTCCAATCGTACCATACTGGAATTGAAAGTTTCAATCCTTATTTTCGTGGAGATAGTTCTGGAAGTATGATTAATTGTGCTTTTGGGATATGATATGCCTGTTTCAATCCTTATTTTCGTGGAGATAGTTCTGGAAGAGTATATATATTTAATACAACAACTATATATTTAGTGTTTCAATCCTTATTTTCGTGGAGATAGTTCTGGAAGTCCATTTTTGATTACGCCTATACTTACGTCCATTCGTTTCAATCCTTATTTTCGTGGAGATAGTTCTGGAAGTAGGAGAGGATCCCCAATTTATATTTACAAACGATTGTTTCAATCCTTATTTTCGTGGAGATAGTTCTGGAAGTGAAACAGGATCAGCAGCCGCACCATTGATGTCTGGTTTCAATCCTTATTTTCGTGGAGATAGTTCTGGAAGTTTTATTTTACACTTATACGTGTCGTGCGCAACTTTGTTTCAATCCTTATTTTCGTGGAGATAGTTCTGGAAGCTTTCAGCCCGTCAACCACTTCATGGAGTGAACAGAAGTTTCAATCCTTATTTTCGTGGAGATAGTTCTGGAAGAAGCCAAGAAGCATCCTTCGCAAAATCTCACCTCGGTTTCAATCCTTATTTTCGTGGAGATAGTTCTGGAAGACCTTTTCCGTGGCTCTATCAAAATTTCAAAGAACTAGTTTCAATCCTTATTTTCGTGGAGATAGTTCTGGAAGATAGCTACCTGATAATTAGTATGTCCGACACTGTGAGTTTCAATCCTTATTTTCGTGGAGATAGTTCTGGAAGTTTGATGTTTATTATGGATCAGCCAAAACGACAGAATGTTTCAATCCTTATTTTCGTGGAGATAGTTCTGGAAGAACTCGGGGCTGATGACGCTTTGAAAGCTCAAATAAGTTTCAATCCTTATTTTCGTGGAGATAGTACTGGAAGAGGGAATACCAGAATCGGAATGGGATGAAAAGAGTAGTTTCAATCCTTATTTTCGTGGAGATAGTTCTGGAAGTCGAGCTTGAGGGATACTTTTTCAAAACCTTCATAGTTTCAATCCTTATTTTCGTGGAGATAGTTCTGGAAGCTCTTGATACGGTCGTAACTTCATCTATAATTTTGTGTTTCAATCCTTATTTTCGTGGAGATAGTTCTGGAAGAGATGGAAGAAAGAAGCGGACGAGCAGTCGCTGCATGTTTCAATCCTTATTTTCGTGGAGATAGTTCTGGAAGTATTCCAAAACGACCCGTCGGCAAAACAAGAATTTTGTTTCAATCCTTATTTTCGTGGAGATAGTTCTGGAAGCTTCCTCGCTGATGTCCTTGATTTCGCTTTGGTTCTGTTTCAATCCTTATTTTCGTGGAGATAGTTCTGGAAGTGCGCTTTCCAGCGTTCCTCTTTTGGCGTGGTAAGAGTTTCAATCCTTATTTTCGTGGAGATAGTTCTGGAAGACAGAGGTGGAAATACATGCAAGATATAGAATTCAGTTTCAATCCTTATTTTCGTGGAGATAGTTCTGGAAGATATCGTCAAGTTTCTTTTCTAAGTTTCGCATAAAGTTTCAATCCTTATTTTCGTGGAGATAGTTCTGGAAGAGTATGTCCAGTGGTGGATAAGCAATCAATTTTAAAACGTTTCAATCCTTATTTTCGTGGAGATAGTTCTGGAAGTGCGGCACTTGCATAGAACGAAAAGAAGCATTTTAGTTTCAATCCTTATTTTCGTGGAGATAGTTCTGGAAGTGGAAATAAAGGTACCCGTACACCCGCGGCGGTTAAGTTTCAATCCTTATTTTCGTGGAGATAGTTCTGGAAGTTTTCTTGAGTTTTTTAGTTGTTTTATTAATACCCGTTTCAATCCTTATTTTCGTGGAGATAGTTCTGGAAGACATCACTCACTCCCTCTTTTATTTCGTTTTTGCTAGTTTCAATCCTTATTTTCGTGGAGATAGTTCTGGAAGTTCAACGTGTTTGCTCATGCAGATTTCTTCAATATGTTTCAATCCTTATTTTCGTGGAGATAGTTCTGGAAGAAAAATGGCACTATCAAAGCTATCAAACACGATTTGTTTCAATCCTTATTTTCGTGGAGATAGTTCTGGAAGCATAACTGTTTTTTTTAGATTATTAATTTTTTGTGTTGTTTCAATCCTTATTTTCGTGGAGATAGTTCTGGAAGCGAGTCCATTCAATCCAGCAAATTTAGTATTGTCGTGTTTCAATCCTTATTTTCGTGGAGATAGTTCTGGAAGGCTCACAGCGATTGAAGGTGCATTGGAAAAGCAATAGTTTCAATCCTTATTTTCGTGGAGATAGTTCTGGAAGTTCAACGTGTTTGCTCATGCAGATTTCTTCAATATGTTTCAATCCTTATTTTCGTGGAGATAGTTCTGGAAGTTCAACGTATTTGCTCATGCAGATTTCTTCAATATGTTTCAATCCTTATTTTCGTGGAGATAGTTCTGGAAGACTGTTTCGGAAAATCACAAGTCAATGAAGATTTAGTTTCAATCCTTATTTTCGTGGAGATAGTTCTGGAAGTGGGAAGTCTTGACTTGCAGGTATAGTGCAGTATAAGTTTCAATCCTTATTTTCGTGGAGATAGTTCTGGAAGATGTACGTCAGGAGTTGGCGGAAACTCAACAGCAAAGTTTCAATCCTTATTTTCGTGGAGATAGTTCTGGAAGAAACAACCTCGTCATCTTTTATGTCATTTGCCTTAAGTTTCAATCCTTATTTTCGTGGAGATAGTTCTGGAAGTTGTTGCAATTCTATTGCTTCAAGGTTTTGAGCGTGGTTTCAATCCTTATTTTCGTGGAGATAGTTCTGGAAGCAAATCGGATGGCAGGTAGTATGGTGTCGTGGAATAGTTTCAATCCTTATTTTCGTGGAGATAGTTCTGGAAGTTGGATAGTGCCGATAAGCCATTTAACCCTATTTTGGTTTCAATCCTTATTTTCGTGGAGATAGTTCTGGAAGCTTTTTTGGGTTTCAGCTCCTTACCCCTGCCCTTCAGTTTCAATCCTTATTTTCGTGGAGATAGTTCTGGAAGAATGTTATTAACGATTGACCTGTACATCGTGAGGTTTGTTTCAATCCTTATTTTCGTGGAGATAGTTCTGGAAGAGCCTAATTAAAGCAATAACTTCGCCCTGCCTATCCGTTTCAATCCTTATTTTCGTGGAGATAGTTCTGGAAGTAACACCAAGTCACCGCTTGCCAAATTGGGATGGGGTTTCAATCCTTATTTTCGTGGAGATAGTTCTGGAAGAATATTTCTAATTTTATTTTACCGGTATCAGGGTGGTTTCAATCCTTATTTTCGTGGAGATAGTTCTGGAAGAATTCACGCCCTTCCCGTTCGCCTTTTATTAATTTGTTTCAATCCTTATTTTCGTGGAGATAGTTCTGGAAGAACTTTGTTTTTTATGATTAATCTTTCAAGGCTTTTGTTTCAATCCTTATTTTCGTGGAGATAGTTCTGGAAGGTTGCGGCGCCTTATCAAGCCACCTCGCCGCAACCGGTTTCAATCCTTATTTTCGTGGAGATAGTTCTGGAAGATTTCTTTTTCATATCTTTATTTTTTAATTTGTTTTGTTTCAATCCTTATTTTCGTGGAGATAGTTCTGGAAGAAACTTAACGCCGTTCAATCGTGCCTTGTAATCGAGTTTCAATCCTTATTTTCGTGGAGATAGTTCTGGAAGAGCAGAAAGGAATATTACCTCTATTACGTCATTTTGTTTCAATCCTTATTTTCGTGGAGATAGTTCTGGAAGCTCATTCCTTTACCTTCTTTTAATATGTCTTTCACGGTTTCAATCCTTATTTTCGTGGAGATAGTTCTGGAAGCGCAATGGGTGAAAGATATTGCGATGCAATTTTTTGGTTTCAATCCTTATTTTCGTGGAGATAGTTCTGGAAGAACTTTGTTTTTTATGATTAATCTTTCAAGGCTTTTGTTTCAATCCTTATTTTCGTGGAGATAGTTCTGGAAGTGTTGTTTTCCGCAATCTTCCGCTCCTTAATCTCGTGTTTCAATCCTTATTTTCGTGGAGATAGTTCTGGAAGGCTTGACTTGAAAGTTAGAGAATTCGAGTTTAATTCGTTTCAATCCTTATTTTCGTGGAGATAGTTCTGGAAGTAGTATGCCATTACGTGTTTGCCAAATATTTTCAGTGTTTCAATCCTTATTTTCGTGGAGATAGTTCTGGAAGCTGGAACTATTTGTATGGAAAATAATTGCAACTTTTGTTTCAATCCTTATTTTCGTGGAGATAGTTCTGGAAGTTGAAAAGTGGGCGATGAAAAAATTCACGGAAAGGGAGTTTCAATCCTTATTTTCGTGGAGATAGTTCTGGAAGAGTGCGGTTCTCGATATCCTTGATTCCGGAGCATATGTTTCAATCCTTATTTTCGTGGAGATAGTTCTGGAAGTACTTCCGATATCTTTTCGAGTATTTTCATTTTCTAGTTTCAATCCTTATTTTCGTGGAGATAGTTCTGGAAGTGCAAAGCCTTGACCCGCTTTGCAGGGTATTATGCGTTTCAATCCTTATTTTCGTGGAGATAGTTCTGGAAGAACTATATTTTTTCACCTCAACCGTGTTTTTTGCTAGTTTCAATCCTTATTTTCGTGGAGATAGTTCTGGAAGATATCTGCTTGGGTTTTTTATTCATTTCAATAACGGTTTCAATCCTTATTTTCGTGGAGATAGTTCTGGAAGTTTCTGTAAGTTTCTGATTCTGTATGGAACATAATGTTTCAATCCTTATTTTCGTGGAGATAGTTCTGGAAGTTTCTTTTTCATATCTTTATTTTTTAATTTTTTTTGTTTCAATCCTTATTTTCGTGGAGATAGTTCTGGAAGTACTTGATATGATGACAAAGAGCGGTGTCAAGTCAAGTTTCAATCCTTATTTTCGTGGAGATAGTTCTGGAAGAGGGATAGAGTTAGATAAGGATTATTACGAACAAGCGTTTCAATCCTTATTTTCGTGGAGATAGTTCTGGAAGGGTTTCTTTACATACTAACAAGTCTATTGACATGGCGTTTCAATCCTTATTTTCGTGGAGATAGTTCTGGAAGAAGGTAATTGAATATTATTACATTTCTCACACATATCGTTTCAATCCTTATTTTCGTGGAGATAGTTCTGGAAGCTCTTCATCACATATTTTCTTTATATCCGAAAAAGGGTTTCAATCCTTATTTTCGTGGAGATAGTTCTGGAAGCGTTCTACAATTACGATACCAGCTATCCATTTGAAGTTTCAATCCTTATTTTCGTGGAGATAGTTCTGGAAGTACAACTTGAACATCAAGCTGCCCCGTGTTCAAATGTTTCAATCCTTATTTTCGTGGAGATAGTTCTGGAAGATGATATTTCAAAATTATATATCTACGATTCAACATGTTTCAATCCTTATTTTCGTGGAGATAGTTCTGGAAGACATTATTTTGATATACCAAAATTAATTGTGTTAATGTTTCAATCCTTATTTTCGTGGAGATAGTTCTGGAAGAAAGAGAGCCGTGAATATCATAATATTCATGATAAGTTTCAATCCTTATTTTCGTGGAGATAGTTCTGGAAGTCCCCCTTTTATCTCGTTCTTTGAATAGATACTGAGTTTCAATCCTTATTTTCGTGGAGATAGTTCTGGAAGCGATTTGATAACAAAGGTCAAAAACCTTGTTCAAGAGTTTCAATCCTTATTTTCGTGGAGATAGTTCTGGAAGAAACAACCTTTCGCATACTTGTTATGCGCCGGGATGTTTCAATCCTTATTTTCGTGGAGATAGTTCTGGAAGCGATATTCGGATGTGCGGTGTCGTAGGCGTTGTTCCGTTTCAATCCTTATTTTCGTGGAGATAGTTCTGGAAGATATCTTGTACACCCCAGCGTTTGCCCCGGCGCTCGGTTTCAATCCTTATTTTCGTGGAGATAGTTCTGGAAGAGTGCCAGCAAATCACCAGTTTGTCGTGCAATTCATGGTTTCAATCCTTATTTTCGTGGAGATAGTTCTGGAAGATTATCCAAATCATCAACATCCCAATCACTCTGTAAGTTTCAATCCTTATTTTCGTGGAGATAGTTCTGGAAGTTCAGTTCAGGGCGTCGCAAAACATAGAGTATTAGGTTTCAATCCTTATTTTCGTGGAGATAGTTCTGGAAGCTGCTCTGCATTATTTTTTACCCAAACATCCCCGCGTTTCAATCCTTATTTTCGTGGAGATAGTTCTGGAAGAAATGATATTTGATTATAGCTATTTCGTTGAGAAGAGTTTCAATCCTTATTTTCGTGGAGATAGTTCTGGAAGTTTGCGATAAGTGAAGAATTAAGGACACAATTAATGTTTCAATCCTTATTTTCGTGGAGATAGTTCTGGAAGTGGCAAGAGTACTTTTGCCAATACCAGGCGATCCAGTTTCAATCCTTATTTTCGTGGAGATAGTTCTGGAAGATGGCGATGGTGGTGTCAGCCCGAAATTGACACTCTGGTTTCAATCCTTATTTTCGTGGAGATAGTTCTGGAAGAAATCGGATGGCAGGTAGTATGGTGTCGTGGAGTAGTTTCAATCCTTATTTTCGTGGAGATAGTTCTGGAAGTTGTGAACAATGATGAAAAGAATATTATGGATAAGTTTCAATCCTTATTTTCGTGGAGATAGTTCTGGAAGAACTTTGTTTTTTATGATTAATCTTTCAAGGCTTTTGTTTCAATCCTTATTTTCGTGGAGATAGTTCTGGAAGAGTGAATTTCTATGAGAAACTAATCCACCTATTAAAGTTTCAATCCTTATTTTCGTGGAGATAGTTCTGGAAGCTGAATTGCTTTGTTGGCATCTTCAATAGCAGTCTGGTTTCAATCCTTATTTTCGTGGAGATAGTTCTGGAAGAAGCGTGATGTTATTCACCACATTAAGCCTGTAGGGTTTCAATCCTTATTTTCGTGGAGATAGTTCTGGAAGCATGCCTGATATTTTACGGTCATTCTCGCCAACCTGTTTCAATCCTTATTTTCGTGGAGATAGTTCTGGAAGTTAGACTGTCTGCGTGACAAAGCTTAGGATTGTGCGTTTCAATCCTTATTTTCGTGGAGATAGTTCTGGAAGCATCACTTGAACTCAAATTGAGCGTTGTAGTGTAATGTTTCAATCCTTATTTTCGTGGAGATAGTTCTGGAAGCGAGATGTCCACATAAGCGGTCAGACGCTTCGGTGGTTTCAATCCTTATTTTCGTGGAGATAGTTCTGGAAGTATGTTTCCGTTCAGCACGGAGAAACACCTTCCTGTGTTTCAATCCTTATTTTCGTGGAGATAGTTCTGGAAGTTTCAACGTGTTTCGAAAATATCTGATCCATAGAAGGTTTCAATCCTTATTTTCGTGGAGATAGTTCTGGAAGCGATTGCGAGTTGAGGCGGCCACCGCTCGGGACATAGTTTCAATCCTTATTTTCGTGGAGATAGTTCTGGAAGTAATTCTGTTGTCATAGTTGTCATAGTTGTCATAGTGTTTCAATCCTTATTTTCGTGGAGATAGTTCTGGAAGTAATTTCTTCAACTGCAACTACACTGCCCGTGCTTGGTTTCAATCCTTATTTTCGTGGAGATAGTTCTGGAAGAGCGCGGCCTGCGGGAGATAGTATTTGGTCAAAAAAGTTTCAATCCTTATTTTCGTGGAGATAGTTCTGGAAGTCGAGATGTCCACATAAGCGGTCAGACGCTTCGGTGGTTTCAATCCTTATTTTCGTGGAGATAGTTCTGGAAGATGTTACAGGAACAGGTATTAATGCAAGAATGTACTTGTTTCAATCCTTATTTTCGTGGAGATAGTTCTGGAAGATTTTATTATGTTATTATCATTAACTGGAAGCTTCGTTTCAATCCTTATTTTCGTGGAGATAGTTCTGGAAGTGGGGGTTGTGTCCTTGATTACCGTTTTCTCGTCGCGTTTCAATCCTTATTTTCGTGGAGATAGTTCTGGAAGCCGTTTATTTTACTATTACATTGGTAATATGACACATATGCACATTTTTGAACGATATGTTTTACATTTTTCAATATGTCAAAGAACGTCGATATGATGATTTTTTTAATCATTTCCGAAAAGTTAATATTTTAATAATTAAAAGTATACATACTATTTTTTGTACTTTTGAAATAAATTAGCTCCCGAAAAACTTCATTTCACGCAAATATTTCTATAGGTGCATCCAATGCATCGTTGTTTATACTTTGTTGCCTTGGGAAAATAATTGTTCAAAATTATTTCATTGACCCTTTTACAAATATCTCGAACTTCCTGCTTTTCAGCTTCACTTATTTCCACTTCAACCATTTTGTTTGAAGAACGGGTGTACACCAAAAACCCTTTCTTTACACTTCTCTGAAAATTTTCTTCAATTAATACTGCATAACATTCCAGTTGAGTACGGTATGTTTCATAAATTCGATCTTCAAATTTAGCAAATTTATAATCAAGAGGAGCCATAGTTCCATCCTTTAACAATAGAACTTCATCGATGACACCTCTCAACAATTCATTGGCTAAGTATTGATCGGTAAACTTTTCGGTCACACCTATCCGTTTACGCAAATATTCTTTATTTTGTTCCAATTTCAGATCATGCAGTTTTCTTCCCCTTTCTACTTTGTAGTGCCGCTCTTCATATTGCGGAATACAAAGTACATACTCGTAATAAGTAAATCGGGGACAATAAAGGTATTCAATAATATGTGACGGCGTTACTGACATCAGAAAAACAGGGCTTTTACTTCGTCGGTCACCAGTTTCTTATCAAAAGCTTGTCCAAGTAAAACTGTTTGACGAAGTTCATTCTTACTCATTGGAAAAATATAAACCGAATCGGTGTCTTCATCAATCAACTCGTTGATGGACAACTCGAGCGTGTCTTTTTCATTTTCATCCAAACTCCCCAAAAATACCGATTTTTGTACTCGATAAAGACCGGATCCCTTGCATATTTTTGAAACTTTGTTACGAGATTTGTCTTTCTTGATATCGTATAAAACCCAACAAATCATACTTTATTAATCAATTGATTTGCAAACTGATGCGCATTCATCTGCATGGCATTGAATCTTGTTTGATTCCTTCCATTATACCTGATCTTCTCTTCATCTAAGAAATGCAACAATGACTGCATCAATAGATTTTTACCCTCAGCATTCAAGCTGTACCCGTTCGTGATTTTATCTGTATGACTGTCATTTACCTTTTTTGCTGAAAAGAGTTTAAAAACTACTTCCTCTGCATAAGACCGATATGGTTCGATAAAATCAAAAACCATACTTTTCATATTATAATCATCCCTATGCATAAATCCTACATAAGGATCAATCCCTGCAATCACCAATACCTTTTCAACACGGCTGTATAAAACACCATAAGCATAGTTGAGAAAAGTGTTAAATTGATCTTTCGCAGGACGAAAACTACGCCCTTCAAATTGATACCGTTCCGCAACAAGAGAGCTTAATAGTCTAAAATATATACGTCCGCATGTTCCTTCCAGTCCACGAAGCGTATCGTCTATTTCATCTATTTTTGTTCCTTTCAACTCTCTTATTTTTATTTTGAGACTACTAATCGCATCAATCTTTTCCTGGATTAACTCTGCCGATGTGGACCTGTGGCTTTTCAATCGCTTTAAGAATTCAATTTGATTTTCGATTTTACTCGACAGCCAATTTTTTATCCAGTAAACTCCGGTTTCATTTAAACTGGCTTCAAGTTGCTGCTTCCTAATCTTCGACGTACTTCCCGGCTTGCTGTGCCAGAATCGACCTATCGGCATTCCGTCGTATTCGAAAACAATAATATCAATATTGTTTTTCATGGCCAATATTATGGCATCAGTACTGAGGGCGGCGCCTTTGCTCATTAATATCGAAGTCACCTTCTGGCTTGCGAAATGGTGTTTTTGTTTTTCACCGTTTTTGGTCAGCGAAACTTCAAACAAATCATCTTTCACATGGACATAAGTACCATAAGTATTGATAATTAACTGCATAATCTTGGCTTATTATAATTGACTGATAGTCCCATAACCTCGACTTACGGCTTTTCCTATTCCGGCCCATTCAGGTAGGTATGCATTTGTGGTAAACCGGCCAGTAAATGCAACCATGGACTTATTTTTAAATTGCGTCTGCTTTTCTTCCACTTGTGCTATAGCCATAATACGTTCAACCACCCGAAAAGAAAGACCTTTATAGAAACTTAAAATATTGTTTTGAAGTTGATGGTTCAGAAAGATTTTTTTCTCTTTCTCGTCAAGTAGGGAATACTTCCTGAAATTTTCTTGGTTTAAAGCCATCCAAAGTGTTTCAAAAGAGTAATTATACAATTGTTGATTCACTGTTAACGTGCATTGTGTCTGATGAATGTTTTTCGCCAACACCGGAAAATATTGTCCATCAATATTCAATTCACGAATCTTCAAAAATAATGAAACCAACAATTCGGCTCCTTCCTCAAAGCCTACCAGCACAGGACAACTGCTGATCACCTTATATTGAACCAGTGGATAGGCATACCGAGTAGAACCATCCATGTAATGATTATGAAGTAATGGAGAATACTCTTTAAACAAGTTTCCAAAATATCCCCGCAACTTGTGAGCATCCCTTGTCTTTAACTGTATATCAGGAAATTGTATGATCGTTTGAGTGATTTGCATAATTAGGATTTAAATTGATACCACCGTTTCATTAATATTGTAACCAGTATTTACTTTTGTGTCCTCAGATGAATATGAGTAAAATATCGAAGGTTGTTCCAACTTTGATAAATAAAACCCATATATCTGCTCAGAGTCAAAATTAATTCGCGATTCTCCATACGAAATGGGTACATTGATCACATAGTCGTAAAATACGGATTTAAACGAAGCAAATTGTGCCTTTCTCTCCCACGGAGTTAATTCTTCTTTGTCGTAAAGATCTACATACATTTCCCAAACCTTCTGCGATTCTTCGTTTAGCTGAATAAAGACAGGCTCGCATTGTCTTTCCGCTATAAGCTTAAGGTCCACTTGTGCAAACTGTAAACCAAGTATGGCACTAAGCAAATCAGAAGAAGTTTCATCGGACTGTTTCCTTACCTCCTTATAATAACGATCGATCAAATCCAGATAATTTTTTTCTTCGAGCAGTTCAATTCCGGATAGTGTATTTTTCGTCTTCAACATCAAGTCTGATCCATAGATACGATGTGTAATTTTCCGATGGATTCCATCTATATCGTAAAGGAAAATGTCCGAGACACATTCTTTTTCATTATATCGATTTGCCCGACCGGCAGACTGAATAATTGAATCAATAGGAGAAAGTTGTCTGAAAATAGTGTCAACAGAAATATCAACTCCGGCTTCTATTAATTGAGTGGAGACAATTATCTTGCGTTTTCCATCCTTTTTTTTGATCTTACGAATGATCTCTTTTCGCTCATACGGAGTTATTAATGTGGAAAGGAAATAGAATTCAGTGTCTCTTGTATATTCTATATCATTTTTTGTTAATAGCTCAAAACAATCTCGTGCTGCTTTCTTGGTATTCATAATCACAAGTACATCCTTAGCAGGCTCATCACAAATATATTCTGAAATTGTATTGATGAATGAATTCAATGAGACCGGCTCTTTTTTATAATGCAGTCGAGTACGATTAAACACCTGAAAATATTTCCTGTAAACAGGTACTAGCTCCGTAATATCTTTTCCCGGTGTGAAAATTAATGGCTGAGTTGCTGAAATAAGTACAAAATACATATTCAATGATTCTCCAAGCGATATAAATGTCTTCCTCACTGTTTCCCATAGTTCGTAAGGAATAGTCTGTATCTCATCAAGCAAAACTATGGCATTCTTCAGATTAGTTAGCTTCATCAGCTTGGTCTTATCCATCGAAAGAACAGTTTCCAGAAATTGCACAAAAGTGGTAACAATGGTTTCCGACTGCCATGTTTCAATCAAAAACTGACTTTTATCAAAGTCGTAAACTCTTTCCGAACCGTCTTTGTAGCGAGGTTCGCTTAAATGATGATGTTTCAGTAGAACTTCACTGGAGTCAGTTTCCAGTACCTGCTGGTAAACATCATAATTTTGGTCTATTATAGAAGTATATGGGATGACAATTGCTATTTTCGCATCGAAATTACCGGTCAACTTCCTGATTTGTTCCGCTACAGCGTATGCTATAAGGGTTTTCCCTAATCCTGTAGATAAGGTGATTGAATAGAGATGTTGTTCTGGAGTGAAAACTTCCTCCAAATGTTGGAGTGTTTTGAAATATACTTCGTTCTTGATCCGGTTAATTTCTGACTGAGGCTGATTAAATCCATTTACTTCCCTAAAACGGCTTAAACAGTGAGCTATGTTTGTGGTCCTGCCTCTCGCTTCTACATCCCGAAGAATAACGTCATTTTTGTCTGCATACATCAAGGTTGAATAGATAACCTGAAAAAGGTTAAACAAAACCATACGTGACTTTTCATCAAGTTTAGAATAATTAAACTTAAAAAAGATACGAAAATCGCTCAGATTCCGTTGAAAGGTGTTACTATCCCAAAATGCCAAAAACTCTTTCCATGTAACTCTAACCGGATCACTACTAAACAAACTCAAGACAATTGATTCAATGGAAACTTTATCAATGCTTCTGATTTGTTCTGAAAGATATTCAATGTCATCATTGGAGAATAACACTTCCCTCTCCAGATTATCGATATTACCGTGGTGACGTTTTACCGCAATAAACACCAAAACAGGGACTAAATCCAAGAGAAGTTTATCGCTGACTTGTTGTTCACAGTACCGGGTTGCAACAAAGTATGCAAAAACAGAGGATAATAGAGAATGGTTTTTCAAATTGCTGTGTATCTCTTCCGGATTTCGAATATAATCCTGAAAATAATCCATCGCCTTGGCAATGTCATGAGAGACTGCAGCAATCCATACCAAATCGGTGAGTTGCCGGTTCGTTATTTCAGTATTTCCTAAGACAAAACGATACCCCTTTCCATCCACTACACTTGTTGAAATAGAGGCCACTTTGAATAAGTGATCAATAAGCAGTTTATCCGAATGTGATAATATATCTCTCATGACAGTTAATCGATTTTATACAAATAAAACACAATACACATCAAAACGACACATCATGAAAGGATAAAACCAGACGTCTGCCCTGTTATATTTATCCTTTTACAAAAATAAGATGTTACCTATTCCATCAATCAATACATATTCCGATACACGCACATGCAAAGGATTGCCATTTTTTTCAATCAATACTTCCGAATATTCTAATATCTCACGGTCGCGATTCATCGCAATGGGCATATTATTAGCCGAATAAAAAAGTTCTGCTTGAAACTCCACAGGCGCTTCACCCACTAATTTTGACATATTCACCGCTGTAATGATTTCTGTAAATTCATTGTCGGAAACTCTTTCGCATGCCTGAGCTCGTTGAATAAAATCAATTTGGGCGGTAAATTGTGCCAATCCCAAATAAGGAGTAAAATGATGCTTTTTATTTGCAATCCGTTCTGAGAGTTCTTCAAACTTGTCTTGATTATCCATTGCCAGATAGATGCGATAATGAGGATCTTTCAACAGCTCAAACTCAATCTGGGTACGCCCGGCACGGGTTAAATCATAAAACGAACCTTTGGTGTTAATCAGGTTGAATCCAACATTTTCTTTCTTCACAGGATTAATAATCTGCACTGCCACACCGCTCTGTTCCTTTGAAAAAAACTCCTGTACCGGTTCAGCACCTTCAGGATAAAGACCATCGCAAATCTCTCTTTCCATTCCCAAGATAGCGCCCAGCATTCCGGCAATCGCGGTACGGGTGGGTATAGAATACGTGAGCGGCGAGGTCGTAGTATTGTACTTTCGGAAGTGCCCGTATTCGCCCTTAATGTCGAAAATAAGCAATTCCTTATAATTCATCTTTGATGATATTATCAATTAGTTCACCATTATGGATCATTGCCAGTCTTGAATCAACTCTCAAGCTTATGTCTGCAATCTTTTCCTTATTTTGTTTCAAAACTGCAATCAATTCCGATACATCGAGCTTGAAGTCCTTTGTACTGCGAACCTGTATTTCGTTCTTTTCTCCACAATCTAGTTTCAACCTTTGGCGCAAGTTGCCAATATAAAACGGATCCTTATAGTCTATTGCGAGTAAAAACAACGGTGATTGTCCGAACTTAGAACGGGAAATAAGATTTTTTGTTCCTTCCCAAATTCCTTCCAATAGCAAGGCTTTGTCGTCCATATTCATTCTGGAATATTGTGCCGACTTCTCATTAATTACTCCGTTAAAACCGATGATTGCATAAGGTATTTTGTATTCTGTACGGAAAGTAGCCTGTACTTTTTTTTCTCCTGACGCAAAAGCTCCAGTACCTTGCTCCTCAATTATTTCGGTTTTGTTCAATGATTTTCCCATCTGAAATTGTACCGGCCCAATATAAGTGATGGAATCGTTCGACAGAGGTATTACTCCACCAAATACCCGAACATCAATACATTTCTCCAGAATGATGTCGGCCTGCTCCTGAAAATCTTTTGCTCGGCGTTTTCCATCTTTAATGTATTGTTTGTCTCCATCCAAATATGTTGTCTCACGAACAAATACATCCTGCATATCTTCCAGCCCGTTAAAGCCCTTATACTCGTACCAATAGTCGCGGATGGTACGTTTCAGCCGCACATCCGACACAAGGACCGTACTGCTTTCGGTGTCGAAACGAGGGCGATTTTCATTCAACGGATCACCGTTAGGATTCGCATTTTCAATATCATAAAGGAACAAAAGTTCACTGCGGTTATTAATTATTTCACTCATAATGGATGTTTTAAAAAGGTTATGACTCTATTTCGTTGTTATTATCTTTATTCTCATTTTTAAACCTGCGTCCCATCTCAAGACCGGCAACAAAGTAGAACGAAAGCTCGTTGTTGCTCATTGATACCATCTCTTGTTTGTTGATGACGAAATATTGGCTGATTACTTCGCGCAGATCGGAATAGACATAAAAATTCTTCTGGTATTTTTGTATTTTGTCCAAAGCTTCCGTATATACCTGCATCAGTAGTTCCGGATTTAACTTAAATCCGCGCAGTTTATTTTCAAACGGTGTACTGTTCAGGTTACTGTATTGTATATCAAAAAGGAAGCGCACTAAAATACCCACTGCAAATATTCCTACTTTAATATCGCTGTCGAGAAAACTTTTGTTACTTTTCACAAACCGGTTAAACGCATCGATATTAAAACGACCGATTCTTTTTTCATACGCCATTGTGTCCATATAGTTATAATTTTTATTGTTTTGTGTGATTCCAAGTCCTTGTAAATAAATAATTAGAGCCATAGCCTCCAATACGGTTCTCATTGTTGACTTCGTTAATTTACCCCTTGCATGGGATTCGTTATAATTATTCCGAATCACCGAGATGATCCTCTCAAACAAAAAATCTTTCGAAATAGGTTTTCCAAGAAATATGCTTTGAACAACATCGAGAAATTTATCCCCAAAAAAATCAGACACGATTCTAAATGAAAATTTCAGATCTTGTATTTCCTTTTCTTTGATGATGGCATTTTTGAATAAGGGGTTTCGATTGATGATTTCAGGCTCCTGAACGAATAGTCGGTTAAACCTTGAAGGCAATAACTCCTCGAGCATCAATTCAATGCTGATGGCTTCAGTTTTTTTGTCTTCGGAATAGAAAAGCATATCGACATAAAAATAATTGCCTTGTTGAGCAATGATTTTTTGAACGTATTCTTCTGAATTTGAGCGCCCTTCTTTCGATTGTTTTTTTTCCCGGGCTGTAGCAAATGCATCCTTCAACAATTCCACAATCATTGCAAGATCTTCCCGGCTATTGTGCAATATAGGATGCGGTACGAGCAGAAACTCATGACCATAGAAATAACCGGACAGGTGCTGCTTAATGTATTTTTTTCCATATTCAAGTGCCAACGCTTCTTTCGACGATACCGGATAGTTTCGCCAAAACTTCTCTTTGTTAAAGAAACCGCTGATAAAGCCTGGTTTGTCGGGACTGGAATATTTAAACGGTGCTGCGAAACCATAAATTTCATCTGCCACTTCACCTGTTACAGAACATACGGCATGGGTAGTTCGGGATTTAGTTCCATTATGATCATATTTTTTTTCTGACCCCGAATCAAGTAAAATATCCCGAACCAATTCAAAATCATTTAAATATAAATCAACATCTTTATGGATACATAACGATATTCCTGTGGTAGTTTGCTCCTCTCTGGTTGCATTGTTGAAATAATCTTTTACTTGTGAAGCGATTAAGGCTTCATTTCGTAAAAATTCAGATTCAACAAGTTTAAACAGTTGGCTCTCTTCGTGATTTAAAGATGTAAGCTTTTTAAACTGTGCCTCTTTAATATTTTGAAGCTTTTTATCGGGAGGATTACTCAGTTTCGTCGTGATTGTAACATCTCCACCACGTGAGCTTCCTTTTCGGTAAGCATACTTATGGTAATTTTCCGAATCTTTTTTTACTTTTTCAATATCTATTCCCCGATAGATACAAACCAATCCGTCCACACTGTTATTTATATCGAACATCAACAACAACATTTGATAATCCTTTCCCGGGAACATATTCTCGATGTACAGGTCCACTGGATCAAGGTCATCTTTTTGTTCCAATTGCCAGTGTCCGATTACAGATATAGATCTATCGTTCATATTCTAAGGTTTGAAAAATTATACTCTCCGTCTCACATAAATGTCATACTATCCTTGTTATTGTGGAATAATTACATTTGCCCCATTCCTAATTTCAACCTTTGTTATATTTAGACCGCAAATTATAGCGTCCCATGTTTTATTAAATTGGATGCCACAAAGATAAAATGTATTTTGTCAATAAACAAGGATTTTATTAATTTATTTTTATAGGAATGGGTAAATAGTTATTTTACAATAAAAAATAAATTTCATCCTCCAAAACTCTGAAAATAATCGTCCTTGGGGGCATCCTGCCCATAGCCTTTCTCATGAAGGAAATGGGCAAAATCTTTGTCAGCATATCTCAATACCTTATAAATCCACGCACTGATGTAGTATTGATAATCCATGGGCAACATACGTTGCTTGGTGGTGCGGTTTAATGTAAGTCTGAATCTCATGACACTATTAATTGAATAGAGAACAAAGAAAAAGCAACAGTTTGACACCTTATGTCAAAAAAATAATTTTTTATTTTATTATGTATTTTTAGTAATTTGCATGATTCACATTAGTATAGAATATTTGCAACCAGCTCGTTAATTCTCTAAAATTAACGGTTTCTCAAGACACGATTTTTGTTGTAACAGTTCGAACACGATTGAATTTTATTTAAGCACCTAAAGTTATAAATTTTTTCAACAACAGACAAAACAAAATACTGGAAATCAGCAATAAAATTATTTGGAATACGAATTGCAGCGTTAACATAACGTAGTACAGCCAGATTTATCGCAAAACAAAATGTTTTGGTAAATTTAATTAGTAACTGCAACTAAATAAGATTAAGAAGAGGGAGATGTCCCCTTTCGGGAATTGGTCCAAGAAAACAGGCATTGGCGTAAAACAACGCTGTTTTAATAAAGTATTATTTGCTTCTTATAGCGCTTCGAAAGTTCTATTTTCATTCCAACAGTAAACACACTTTGCTCTTTATCACCCAAAGCGGTTTTTCCAAACGACACTCTTTGCTCACTGTATAGCTGAATAAATTCTATGGGCTGATATACCACGCCCAGAATTAAATCATTTTTTCCAAACCCTGTATCAACAGGATGTTGTCCCAGAATAGTCGCAACACCATCTGTGTTGGGAACGTATAAATTATAGCCTGCCAAAAAAGCAAATTTAGGTAGCTTATACTTCCCGAAGACCTCCACCCCTTTAGCATCAAATACTACTGTCGGGGTTGATTCTCCTAACACCGGGTCATTATAATGCCCTTGTGTAAAATCGCCGTTTTCCTGTAATATACCTACAATACTAAAATCTATTTTCTTGCCAATATACCTCGTTCCCAAAGAGATATAAGTGGGATGGCCTGAAAGTCCCAATACTTTTCCGCTGTTTAAAAGGCTTTCGCTAAGAAAGGCCCGGTTATATGCCGCTCCTACATAAAATTCTTTTCCGGCCTCCACCTGAATCGATAAACCAAATCCATCTATAAATTTGTCATTATTCCCTCCTCTTGCCTGAAGCTGAGCGCCGATATGCAGGGCCCCCTTTTGGTTTCGGTAGATAATGGATTGGTCTGCGCGCCCCGTCCCGTTCGCACCGCCGTCTGTTCCACCTATGAAAGTGGCAGAGGCTCTTCCTCCAAAGACATTAAACCGGTCTGTATAAGATGTTATATCATGGTAAACGCTCCATTGCTTTCCGATTGTAAAGGAGCCATATTTATCAAAGCCCACTCCTAAGTAGCCTAATCGATTTCCAAAAACCTGTTGCTTTTGTTCAGACTGGATTGTCAAAAATCCACCGGAAAGATTCCCGTCAGCATTGAAGGAAGAACCGCCTCTGAACATATTTACCTGAACCTCCGCCCCTCCAATAAAAGTCAGTTTCCCTTTTTTAACACTCAGGTCCATCCCGACCCTGGATGCATTCTCCTGAACTTCCATTTCACGATCATAAACGGCTATATGTCCTCGTAAGCCGGCATAAGGCCGTACAGATATTTCTATGGAATCTTTGATATCCTGAGAATATGACATCGTCGGACAAAGGAAGAACAGTACACATATCGTTAAACAGGACCATTTAAGCATAATAATCTGATTACAGTTTCTCACTTACTGCCTCTGTTTTACCCGACTCCCGGCAATGGCGGATAAATTGTGTGCAAATAAAAAAAGCACCTACAATTTAAATCGTAAGTGCTTGATTTTCAAGTCGGGGTGGCGGGATTCGAACTCGCGACCCCCTGCTCCCAAAGCAGGTACACTAACCGGACTGTGCTACACCCCGAATTGTTTCTTTCAAAACGTGGCTGCAAAAGTACAATTTATCCGAATAAGTTCAAAACTTTTCAGCTTTTTTTATTTGTTTAGCTGTTTCAACATTAGAAATGTGTAAATTTGCAGTTTGAAAATGGCAAACGAGCAAAATATGTATAGAAACAGGACTTGTGGCGAATTACGAATCGCCGACGTAAATAAGGAGGTAACCCTTTCGGGTTGGGTACACAGAATCCGTAAGATGGGGGGCATGACTTTTATCGACTTACGCGACCGGTACGGGGTGACGCAACTATCGTTTAACCAGGAAATAAACCACGAGCTTTGTGACCAGGCAAATAAACTGGGGCGCGAATATGTAATCCAGGTGACAGGAAAAGTGGCAGAAAGGTCGAGCAAAAATCAAAATATACCGACCGGAGACATTGAAATAATGGCAACAGCCATCACTGTTTTAAATGCAGCACAAACACCACCTTTCACCATCGAAACCGAAACCGACGGCGGTGATGACTTACGGATGAAATACCGTTATCTTGATTTACGCCGAAACGTAGTCCGCAAGAATCTCGAACTACGTCACAAAATGGCGTTCGAAACTCGTAAATATCTCGATGAACGAAATTTTCTGGAAGTAGAGACTCCCGTGCTCATAGGATCAACTCCGGAAGGAGCACGCGATTTCATTGTCCCTTCCCGGATGAATCCGGGCGAGTTTTATGCGTTACCACAATCTCCCCAGCTATTCAAACAGTTACTGATGGTATCGGGATTCGATCGTTATTTTCAGATTGTTAAATGTTTTCGCGATGAAGACCTGCGTGCAGACCGCCAGCCGGAGTTTACACAAATCGACTGTGAAATGTCTTTCGTTCAGCAGGAAGATGTGCTGAATATGTTTGAAGGGCTGACAAAACATCTTTTTAAAACGCAGAAAGGAATTGATTTGCCCGATTTTCCACGGATGAGCTATGCCGATGCTATGCGGCAATACGGGTCGGACAAGCCTGATATCCGCTTCGATATGAGGTTTGTGGAAATAAAGGATCTAACAATCGGCCGTAATTTTGGCGTTTTCGATTCATCGGAATACGTCGGGGCCATTTGTGCTCCAGGATGTGCCACATACACCCGCAAGCAATTAGATGAACTGACGGATTTTGTGAAACGCCCGCAAATTGGCTCCAAAGGATTGGTTTATGTTCGTTACAACGAAGACGCCACATTAAAATCATCGGTAGATAAATTTTTCTCCGAAAACGATCTGAAATTGTGGATAGAGCGTTGCAACGCTAAGCCCGGGGATTTACTTCTTGTGTTGAGCGGCGAAACCGAAAAAACACAAAAACAACTTTCGGAACTTCGCCTCGAGATGGGTAGCCGCTTGGGATTACGAGACAAAAATAATTATAAATGTCTTTGGGTAATCGATTTTCCGTTGCTGGAAAAAGACGAAGAGTTGGGTCGGTTTTTCGCCAAGCACCATCCGTTTACCTCTCCAAAACCGGAAGATATCCCGTTGCTCGATTCAGATCCGGGAGCCGTTCGCGCCAACGCCTACGACCTGGTAATTAACGGGGTTGAGGTCGGCGGAGGCTCAATCCGTATTCACGATAGTGCGCTGCAAAAGAAGATGTTTTCCGTACTCGGATTCACCGAAGAACGCGCCCAGGAACAATTTGGCTTCCTGATGAACGCTTTCAAATACGGGGCGCCTCCACACGGCGGGATAGCCTTCGGCTTAGACAGGCTGGTCTCACTCTTTGCCGGGCTTGACAGCATTCGCGACTGCATTGCTTTCCCGAAAAACAATTCCGGACGGGATGTAATGATTGATGCCCCTTCGCGTGTTGAGCAAGAACAACTGGACGAGCTGGGATTGATTATAGCAACAGCGCGTAGTAGTTGCAGGTAAAAGCAGAGGTATGAAATCGCGGCCGGGTGCATAAAACTGCCTAAGGACCACACAGAAAAAACCGGACTCTTTCGAGTATCCGGTTTCTTCATATAAACTTATTCACAAATTTATGAATTCAATGTTATCCTGGTGACCATCACTTTCATCCAATTAATATCCCGGATTCTGTTCTATCAAGTTATTGCTACCCATAGCTTGTTCAGGGATTGGAAAACGGTTAAAGTAAGCTTTATCCGCACCATCGGCCGGATGATCCCACCATGACTCAGTAGTGTATTTATTCCAACGGATAAGGTCGGTACGGCGACGTCCTTCGCCGAGAAATTCGATCATCCATTCATCCAACATACGCCATTCGTCAAGGTTTGAAGCGGTTACAGGGTCAGGATCTCCATCAGGAAAATACCGTTTACGCACTTTATTGATCAACGCTGCCGCTCCGGCTTTATCACCCGTACGCATTTTGCACTCTGCCAACATATAATAAGCTTCGGCCAGACGAAAAACAGGAATGTCCGGATTACCTCTGTATGTTTTTTCGGAGAGCCAGGGTATTGGCGAAAACTTAGCCAGACGAACTCCTGAATTTTCTTCTCCCCAACGGGCACCTTCCTTTCCGTGATCGGCTTCGGCTCCTGTCTGCGGAATGATGCGGGCTATCTGGTCAACAAGCACTACTATATCCGTAGGTTTGATTTGCCGGTTTCCTCCGTGACACACCTTCCCGGTAACAGGATTGATCAACTCGCCAAAGTAGAACATGCCGCGCCATTTGCCTCCTCCCTCATAGGCATTGAGTTGTTTGCGTATATCCGACTTATGAAATTTAGCAAAAGGGCTTCCTAATCGGTAGGTTCCTTTCGGACTGGCATCCTTACTCCCATACAGATAGGACTTTCCGTTGACATCGAGCGAAGGGACCAAGCAGTAACCATTATTACGATTACCTATTTCACCGTTATCCCAATATTCGTTCATCCCATAGTGGGCTGAATGAACTCCTACACTCCGTTCACTCTGAGCATTCTGACTGGGAACCGACCAAATGATCTCGGTTGACCGGTCATTATTAAATCCGAAGATTTTTGTCCAATCATCTTCCAGTTTGTAAGAGCCATAAACGCCGTCGATAATTTCCTGACAAAGAGCAGCAGCCTCGGCAAACTTATCCTGACGGATATAGGAACCGGCATTAAAGTAAAGGCGTGCCAACATCAGGGCTGATGCCGCCTGATTGATACTGCCGGTTTCCATCGCCCCTAACTCTGTCTTCTTTGGTAATTTTGGTAATGCTTCTTTCAGTAAACCTTCAATAAACTCGAATGTTTTCACATCGGTAGCACGTGGTTGTATATCACCCTTGTTTGAAGTGTATAGCGGTACGCCTCCAAAGAGATCCAGCCCGTGCAGATAGAAGAAAGCCGCCAGCGACTGAAGTTGCATTAAAATGGCATCACGACTTCCCGCGGGAAACTTCAACGCCTCAAAATCCACATACTGGTCAATGTCATCCTTAGCACTCCAGGTTTGCGCTACGCCCATTGAGAAAGCACGCCATGCGTCATTCACACCAGGAGTAGTGGGTGTGAAGTCATGATGGTACATACGCAGGTATGAGCCCCCATCGTACCAGTCGTTATAACGTGATGGAACAAGCATCTCATCTGTTGTAAATTCCTGAAGCCTAACCAACGTGGAATGTGCCTGATGGTCAGCCATAGTCCACGCCCAGTGGGTAAAAGGGCGTCCCATACGTTGATAAACTTTCCCCTGAGTATCGAAAAATAATTCAGGGGTAGATTGCGAGAAATATTGTGGCTCTACGCTACATGCCTGCAAAAGAACCGAAACGACCATTACCGTTGCGGCTATTATATATAATTTATACTTTTTCATTGTTACACGTTTAGAAATTCAATTGAAGACCAAAGGTAAATGTTCGAGTCTGGGGATAAATATTGCTTTTCTTCTCGATGCCGGCATCCCAACCGGTGATATCGACTTCAGGGTTCAAACCGGGATACTTCGTCAATGTAAACAGGTTATTCCCTGTAAAATACAGTTTGATATTTTCCATCAACTTCGTATGTTTTTGCATAGGCAAAGTATAGCCCAGTGTAAGGTTTTGAAGTTTCAGGAAGGTACCGTCATAGAGAAAATAATCAGAAGGCGACGGACGTCCGGTAATTTTGGCATTCTTTTCAATAGCATCGTAAAGCATATTGCCCTGCACAACATTCCGTAACCCGTACTCTAATTCGATAGCGTTGTAGATGGTATAATCAATCCAGCTTGTAAACGTAGCGTTTAATGACCAATTCTTATAACTCAGGTTATGTGTCCATCCGACCATAAGAACTGGCATAAAGCTTTTCTGATAAACGCGATCATCTACTTTGCCGTTGTCAGAGTTAATCACATTGTTATCCTTATTGTATATCTGCAATTTCCCGTCATCGCTAATACCGGCATACCGGTAAAGGAAGAAACTACCTATCTCCACATTTTCTTCAATACGGTGCGCGTACTCTACCCAGTTATTGACTCCTGCTCCGTTAATATAGGTTTGATCACCCCAGAGTGATCCAATAAAGGTTTTGTTATGGCTCAGGTTCAACGATGTATTGTAGTTCCAGTCATTTGAACGCACAACATCAGCGCCAACTTCAAGTTCCCAGCCACGGTTCTCCATCGTGCCGATATTTTTGTACATCACCGACTCGGTGTTAGGGGGTTGAGGCACTTCCACATTGTAAATCAGCCCTTGTATGGAACGTCGATATAGGTCAAACTTACCGTAGAGACGATTATCCAGCAACGAAAAATCAAGCCCCAGATTCCACTCATGTTTTTCTTCCCATCCGAGCATATCGTTCACATTCTTGGTTACACCATAAGAGTAAGCCCAAGTACCGTTTGGCAGCAACCAACGTGTGTCTGAACCATACATTTTGGCAGCATAATCAGCGGGAAAACCTTCATTACCTGTTACGCCGTAAGCAAGACGAAGCTTGAGGTCATTTACCCACGATACGTCTTTCATGAAATTTTCTCTGGACAACCGCCATCCGGCAGAAGCCGACCAGAAAGTACCCCACCGGTTTTTCACTGAAAACTTACTTGATCCTTCTCTTCGTATAGAAGCGGTAGCCATATATTTGTCTTCATAAGAATAATTGAGACGTCCAAAATAGGCTGCCAAGCGCTGTGTGATACCTTTTTCCGACTTCATTTCAGCATTACCCTCTTTCAAACGTGATCCTTCACCTATATTCCAGAATTTTACGAGATCGTTAGTAAAGTCAGCATTCTTCATCGAAAAACTTTCATTATTCCGTTCATAATAGCTATAACCGGCTACAGCATTGACAGTATGCGGACCAAATTCATTGATATAAGAAAGATAACCGTCGGTATTCAACAGTTCGGTTTTACTAAATTCCAGTTCAGCCCATCCCTTTCGTCCTGCTCTCAGTTCTTCGCGCGAAAACATCGAACGGTAAAAGTGTCTTTCCCATTGTCGGTTTTCATATGCTAATGTATGTTGATACGACAGCCCTCTGACCGGCAGAATATTCAATTTGACAGATATATCGGGACGAAACCATTTATCCAATCCTTCATCGGTACGAAGTGCCGCTTCACCAATCTCGTTCATTTCGGTATTATCGCCCGTAGTCCATATATTCCATCCTGTTTGGCTCTCGGGATCACGCACAGCCTGCGTTGGATTGGCACGCATGATACCTTCAATAGATGGTTTATTTTGGTCTCGCTTTGCCTGTCGGTAATTCACATGTGTAGAAATGTCCATCCAGCCGTCGAGCACTTTAAACTCTGAGTTAATACGTCCTGCATAATCCTGACGTTCGTCACCCCTTAAAACGCCCTTATTTTCATCATACATCACCGAAGCAAAGAAACGGGCCGTTTCCATACCGCCTTGCAGGGTTACGATATGCCTTTGTGAGGTAGGATTGTCGCTCATGGCCTCATCCCACCAATCTGTATTGTGACCTTCGTCATTCTTCGCCCCTTCATAAGTGGCAATATAGTCGGCTGCATTGAGCAAATTGGGTTTGCCGAATGCCTTTTTAAAAAGAACCTCACTGGTATAACTCAATCGTAGCTTACCGGGATTGGCTCTTTTGGTAGTGATCAGAATCACACCTCCGGTAGCCCTTGTACCGTAAATAGCACCTGCCGAAGCATCCTTTAATACGTCGATTGATTGTATCTCTTCCGGCGAAAGGGTACGGATGTCACCGCCCGGCATGCCATCAATGACAATCAGTGGTTCACGTGAGGTGTTGATCGATGCCATTCCGCGCAACTGAAAAGTATTGCCCGAGTTGGGGCTTGTCGTTCCCGACATCACTAAACCGGCGACCTTCCCTTGCAGGGCTGTAGCGATGGAAGATCCTCCTACTCCCTGAGGCAGATCGCTTGCCGACAATGACGTAATGGAACTCGTTACTTGTTTCTTTTGCATCGTCCCGTAACCTACCACCACTAACTCATCTAATCCTTTTGTATCTTCCTGCAAAACAACATTCAAAGAAGTTTTACCCACCGTTGAAACTTCCTGGGTAAGATATCCGATATAGGATATTTGTAATATAACGTTGTTGTCCACATTGAGCGTGAATTTCCCGTCGATATCCGTAACCGTCCCATTTGTCGTTCCTTTCTCAAGGACATTGGCTCCAATGATGGATTCACCGGAAGCATCATGAACTATACCGGTAATTTGCTTCTTTTGCTGTTGTTCAATATCTTTAATCGTTGGCTCCGGGGTTTCTCTTATTATATAGATTGAACGGTCTGAAACAAAATAAGTATTATTGGTAGCACTGAGAAGTTCGTTCAAAATATCCGCAATTGTCTCGTTATTAGCATCTATAGAAACCTTTCTGTCCGCATCAAGTATGTCGTCCTGATAAAAGAAAATAAATTCACTTTTCTTTTCAATTTCGGAGAAAACCTGTTTGACCGTTTTGTTTTTAAGATTAAGGGATATTCTTACTGATTGGGAATAACTATTGTTTGAGTAACTAAAACCTATACTCAAGGCAAGGCATAAAATTATTAATCTCATAATTAGGCATGCTCTTCTAATATTAGCTTTTTTTAAACTAATGTGTCGATTTTTTGTCATACATTTGTAATGATTTGAATTTGAAACTTTAACTGGTTTTACATTTAGATCTTGACCGGAGGATACTGAACCTATCATCCGGTCGCTTTTTTCTCAGAAGTCAGATTTTTTTCATAGGCATTTTTTTTTATAATAATTTAGGATTTTATATTTATTGTATAGCTACCGTTGGCATTTTGCCGGTATTTTATAGGTAATGCACGGGATAATTCAGTCAAGAGTTTGTTCAGGTCGTCTTTCAGGTCGAGTTTCCCGGAACATTTCAATCCGGCTATAGCGGTATCGCATTCTATCTTTATACCGTAATATCGTTCGAGACGGGTGATGATATTTCCCAGTTCTTCACTTTCAAACTGATATAATCCTTGCGCCCATAAAATATAGACACTTGCATCTACGTTTTCAACGGAATAGGAGTTCTCCAAATCGGAATACATCTGGTTGGGAGTTAAAATTATTTCCTTATCCTTATTGTGGGTGTTGGAAGAGATACTTACCGAACCAGATAACAGTACAACATTTTTTATCTTGTCATCTTCATAAGCCGAGACATTGAACTTCGTGCCCAATACACTGATATCCATCTGCTTGGTTTTTATCACAAACGGACGTTTTTTATCTTCGGAAACTTCTATATAGATTTCTCCATCTACATAAATCTCCCTCTTTTCTTTGCTGAATTCAGCAGGATATATAAGCCTGCTACCTGCATTTACCCATGCTTTTGTCCCGTCGGAAAATGTTATCGAAGAACGTTTGCCATAAGGGGTGATCAATTGGTTATAAAGTGACGACTCCTCTTTGAGAATCAGGTTGTTGTCGGCTTTTATCGCATCGCCTTCATATTCAATGGAAGATTCCGTATTATTTAAAGTAACGGTATTGTTCTCCGACAATATAAGCTTGGTATCGGACGAATAGAGGTTGTTGTTGTCAGGCAATGTTTGAGCAAAGGTTGCAATATCCTGCACATGGTTTTCTTTATTAAAGATAAAATGTAATGAAATGATAAAGATAGCTATGCTAGCTGCTACAGCTGATATGCTCAATACAATGCGCCTCGAATTACGCTTTTTCTTTTTGTTGATTTGCGTTTGTAAAGAGGCCAGGCTCCCGGATATTTCCGATCGGGACATTCTAAAATCATTAAGCCGTATATTGTCTTTATACAGGACAATAGCCTCCTTTATCGTTGATTCCAGGACTGGATATTCTTTTACAACACTGTTCCAAAACAGCCTATCTTCTTCACTGTTGAAGAGCTGCCATTTAAGAAAATCCCTGTCCTTAAGAAAATCTACAGCGCTATAGTATTTATATTTTTCTATCTGCATTTATCTTCGTAGTTCATTATATATACAAACCAGATATTTTTTTATACCCATTTTTCAAAAAAAATATAAAAATTAAGAGAGAAACAATAGAGACAGGCAAATGAATAGCGTAGGTTCGCTATCCCTTAATCTTTTCAGTGAGCGGGAAATCAACTTTCGGGCGGCATGCTGTGTTATATCCATTATCTCGGCAATTTCTTCGTATCCCAATTCCTGTATAAAACGGAGATATATGGCTTCTTTTTGCCGGGTGGTCAAATTCAAGAGAAGAGCATCGACTTGCTGCTTGATAATGGCACGGTCTTCTTCATTGATGATCTCATCCAGTACGGTTGTCGTAATGGAAAATTCCATGACATCTTTGGAGATACCGGTTGAGGCTGAAACAGCCTTGGATTTATAAATATTGTAAAGTCTGTTTTTGAGGGATTTTAGTAAAAAATATTTTAAATGATCGATAGAAGAAAAATTTTTCTCCTCGAAATAGATCTTCAGAAATAGATCCTGAATAGCATCCTTTACCACCTCTTTTTCCCCGCCAAGGCTTATTCCATAAGCGTATAAATCATTTATGAAGAATTCATAAAAAAAGGAAAATGCCTCGTTGTCACCTTCTATGAATTTTGAAAATAAACGGATATGATCAGGAGTAGCAATGTTCATTAGTTTTGATGTCGCAAACAAACTTTAGGCAAACTTACATAAAAATATCGATTTATAAATCCCGGAACTCTTATTAATTAAAGAGGAGTACTCCATTTATTTTATTATCAATCCATCACTTCCACATGGTACGAGCCCGAAGAGATAAAACAAGGGATCTTGAGTGAAATGTTCCATGAAATAGCGATAAGGCAAGGATACAAAAAGCTGCCTTCCGGCAGCTTTTTGTAATATCAGATCGAAAAACTTTCACTGTACTTTTTCGTGAGGTATATGGAAAAAACGCACCCAGCAGGCCAATACCCTGCTGACCTAATTCCATGAATCCAAAACCGCGGAGTCACCATTACTCCAACCACTTCAACAGTGCTGTCTTAATAAATTTTCACCTTATTAAATGATTGCCCATGACATTTTTTTAAAGGATGTAACCTTCGGCATAGGTCTTATTAAACAACCGGTTCTTGTCGGCTTCGGGATCATCTACAAATTTTTCTGCTGCCGGATCCCATTTGATCGGGCGCTTCATTTCGTAAGCGATGTTTCCGAGTGTACAAACTGTACAACTGCGGTGTCCTATTTCAACCGGCACAACCGGATCGGTTTTCGTTTTCACGGCATTGATAAAGTTTTCCAAATGTGGAACTTTCGTTTCATAAGCGCCTTTCGTTTCTTCAACCTTAGGAGGTAACAAACTGTCGTCCGAAGCAATGTAATGCCCTCTCGACACTTCAATCCAACCCTTATCGCCCCAGAATTTCACCCCTTTCGTCTGTTTTTCGTCAAACGGCTCTTCCGTCATCACCACTCCGTTGGCGTATTTGTACGTAAGGAATTTTGTATCCTGATATCCTGCCGGAATAATTTCCACCGGACCACTGTTGTCCATACCCAATCCCCATTGTGCAATATCGAACATGTGAGCGCCCCAGTCGGTAGTGAATCCGCCACCCAGCTCACTGTACCAGCGCCATGCTCCCCAGAATTGTTCGTTTTGTTCTGGATCAAGCGAGATGGGCGGATCTAATTGTGAGTTGTAATGTACAAATTCAGACGGGCCTAACCATAACGGCCAGTTCAGATCGGCAGGAACGGGCTCTTCGGGAAGATCATACGGTTTTGGAGGAGCACCCACGTAAGCGTTCACTTTTTCGATTTTCCCTATTTTACCTTCCTGTACCATTTTTACGGCATGCTGGAAATTGGGGTCAGAACGCTGCTGGCTTCCAACAGCAAGAATCACTCCGTTGTTGCGGACTGCTTTCACCAATTCCTGCCCTTCCCTGATGGTAAATGTCAATGGCTTTTCGAGATAGACGTTTTTCCCGGCATTGCACGCAGCTATGGCAATAAAAGCATGCCAGTGGTCGGGTGTAGCGATTACAACAGCATCAATGTCCTTGCGTGCAATCAAATCTTTGTAGTTCTCATACACTTCTACTGCTGCAACTTTCTGTTGTGCGGCATAATGATCATTTACACGTTTCAGAAATCGTTCTCTTTTGATGCCATACACATCACACCCGGCAACAACCTCAACTTCGGGCATTCCCATATATCCATTCAACAGATACATGGCCTGCTGCCCTAATCCAATAAATCCCAATCGGATAACTCCATCAACGGCTGCATCAGTTTTTTTGTTCTGACAAGACGTTACGAACTGCGGAAATACAGCCACTCCAACAGTCCCAATGACTGCCGTTTTCAAAAATTTTCTCCTTGTTAATTGATTACTCATGACTTTTGACTTTTAGATTAGATAACTTTTTTCTTTAAACTTCACAAATATAACAGATAATTCCAAACATTCCACCGATAAGTACGGGAATTTGCTTCAATAATGTTCTAATTTTTTCCGGTTTAATACTTTTAATTCCTTTTTATATAAAGAAATAACACCATCGTTAATCATCTCTCCAATGGTACGTGCAAGAGACGGGCGCTGAACACCAAAATATTCGGCTAATTGCGTCTGGGTCCGTTTTAAAATGAAACTATCCTGGTCGGCAGAAGTATTCTCAAGAATATATAAGGATAGTTTTGCACGCAAGCTTTTGATGGAAAGCATTTTTACCTTTCCCGACAAGAAAACCGTCATATTGGAATTCAGCCTCAAAAAGTTTCTCAACAAGGTTTCATTCAACATCATTTCTTTCAGAAAAACAGATTTGGGAATCATATAAACAACGGTCTTATCCATGGCAATAGCATCGACAGGGAACCTGTGCAGGTCGGAAAAAATAAACGCAGGGGCTAATGGGCGAACGGCCTCGATAAACTCAATCTCCACTAAATTACCCTCGGCTGTAATCATTTCGGTACGCACAATTCCTTCTGTCAATAAGTACAGAAAAGTGATGGGGTCTCCCTGCCTAACTACGTGTTCGCCCTTTTGAAAAGTTCGGACTTCAGATACAGTGCCGGATATGAAATCCTTAAGTGTTTTGTCGTCAATTCCTGAAAATAGCGGGCAATGAGATAGAGCTGGGTTGTACATGTATTCGTTTTTGGAGATTTGGAAAAACAAAATTAACTAAATCCGTGTAGAAAATCAAAAAACGCTCTTGTTTAAATTTATTTAAAAAAATGTTGTGTAACTCAGGTTACAAAAGTTCATAATTCTTCAGACTACCTTTGTGCCCTCAATATATAGAAACAATTTCTTAATCATCAAATAAAAAAATTATGGATAAAATGTTTTGTTTCCAATGTCAGGAAACAGCAAAAAACGAAGGTTGTACCGTTAAGGGAGTTTGTGGAAAAACGGCTGATGTAGCCAATCTGCAGGATTTACTGTTGTTCTTGTGCAAAGGAATTTCGCATTATACCGTTCCGTTGCGAAAATTCGGAATTGAAATTCCGCAAATCAATAAATTTATTACCGATAGCCTGTTTATGACCATCACAAATGCCAATTTCGATAAAAGCCGGTTCGTCACACGCATATTGATGGCTTTCGAAATACGGAATGCGGCAAAGGAACGCCTGATAAACGCAGGTGGAAACGTTGAGGAAATTGTGTTTGACGGCGCCCTCTGGACGGGGGAGACCGAAACGGAAATAACAGAAAAAGCATTGGAAACGGGTGTCCTGACTACCCAAGATGAAGATGTCCGTTCACTTCGCGAACTCACCATTTATGGCCTGAAAGGAATGGCAGCTTATGCTGAACATGCTTTCAACCTGGGGTACGAAGAGAACAAAATTTTTGCCTTTATGCAACGCGCACTGGTTGCGACAACCGACGATTCGCTTTCGGCTGACGAGCTAACCACATTGGTCCTCGAAACCGGAAAATACGGCGTACAGGTAATGGCATTGTTGGATAAAGCAAACAGATCGAGTTACGGGAATCCGGAAATTACAAAAGTAAACCTTGGCGTGCGTAACAATCCGGGTATCCTCATTAGCGGGCACGATCTAAAGGATATGGAAGAACTGCTTAAACAAACCGAAGGAACAGGAGTAGATGTTTATACGCACAGCGAAATGCTTCCGGCAAACTACTATCCGGCATTTAAGAAATACAGCCACTTCGTAGGTAATTACGGAAGTTCCTGGTGGCACCAAACCGAAGATTTTGAAAACTTCAACGGAGTTATCCTGTTTACAACCAACTGCATTGTCCCGCCCCGGAAATCATCCACTTATACCGACAGAGTCTATACCACGGGAGCATCCGGGTTCGATGGGTTCAAGCACATCGGAGACCGGAAAGACGGACGGCCAAAAGACTTTTCTGCGATGATTGAACACGCCAAAAAGTGTGCAGCTCCCAAAGAGATTGAGACAGGTGAAATTGTAGGCGGATTTGCACACAATCAGGTCATTGCCCTTGCCGACAAAGTGATTGAAGCAGTAGAGTCGGGAGCCATCCGCAAATTCTTCGTGATGGGCGGATGCGACGGAAGGATGCACGGAAGAAACTATTATACCGAGTTTGCACAAAAATTACCCGGCGACACAGTTATTCTAACCGCCGGCTGCGCCAAATACCGGTACAACAAGTTGCAGTTGGGCGATATCAATGGCATACCTCGCGTACTTGACGCCGGACAATGTAACGACAGCTATTCGCTCGTGAAAATCGCACTTGCCCTGAAAGAGGCCTTTGGTTTAGACGATTTAAATGATTTGCCCATCGCTTATAATATTGCGTGGTACGAACAAAAAGCGGTAATTGTTTTGCTGGGCCTGCTCTATCTGGGAATTAAGAATATCCACTTGGGGCCAACCCTTCCCGCATTCCTTTCGCCTAACGTAGTGAATGTGCTGGTAAACAATTTTGGAATTTCGGGAATTACGAGTGTGGACGAAGATATGAAAATACTCCTTGAAACACCTGAGTACAAACAAACTGATCTTCCCTGAAACGTTAAGGCTTTGGTAAAGATATTGAAAAAACTCAAAACTGTAACCCAAGTTACAATTTAGTTTCATTCTAAATAGTAACTTTGCAGCATCAATCATCAATTAATACAAAATAATTATGGCAACTTTTGAACCCGCAAAAATTTTCTCGATGGAAGATTCCATTGAATACTCCTCAGGGGGCGTTATCAGTAAGCAAGTTATAAAAAAACAATCGGGAAACGTCACGTTGTTTTCTTTCGATAAAGATCAGGGACTGACGGAACATACATCGCCCTATGATGCTATGGTACATATGCTGGACGGGGAAGCCGAAATCCGCATAAGTGGCAATCCTCACCATTTAAAAAAAGGCGAGTGCATCATAATGCCTGCCGGCCAGTCTCACGCGCTGCACGCAATTGAGCCGTTTAAAATGGTGCTGACAATGATCAAACAATAATTTATGAGCGAAATAATCAACAATTCATCGCAGCGGAAAGAATTGCTGCGACACCTCCTCCTCCGCCTGCACGAAGGGGAAAATCCCGAAGTACTGCGGCAGCGACTTATCGAAGTGCTTCGCAACATTCCCTATAACGAAGTAGTAGAAGTAGAGCAGGAACTCATCAACAGCGACGCGCTTACCGAAGAAGAGATTCTCGATTTTTGCGACTTACATACCGCCGTGCTCGACGGCAGCATCGATTTGGAGGGTGCAAAACCCGTCCCCGCCGGACATCCGGTGGATACGTTCAAAAAAGAGAACAGCGCGTTGAAAAGAGAAGTTGACAAAATCACCGAGCTGTTTGACACCGTAGCTGCCCTAAGCGACAAACAGTTGCCCGGATATATCTTGCAGCTCCGTACTATCTTCAACAACTTATCCGATGTGGACAAACATTACAAACGGAAGGAGTACCTTCTTTTCCCGTTTTTAGAAAAACACCTCATCACAGGCCCGCCCAAAGTGATGTGGGGTAAACACGACGAGATAAGGGAGCTGTTGAAAAACTCTTTCGAGGCACTGGAATCGCCCATTTCAACGGCAGAAGAGATGAAATCCATTGTTCAACTCATTCTGGCTCCCACCGTTGAGATGCTGGACGGAATGATTATGAAAGAAGAAGAAATTCTGTTCCCGATGGCCATGGACACGTTAACCGACGAGGAGTGGTACAAGGTCTATCAGGAAACGCCCGAGTTCGGCTATTGCCTTTTTGACCCCGAAGACGAGTGGCAACCATCGGGTGCGAAGGTAGAAAAACAGGAGTATGTAACTGCTGATGCGATTCGCCTTTCATCCGGCGCGTTTAATCTCGCCGAGCTGGAAGCTCTTTTCTTACATCTTCCCATCGATATCACCTTTGTGGACAAAAACGATAAGGTGCGTTTTTTCTCACACAGCCCCAACAGGGTTTTTGAGCGAAACCGTTCCGTTATCGGGCGCGACGTACGGATGTGCCACCCGCCGGGAAGCGTACACATAGTGGAGCAAATCCTCGCCGATTTCAAAAGCGGAAAAGAGAACAAGGCCGTTTTCTGGATGTCGAATTTCAAGGGCCGGTTCATCTACATCGAATATTCGGCCGTCCGTGGGAGAGAGGGAGAATACTTAGGCGTTGTGGAGGTAACGCAGGACATCACGCAAATGAGAAAATTAGAAGGTGACCAGCGATTGTTATCGTATGAGCATAAATAAATTCAATATAACTCCCGACACCAAAGTTGCCGATTTACTGAACGAATTCCCGCAACTGGAAGAGCTTTTGAAACATTTTTCTCCTGCTTTTGCCGCGTTAAAAAACCCCGTATTGCGAAAAACGGTAGCAAAGGTAACTTCGTTGCAACAAGCGGCAAAAGTGGGAGGTGTAAATATCGTGGAGATGGTTGACGCACTCAGGAAAGAAGCAGGACAATCGCCGCTTGGAGATAGTTTCTGTCCCGGCAGTGAAGATATCCGCATCCCGTTTTCGGAAAAAGCACCTCAAAAAGTCGTTACACACAGGTTAGATGTCCGCCCGATTATCGAAGCCGGAGAACATCCTAAAGATCAGGTTCTCTCTCTTGCCAATGAGTTAAGACCGGGTGATTGCATGGAGTTTATCTCCTCGTTTCCCCCCACTCCGCTTATCGATTTGCTGCAAAAGAAGGGCTATAACGTAACGATGCTTGCCCCCGATAAAGGAGTCGTAAGAACATTTGTAGAAAAAAAATAATTTGCGTTTTTTGATGATAATCGGACGTAAATAGAAAACAGGACAAGATTAAATTCCTTAAATTTGCAGTTTTACAAACTATAAATACTATGACTACCAGAAGGGAATTTATCAAAAATGTTGCTATCGGCACTGCCGCTGTATCCGTAGGCGGTGTATTGCCGGGCTTTAGCGCAAGAAGTTATAATAATATTATCGGTGCCAACGAAAAAATAAAGATAGGCGCCATTGGAGTAAATTCTCGGGGAAATGCGCTCTCCGAAGGATTTGCGTTAGAGAAAGGTTGCGAGATAGCCTATGTTTGCGACGTGGACAGACGCGCCATGGAAAAATGTATAGCCAACGTGGCAAAAATTGCAGGCAATACCCCTCAAGGAGAAAAAGATTTAAGAAGGTTGCTCGAGCGCAAGGATTTAGATGCTGTGATCATTGCTACGCCCGAGCATTGGCATGCGCCTGCTGCCTTGATGGCTATGAAAGCCGGTAAACACGTATATTTAGAGAAACCGACGAGCCATAATCCGGCAGAAGATGAGATTCTCATGCAGGCAGTAAAAAAGTATAACGTGATTACTGCAACAGGCATGCAGCGCAGATCGTGGCCCAATGTGATTAAAGCGGTACAGGAGATAAAAGAGGGCATCATAGGTAAGGTTTATTTCGGTAAAGCCTGGTATGTAAGTAACAGGGCTTCCATAGGAACGGGAAAAGTTACTGCCATACCCGAATGGCTCGACTGGGAACTGTGGCAGGGCCCTGCTCCGAGAGTACCTGAGTATAAAGACAATTACCTCCATTATAACTGGCACTGGTTCTATAATTGGGGAACCGGCGAAGCAGGTAACAACGGTGTACATTTTCTTGATATTCTCCGTTGGGGGATGGAACTGGCTTATCCCACGCATGTAAATTCTTCCGGAGGAAGATATGTTTATCGTGACGATTGGCAGTTTCCCGACACGCAGGTGGTTAACCTTGAATATGGCGATAACAAATTAATTACTTGGGAAGGCAGAAGTTGCAATAGCCGTAATATTGAAGATTCTTCGGTAGGTTGTGTATTCTATGGAGAAACCGGTGCATTAGTTATTGGGGGAGGAAACGCCTATAAGGTATATGACCTGAAGAATAAATTAGTGAAAGAGGTAACCAGTGAGATGAGCTTCAAGGCCGGGGATACTATAAACCCTACGCAGCAGCTCGATTCATTCCATTTCTCCAATTTCCTGGACGGTATCAGAAAAGGGACTCCGTTGAACGCCGATATCAATGTGGGATGTATCAGCACAACCCTGGCTCATTTAGGTAATATAGCCCAGCGTACAAAAACCACATTCAGGACCAATCCTGTGAACGGGCATATCATTAACAATCGAACAGCTGATAAACTCTGGGGCAGGAAATATCAAAACGGCTGGGAAATGAAATTATAATGTTGAGAATTCTCGCTATGAGCAACTTCAAGCAAGTCTGAAGTTGCTCATTCTTTATAGTTAATCCACACTTTCATTTGTCCCGGTTCTCTGTTATCCCAGGCATAGTATGGAACAAAACGGATGCTATCACTGTTTACGGATGCATTTATTGCAACCACCCCTTTTAATAAATCAGGTTCAAAACTCTCTTTAAACTTAGTGTCTTTTGTCAGGAACAGTTCATCAAAAAATTTATTATCAACCTCTTCCATGCAATATATCAATGGTCCGCGCTGAACAGCCCGCTTGCCGGCATTTTCCCTGACACGAGCGTCGTCTTCTATTACTTCAACAGGCATATCCAGCGTGAGTGTCAGCCGGTCGGAGTTTTTCCACTCTCTACCGATTACAGCAAATCCCTTATCGACAGGTATGTTCTCTACTCTTTCACCGTTTATGGCAATTGTGTATTTTTTACACCATCCGGGAATACGCAGGCGGATTTCTTTTTCCATTGGTTTTTTGAGTGATCCTATGCTAAACTCCACGGTTCCATCCCACGGATAGCCGGTTTCCTGACGGATAGTGACAGTCTCTCTTCCGGTGTTGATTTCAGCGCTATTCCCGATAAAGAGGTTTACCCATATCGCCTTGTCCGATACCCCGTAAATATAGTTTCCGACAGATGGCAAAAAACGGGAGATCTGGCTGGGACAGCAGGCTGTTCCGTACCATTCCCGGCGATGGTGATTGCCGTGAGATGCTAACGGGTTCACATAAAAGAACCGATCGCCGCTCAAAGAGATGCCGGCAAGCGCTCCGTTGTACATAGAGCGTTCCACCACATCAATATATTTTGAATCGCCGGTTAACTGATGCATGCGGGAGTTCCAGAAAACCATTCCAACCGAAGCGCATGTTTCACAATATGCCTCGTAATTGGGTAAATCGTAAGGTTCGGAAAAACCTTCATTCTGGCGTGAAGAGCCGATACCTCTTTTAATTTTTGTTGCGGCTTTTTTATAAAATTTGTCTTTGGATAGGGTTTATTTGATAAGTATCCTTAAGCTCGTGTCATAATCTGTGTAATGGAAATAATTTCCCGACATCCATAATAAGATAGGCGTTTCCGTTGGATTGCCATCTACTATATAGGGTCTTATATTATCAAGATTAGAGTTCGAAGTAATGCTCTCCATCTTTAAATTTTCTTTTTGGTTAACTTCGTATTTTACTATCTCAAACTTATTGTTAACGGTTCTACTCAGATAGACATCACTCGGATTATTGTGATCTAATACGATTCCACCAGAATAATGTGCTTCTTTAATTTTTTCACTTGGTTTTATAATCGTTATATACGAACCCGAGTTAACTATTTTCTTATTTATCCATTTATTGCCATCCCATCTAGCATAATAGTATTCGTGATTCTGCTCATCCGGATATTGTGTGTAAGTGACTACTGGATTACTGTTCTTGTCCAAAGCGATATCCCATATCCAGGCACGAACTCCTGTTTTATTAGCATCATGCATTTTATTCGTATTTTTTATACTAATAGGCAGGTTTTCAAAAGTACCGATTTTTTCACCGCTAGTCTGTCTAAAATGGCCATTCTGATAATAAATATGATGCACAGAAATATCCGACCCAAGTTTAGGATGTCCGTTAGTAAATAGGAAATCAATCCTTGATTTATTGTCGGAAGTATATTTTACATATTGAGGGTTATTCCTTCCATCATTATAAAGCAAATTGACTTCCGGGCTCCATGTCTCGCCATAGTTGTCGCTATAGATGCAGTATATCCTTGTATCGAGATATGCCCCTTCACGGTTTCTGACTAGATTTCTGCCGAAAAGGTAAATCCGGTTATTTTCTTCACTCAACATAATGGGGTTTGTATAGCAGTATCTGTTTATACTATCCTCCTTGAGTATAATAACCTCCTGCTCCCATTGTGTGATGTCTTCTGATCTTTTACTTTTCCTCATAAAAATATCTCCGTTATGATGGTTGTAGAAGGTGAGAATTTTCCTATCAGGCAGAAATAAAAATGTTGGTACATTATGGTCATCTATTTGCAGTGACTCATGGAGGGTGTGTTCAGATGTCTCTCCTGTTTCCAAGTCAAAAGATTTAGCCATCACGTCTCCACTAGAGTTGATAAATCCATAATAGATAGCTTCTTTCTCACCTTTATAATATACGGCTCTCGGATCAGAAAACCAGCACCACGCGGCATTTTCGGCCGCAAATGTATTATTTTTTTTCAAATGGTGTTTTTGTCCAAACGTACTTATCGGGTTAATTAAGAAAAAGCAAAAAACAGCTGCTGTAAATATGAGAATTGTTGGCCTATTAATAGCATACAGTCTATATCTTAATGCTTTCATATTATGAATTTGTTTCTGTAATTTTAAACTAGTTGATCGAATAATAACGTATATTATCAGTTATTTTAAACTTCGGAAAGGGTCGATAATAACAATAGATAATAGAAGAGAGACATCGAAATAAATAAAGACAATTACTTTATACTTTATTCCGATGTCTCATTTTATATTGGTTTATTCTGTGGAATTCAGAGCTTCCACATTATTTTCGAAACCAGTATAACCCTCATTTTGATTGATTACTCCCAACGAATTAGCATCAATAGCGTTTTGTGGGATAGGCCACAGAACATGAAAAGGGCTCATAGTAAACTCATCACCAGCCACCGTTTTCACCCCTTTATTGAAAAACTCGGTTTTTTCCATTATTCTGTCGTACCAGAAGTTAGATTTTGAAAAATTTTCCAGACTATAAGTTTTGCCGTTATAAGATTGTTTACCAGTTTTTGCATATAAGTACGCAATTCTGGTTAATTCGCACTTTCTGGTTTCTTCGTAAAACAACTCTCTTGCCCTTTCATCTAAAATAGTTCCTAAATTAAATGATGACGGGTTTGTGTAAGACTTCGCGTTCGCACGATTTCTTACCGTGTTTACATCGGCCATCGCTAGATCTGTTTGCCCGTTCCAAAGATATGCTTCGGCTCTCAGTAAATATGTTTCGGCAAGTCTGAATATATACCAATCTGTATTTCCGCCGCGAGGTTGTACCCTTATTGGATCCGGAATAAAAAGCTTATAATGTGGCCAACCTCCTGTCCAGTTTCTGATTGTATCTCTTGTTAAAATATTACCTTCATCATCATACAAACGAAGAGGCATGCCGTAATAAGGATCATTTAATTCTTTTAATTTTGGATTATTGTAAACCAAATTCTCCATTGTCATCCAATTGCCCGGGGCATGACGCAGATCATTGGTGTCATCCCAGATATATCTTGTATAATAACTTGTTCCACGTCCTTTATTGACCCCTCTCCCTATTTGTTCTATTACAGGTATCTCAAGATTTAATTTCTCAGACATACCAACATTGCCTGTCGGTGTCATTATTGAATTTGTCTGATTTCCCCAGTTCGGTACAAAAATATACATTGAAGTCATTCCTTGAGCAATGTTACCAGACATCCCGTATCTGTCTATTACGGAAAAGATTTCTTCTGTATTGCCTGGAGCAACTTTATTCAATGGTCTGTGTAAATCCCAGATTATATTTTTTGTCGGATCATTTTTATCTTCACCAAACCTATTATGCATTAAGGAGTAGTTTCCGTTAATAACAGCAGACGAGGCGCGAATAGCATTCTCGAATTCACCCAAGGATAGATATATTTTTGTAAGCAAATGGTTGCAAGCTCCTTTTGATATTTTGCCTCGATCTACTTTTTCGGGTACCCATTCCACTGCAAACTCCAGATCTTTTTTTAATTGTTTCAATATTGCTTCTCTTTCAGTTGAGTAAAAATCCAGCTTAGGCTCAGATACCTGTTCCACTATCCAGGGAACATCTCCAAATCTATTTACCAATAAGTAATACCAGAAAGCTCTATGAAAGTACGCTGTGCCTAATACTTCATTTCTTTCCCGTTCATTGCTATATGACGGTTGGTCAATATTAGAGATAACAATGGAGGCACTTTTAATACCTTCATATGCGTGATTCCAGCAGTGTCCGATCCTATTGTAGCTTGCGTCGGTTAAAACACCGTCCGGCACTACAAGCCTATTCATATCTCTTGTTGGAAACGTTTTATCTGTCGTTCCGTCAATCATGACTTCCGTGAACAAATACTCAGTAAACATGGGCGGAGCGAACGTGCCGTCCATATATTGATTCCTGATCAATCTTGTGCTTGACGAAAGCACAGCATACATCGAGGTGGAATTAACCAATCCGGCTTCCGTAGTTAAAATAGATAGCGGTTTTGGTTTTAAAAAGTCATCAGAACATCCATTTATTGCCAGAACTGACAACATTAATATAAGATAAAGTTTATTGTATTTCATAATTATCATCTATTAAAGTGAAAAGTTTAATCCAAATGTTACATATGAAGGAGTTGGACCTGCATATTCGGGATCCCACAGTACGAAACTCTTTGTAAATAATGCTACGTTTTTGGCAGAAACGGAGAGTCGGAGATTAGATAATTTTAATCTGCTCGTAAAATTTTCAGGCAAAGTGTATCCAAGGGAAATGTTTTCCAAACGAATGAAAGACATGTCTTGCCAAACATTATAAGCTACACCAGCCATATTTGAATTCAATCTCGCAAAATTATTGCTAGGATTTTCAGGTGTCCAGTACGGGATGACAAATGAATTAAACCGCTCAAGAGTCATTGTAGGATTATGCTTGGCTTCATTGAATACCCTCTTATAGTTCCAATTTGAGTATAAGAGAAAAGACAAATCAAAGTTTTTATAAAAAGTGAAACTATTCCTTATCGACCAGCGTATTGGCGGAGTCTGATATCCCTGAAAAGTTTTATCGTCGTTAGTGAATTTTCCATCATTATTGATATCCGCAAGTTTAAAATCGCCGGGAGCTAATTTATATTTCGCAGCTTCAGTCTTCTCTTCTTCCTGCCATACACCCAATACTTCGAAATCCCAGATTTCATCTATTGCATGACCAATAAACCAACCATTGCTTATATCATTGACCTCTCTTTGGCCAATCACATTTCCCTTCTCATCAAGGATATCCTCCATATTCCCATAAAGGTTTACTATTTTATTTTTGTTATAAGATATATTGAATGATGTCTCCCATGTAAAGTTTGGATTCTCAATATTAACAGTATTCAATGTAAACTCAATACCTTTGTTGTTGATTTTCCCCAAGTTGCTGGTAACGGCTGAGTAACCGGTTACAGAGGGCAGGGTTCTGTTTACTAACAGACTGGTCGTATTCATTGAATAGAGATCTACACTTCCATTTACCCGCTGTCCGAAAAGATTGAAATCGAGTCCCAAATTCAATGATGAAGTGTTTTCCCATTGTAAAAGGCGATTTCCCATCCTGTTTGCATTCAGATATGACTCTTGATACACATTACCCGTATTGTCTACGTATGTGATCATTCCATTGTTTAACGTAGATAATGCATTGTAGATACCAATCGATCTATTCCCTGTCTTTCCCCATGAAAACCGGAGTTTACCATAGTCTAACCATGTCGGGTTATTCATGAAGTTTTCTTCACTAAATACCCAGCCCAATGCCAAAGAAGGAAAAGTCGCTCTTGGATTTGCCATTCCAAAAGCTGAATAACCATCTCTCCGGATTGTTCCGGTTAATAGATATTTAGATTTGAATGAATAAAATAAACGAGCCATGTAGGCATCTCCCGTTGAATAAGTATCATTACTGGAGAGAGTCGTAACAGTAGCAGCTCCCATGTTATGCCAACCTAAAATATCGTTCGGCACAAATTGTTCTCCGTTCATTATTTGTTGCCAATTTTGATTCTTTTCAGCATTCGCCAGCAATGTCACATTGAAATCATGAATATTGTTAAAATTTTTCTTCCATGTTAAAATATTATCAACTTGCCAAAGCATAGAACTGGAGGTATTTCTGGTTGCTTTTCCTCCATACATTCCATATTCGGGATGTTTTGAAGAATTATGCAGATACAGCTCATTGTTGGTGAAACGCGGTGAATACCTTAACTCATATTCGATCTCGAAAGGTAATTTGACTTTTGCGTATAAGATATTGTCTAAAGATTTATATGTGTAGTCCTTGTAAGTATGGGCTCTGTCGATAAGTGGGTGTTTAGCCGCTACAGCATCATCTGTAGGGTAAATTTTCATAGAACCATCCGGGTTTGTCGGTTGTCCCCAAGGAGATAAATTGTCGATCATTCCCCAGGAAGCTGCTGCACCAGGTTCTTTTCTCATAGAGAAGAGCGAATTAACACCGACAGTCAGAAAATCTGTAATTTTCGCGTCTAATTTAATTCTGCTTCTATATATCTGAAATTCATCATATTTTACAACACCTTCATTATCATCAAATCCTAAAGACCAGTAATAATTCAACATATTGGTTTTACCAGAAATATTAACATTATAGCTTTGTTGAATACCTGTTCCAAGAACCATATCCTCCCAGTCTGTACTTTGATTGTTAAAATAATTATCTCTCTCAACCTGTGATAGCCCCAACCTCCTTAACCATATATCTTGGGGATCCCCCTGTGCGTTATCATATTTAAGCCATTCTTCCAATGTTTGTCCAGAAGGTAAGTTATTGGGATTGTCAAAGACAAATCCCGGTGCATTCCTATTGATACTCTTTAATACATCAGAGCGCCAATTTATAAAATCCATTGGGCCATAGACTTCTGCCGAACGAAATAAGCTGATTGTACCAATACTTGAGTCAAATCCAATTGTCGGTTTTTCAGTTTTACCCCTTTTAGTTGTTACGATGACAACACCATTTGCTGATTTTGCTCCATAAACAGCTGCTGAACTTGCATCTTTCAACACATCGATAGTTTCGATATCATTCGGGCTGATATCTGATAAATCTCCATTGTATATTACCCCATCTAGGACAATCAGGGGAGAAGAACTGGCACTCAGCGATCTTTTACCTCTAATCCCGATATCGGCGTTTCCTTTAGCGCTTGTTGATATGCCAACATTAAGACCAGGAATATTCCCCCTCAATATTTGCTGAATATTTTTATTCTTTTCCTTTTCAAAGCCCGAAGCGTTTAATGATGCAACAGAACCGGTTAGGTCTTTTTTTCTCATCGTACCATAACCCACTACAACAACTTCATCCAAAATACTTGTGGTTTCTGTCATTATAACATCGATTCTGTTCCTATTATTCACATTAATCCGTTCTTCTTCAAATCCTAAATAGGTAAACTTTAGAATAGAATTTAATGAATTTACAATGAGTTCATACTCTCCATTAAAATCAGTGACAGTGCCACCCGGTGTTCCAACTTCCTGAATACTAACTCCAATTAGTGGTTCTCCATTCGTATCTGCTACTTTACCTGTTATTTTTCTATTTTGGTCTTGAGAGTAAAGTAGTGTTGAGCTAATCCAACTAAACCAAATACAGCAAAAGAAAAGTCTTGCGATCCATCTCATATGTTTAATAATTTAAATTGTTGATAATTTCTTTTAATAGGTTTGTAACCAGCATTCAGAAATACAGCAAAAATGGCAATGGGCGTGCAGCAAATTTAGCAACAGCCGTACAACATAATTAGCAACAATCGTACAACAGAAGGTAAACTTATTATTAACCCCGTTTAGCT
>Ga0207420_1000136_pt1 | contig 156231 bp, 137 predicted proteins | sample ThiBio_inoc_biof_FD_183941 | JGI IMG/M metagenome (GOLD analysis project Ga0207420, IMG submission 183941) | Wastewater bioreactor microbial communities from Cape Town, South Africa - Thiocy_inoc_biof (SPAdes) | ecosystem: Engineered > Bioremediation > Thiocyanate > Unclassified | place: South...
ACTCCGCTTCAGGTATCTCTTCAATTGACTTAATCTCATCTAGTTCAAGTCCTAAAAACTCAATGGCCTCTTCCTGCGTTTTTGCAGCAATCCATTCCGTTTCGTTTATTGCGAATAGTTTCATAATATTCTTATTTGATGGCTGTATTGATTCATGTTTTGTGGATATATACATAAGTTATAGGGCATTTAAGAACGCTCTATAATCTTCCAACTTTCATAACCGTATGGAAGCGAACCACTAGCGCGTTGAGTTACAATTCTTTTCGCTTTTGCAATGATGCATTCGTCTTCATCATTCTCATTGCAATTAACATGAACCTCACCTGAGTAGGTTGCTATTTGATACTTTACTGTTGCTTTCATAATTCAATTCAATTCAATTCAATATTTCTCTTAATAACTCAATCCTTGACTTAATATCCTTAACATTATACTCAGCCTCAAGCCGCTTCTGAAGATCTGCAGAATACCCCCCCCCCCACGAGATAATTCAGCAACCATTTCACTTACTCGCTTACTAATTATCTCTAGTTTTCTTTCCTCCTGCTCTAGTTGCTTCCTGAGAGATTGTTCATTCATCCCGGATTGCAAGATGAGTAGAAGAGGTTTTAGTTTGAGAAAATCCCGATTAAGGTTTCTCTTCTCCTTAGGGTTTTTTGCAGTGGAAAATCTTGCTTGAAGGGCTGATACTTGTGCCTTAACTGATTCAAGTGTTTTCATCATTTCTTTGAATTTTAAGTTGTTCTATTATCTTATCAACTATCTGAATTGATACAGCTGCAATCGTTGTACGAATTGGGGATTCAGTAGTGTTTTTGAATTCCACTGCAGATAATATCAGCTCTTTATTGTTCATCAGGCCAATAATTCCGGGCATGGCCGATTTTATTAGATCATATCTTCTCTGTTCCCAATCTGGGCTTTCCTTTGCTTCAGGGCGGCGTGGGGGAGGTGTGTTCATTTTTTTATTTTATTCGTTTGTAAATTGTGGTTCTGGAGTCAATTTTTACCGGTATTCTGCCTTCCAGACTACCGTGTTTCTTTAACTTGAGAGCTTGCTCTCTGCATTTCCTCAGATCTTCCGGGTATGCAATATTTAATTCGTCCTTGGCCATGTTATTTATTTTTGTAGTTTTCGCAGTAATGATGGTTCAAGAGTGTGTAATACTCGCTATAGATACATTCGCTGAAAATTGGTTTTCTGCTCTTAACCGAGAGGTTTTCCATTACCGGATTACTGTGCGCACAGTTAATGCAGTTCTTGCGAGTAGGTATCTTTAAGCCCTTTTTCATCTACCGGTTCTGTATGATTTGTTTTCGTAATTGATTTTTTCAAAATTCTCAGCTATACGCTCATCAATGTAAGGCCCGTAGCGATCTACTATCTCCTCATCAGTGAGATTAGCAGTGAGAACGGTGAAGAGCTGTTTGTCGTAACGGAATTCAAGCATTTCAATGAAGGGATTCTTATCATTGCCGTAGTTTTTTGCAACAAGAGGCTCCCTGCCCACTTCGTCAATGTAGAGCTTGTTTTCCCTCTTGAGGGTGTTAAATGCTTCCGGATCTATAGCCACTAAATTCGCAATATCTCTTGCAGTAATTGAGCGCATAGGATATCCAAGGTTATTAAGCAATTCGGCAATAGCTTTCCCCATCGTTGTTTTTCCTGCTCCATAATTTCCGTACAACAGGATGCCGGGCTTGAGATCCTCAGACAACCACCTTGAGCACATCCTGAGATATAGCTTGTAGGTTTCATCCGCCTGAAACTTAATCCTGCGACGGGAGACAATCTCCTGATAACAGGCATCTAACAGCTCCTCAACAACACTGAGTTCAAGACTAAGCCTGAAGCGTTGTACTCCGCGTGCCTGTTGCTTGATTCTTGCCTTGAATTGCTGTATTTGAATTGGATCCATTTTGCGTTTTGTTTAATTCGTAATCTTTCAGGGGAAATAGGCCGGCCCAGTTATTCGCCATCGCCTTGTTAACTATTTTTTTTGCCTGCTCCGGCGAGCCGCGGGAAATTTCAAGAAGATTTTCATAACAGGCTCTTACAGACTGAGCCGTTTTGTAGGATTCGCGCCTCTGCTTTTTGTAAGCAAGCCAGGTTTTCATAGGCTCAACAAAAGCCGGATCAAAATCACTTTCTTTATATATTTCTTTATATATATTTTCTTTTCTTTTCTTTTGTGTAGTTTCAGGCCGTTTTGATGTAGTTTCCATATCGTTTTGTGGAATTTCCGGCGCGGAAACTGGGGTTTCTTCCGCGGAAACTATTTTTTTTCCACCCTCATTTTCTATCCAAAATGGTAGTAAATCACGCGAAATTGTACGCTTTCTGACCGCTTCCTTCCATCTTGCCTGGATTCCGGCGGAAGAAATGACGTTATAGGCGGAATAAACTCCTTCGTCAAAAAATCCCCACTTCACTAATCCGGTAATAACACCTAACACAACTTCGTGATTTACATTTGCTTGCTTAGCAATTTTGTAGATAAATGATTCAGTGCACTCAACATAATACCCATTCCGATATATACTGCACAGTAACCTGATAATAATAGCCTCCCCTTGAGCTCCAAACTCTGACGAAACAGGTATAACCTTCTCATCATCAAATATATCAACATCAACAGGGAAGTAATCAATGCCGAATTTTATAGGGCGGGCCATTTTTTTATTGTTTTTGATTTAGGTAATTCTTGAATTTTGCTTCATAGAGCTCCTTGACATACCTGTCAGGAGAGTAGTCAGTGATATAGCGAGAAACGGCAGACTTAGACATCTTAAGATGCTTCGTCAAAACCGAGAGAGCCATTCCTCTGTCCCTGCATGTCCTTATAAAGAGATACTTTGCATAATTATTCTCCGCAAAACGCCTCTCAAGAAGCTCATCAAACGACTTATCAAAAGTCTTTTGAATCACCTCCTTCAACTCCTCTGTTGTTATCCCTCTCATTGTGCTCTCCCCCTTAATGACTGTTTCCACTTCAATCGCGCTATATTCTCGCTTCGTTTCTCGCTGATATATGACATGTACGCGACACCTGAGAGGATGAGGCAGAGCAAGCTTACAAACGCTTGATGTCCTGCTCCGGGGAGGAATGCAATCGCTCCGGCAATAAGGGCCAAAACTGCGAATACGATGCTGAATACTAGTGTGTGTTTCATAGTTTTATTTATTTAGATATCTATACTCGCTTTTGATTTTCTTAACGTCAAGAGATAGGAGATAGGCTAAGTTGAATTTCCGCTCCTCGCGTTTCTCTGAGTTCTGAGTTACAGGCTTCAATACTCTTGCATCTACCCACCTGTTAAGGGTTGACATTGATACCCCTAACACTTGAGCTGCAGCTGGGGCGTTTAGATCACGATTGTCAAATCGGTTGATCACAAGCTCCTCAACTAAACTGTGTAGATCCTCCTTCTGAAGTACACAGATTCCTACATCCTGAATAGATAATTTGTTTGCACGTCCCATAATGCTATAATTCTGTTAATTCAAGTGCGTCAGCTTCTCTTCTTGTCTTTCTTGCACCGCTCCTCATCGCAGATCTGGTTGCTCTCACCGGTGCAGGACGCACGAAATCGCTGTTGGTTGTTACCTCCATCAATGCGACCAGAAGCAGTAAGCTCATTGTAGCTACTCTTCTTTTAAGAGGAGATAGATCCAGGCTAATGTTGTAGTGCGTGCAGAAGTACCATACTGACAGTTCGCTGACCTTTTGGATGCCCAGTTTTTCGTAGATACTCTTTGTAAGGACCTCAACTGTTCTTACAGATATTGGCCCTTTGCCCTTTTTCTGAGGGAGTAGATCCGGGACCTCTTTCTTTGAAGCTCCCCAGGCTAGATATTCAGCCACCTCTAACTCTCTCTTTGTAAGTTGTGCTGTTACATTCATAATTAAGCCCCCCATATATCAGTTATGTTATACATGTAGAAAATCTCCTCAATCTTCTGCGCTTCACTAACCCGCGGCTCAATCTCACCATTCAATCTATTGTACCAGGTCATTCTCCCCGTAATACCCAAGGCGTTCATTATGGCTTCTCTCACCTCTTTCGTCTTACCAACAGGGATTTGCCTATATCCCTTTTTAAATGAAAAACACGTTGTTATAGCCATTTTTTGGTATTTTATTTATATATTTATCTCGTACATTTGTATCATTATTGCTGTACTTATGTGCAAATATAAGCATAATATTAGCACAGCCAAATATTTTGCGAATAATTTTATAATATTTTTCCCCGCAATATGTATAAAATTGATTTAAAGCTATTTAGAAAACAAAACAATCTAACTCAAATAGATATGGCTGAGATATTAGGCTGTAAGCAGAGTTTTATCTCTCAAATTGAGACGGGATATAGACAAATTCCGGACGAATATATAAGCATATTATTAGCATTAGATGGTTACAATATGTCCGCTATTAGTAAGACCATGGCTCTAAGTGAAGCTGAGCCAAGTTATAATATTGACGAATCAAACTCTATTGGCGTGCCTTATTACGAAGATCTAGACGTAACAGCATCGCTTGTTACCTCATTCTCTGACTATGCAGAGACACCTACCTTCAAGATTAACTATAAGCATTTCAACGATTGTGATGCATACCTCCCGGTCATGGGTAATAGCATGGCCCCGCTCTACTGTAATGGGGATATAATCGCAATAAGGAAAATTATTAATCTTGATGCACTGCTTCCGGGTGAAACATATCTTGTCATAACCAACTCGGAAGCTAACAGTCTCAGAACGATTAAAAGAGTTTATTACTCCCCGGATAGGTCTAAGATACTGCTCCGCGCAACTAACCCCGATTATGCAGGAGATATTGAGATATTCAAAAAAGATATTATCTCTATCTATTTCGTGAAAGGTAAGATCACAAGAAACGAACTTTAATTATGAAAAAACTTGCTTCGCTCCTCTGCATCCTGATTATTTCGCTATCCGTTTTTGCACAGCAGATCCCCCGGGGTGCGAATGTTATTATTTTAAAAACAAACTACTCATCCGTAGAAGAGGCTATAACAATCGTGTCAAAAAAGCTCCTCAGCTCAGGCATCGGGATAGCTTTACTTAATGAAAAAGTTGGTTTTCTCACAACCGGGCCGTTTACTCATACAGGAGTTTCTAATGAGGTAACAATATATTTTGAGACGAAGGATAGCGTAATTTATGCAAAGCTATCCGGAGTATTTAGAACCGGCTTAGAATTGAATTTTGGTTATTCTAGAGTTTCAGATAAACCTTCGTCAATATCATATATAGGACAGAGAGGCAGTCTAATTAGAACAGCCTGGGAGGCTCTGGAAAGAATTGCGCAAATGATTGATCACTCTACAATAGAGTTTACAATAAATGGAGAGAAGCCTAAAGAGGAGCTAGATAGGAAAGGGCGGAAAAAGAAGGATAATATTGATTTAGAGGATCCGTTGTATAGCAGAGAGACTACTTACTAAAATAATATTTTATGATGAAATTTCCAGTTAACTACACATTCTTAGGTCTTATGATAAATTCTCTCGTTGATGGAGGTTATCATATGAGCATAGATGAGCTATTCCAGGAGGATGAGGGAATTTTTAATGTGCTCAAATCAAGGTTTAATGAAGAGTTTGATATCAGTTGTTATTCTGATGCGGAATTAAGAGGCCTTGAAAAATCTTTTTTCTCTCTGTATGGCACAGTATATACTAGTTCAATGCTAGTTAATAACAATGGGCTCTGCCTCCTAGTTGCGTATTGCTTTGAATTTATTCAGCAAGAATGTAAAGATTAAAACTTGATTTCTAAATCTGAATAATATCTACACTTCATCAACTCATCCAGGTTGTCCTCAATATTCGCCTTTATGTATTTGAGGACCATTTCGTCCGTTTTGTGACCTGTGCAGGCGCGGATCAGGCGGAGAGGTACTCCAGATCTATACATATTTGTTGCTCCGGATCTCCTGGCAGTGTGACTTGTTATCCACTTCCATTTTTCTTTGACAGTCTCCTGTAGCTCTCCCCCTTTAGTTATCCTACAGGTTATTGGTGAATTGATTTTAGCTAGCTTACAAATTATCTTAATTTGCCTGTTAATCATAAATGCCGGAACCTCGGTGTCTATTCTAAACCCTCTATTGATTATTTCTCTCATAATAGGGTGAATTGGTAATTTAATAGGCTCTGGTTTGCGGAGTGATGAGCCTTTTTTTGGGGTTATAGTAATAATACCTAGACCTAAATCAACGTTCAGGATTCTGGAGTAGTCAGATACCCTCATCGCGCAAACGGCTCCGATTAAGAATTTATAATTGGCTTTTATTAGGGATTTGCGGATGCGCTCAATATTAGCCGGCCTTGTCTCCTTATACTCCTGTGAGATCATTTCATCCGTGAATTCAAGGTTAAGAAGCTTATACAGTTCCGGCATTGTCAGGTAGATTGTGTCTGCAGTCTCTGATTGCATCTCAAACTCCTCATAATCCCTATTTGAGTGGAGCTTATCAATTCGCTCCGCATCCTTCATGAATTTTTTCAGGTTCTTAATGATTGACCAGATGTAGTTTTTTGAATAGTCTTGTTTAATAAGCCATTTTTTGAACCGTTTCTCAAATAGCAGGGTTACTTCGTCAAATGTTATTTCCCTGCCCTGGGAGAATTCTCTTAGCTTATTAAGGGTTGTATTATAGCCTTTTTTTGTTTCTGCGCTCAATCCGCATTCAGAAATATAACGCTCAATGTACTCAATCAGATTCTGTTCCTTCCTACTGATCTGAATTGCATTATCTCCACCGAGGAACTTTTCAACAATCCTCTCAAACTGCTCCTGCGTGGGAGTAGTAAATGACTTGTTATAGTACACAATTGCATTTTTCATTGCGGCCTCAACAGCCTCAAGCTTATTATTAATCGCTCCGGCTTCTGCGGATGCTTTGACACGCCCTTTGCTGAAGTATTGCACCTCAACGCTCACCTTAGGATTGAAAACATACTTAATTCTGTTGTGGACAATCTGTGCACGAACTGCAGAGATCTCTCGCTTTTTGTTAATGAGGATAAATGATACCTTTGCCATAGGGTGCGGGAGTTGTTATATCAAAGATAGTGATATAATTTTTGCAGACCTAATTGCAGACCTTTTTTTTGATATTTCCCGCCTTTTGTGAAGTGTCATAAAAACATAAGTGGCCGATTTTACAGCCACTTAATGCATCTAAAGAATCATATTTGTGCCCAGAACAGGACTCGAACCTGCACAACCTTTCGGTCACTGGTCCCTGAAACCAGCGCGTCTACCAATTTCGCCATCTGGGCAATGAAATTGCTAAAACGGATTGCAAAAGTAAATAAAAAATCATTATTTGCAATTTGAATTAAACTTATTCGTCTATAATATGTCAAATATACATTTAACACTTAATTTTTATGAGAAACTTAAAAAGAATGCTTTTTGCAATCGCAGTGGTTGCAATATCCTCTCTTTATGCTGAGTCAGTAACTGCTGCCGAGGCTAATGAGGCAAGATTACTTAGATTCCCTGATATAAAGGGAGATAAAGTTGTTTTTTCATATGCAGGAGACCTCTATTTAACCTCTTCTCAGGGGGGAGTTGCCAGGAGGCTGACTTCCTCAATAGGGTATGAGATGTTTCCAAAATTTTCCCCTGACGGCAAAATGATTGCCTTTACAGGACAGTATGACGGAAATACTGAGGTTTATGTGATTCCAACAGAGGGTGGAGAACCGAAAAGGATAACCTTCACTGCCACTTTGGGCAGAGACGATATTGGAGACCGAATGGGTCCAAACAATATAGTTATGGATTGGACACCTGACGGCAAAAGAATACTATACAGAACAAGGGGTTATACATTTAACGATTTTACCGGTCAGCTGATGACAGTTCCTGTTGAGGGTGGACTCTCAGAGAGGGTTCCTCTGAAAAACGGAGGTTTCGCCAACTACTCACCTAATGGAAAAGAGTTAGCATATAACTATATTTTCAGGGAGTTTCGCTCATGGAAGAGATATGAGGGGGGTATGGCAGATGACATTAGAATTTTTAACTTCCAGACAAAAATATCAAAAAAGATTACGGATAATGTAAATCAGGATATATTCCCTATGTGGTCGCCTGACGGAGCAAAAGTTTTTTACGCTTCTGACAGAGACAGCTATATGAATATCTACGAATATGATGTAAAATCCGGAAATACAAAACAGATTACAAACTACAAGGAGTATGATGTGAAATTCCCGTCTGCCGGTGATAACTATATTGTCTATGAGAACGGTGGATATATCCACAAACTGGATATGAATAACGGAAAGTGGGAGAGATTAAACATTAAAATATACAATGATATTGCCTGGTCTCGTCCTGAGTGGAAGGATCTTTCAAACAGCATAAGATCAATGTCGGTATCTCCAAACGGAGAGAGAATACTGGGAGTTGCAAGAGGCGATATCTTTTCAATACCAGCAAAGAGTGGCATAACATATAACCTGACCAACTCATCTGATGCCAACGATAAAATTGCAGACTGGTCTCCTGATGGCAATGGCTATGCCTATGTATCCGACAAAGACGGTGAATTTAATATTTGGTATGTTGACTCAAAAGGTGTTGAAAAGAGGCTGACAAATGTTAAAACACATATACTTGGATTTGAGTGGTCTCCTGACGCCAAACAAATTGTTTGGAGCGAAAAGATGAACACATTGAACATATTAAATGTGGCTACAGGTAAAAATATTGTTGTAGAGAAATCAGAGATTAGTCCTATTAATGACTATAACTGGTCGCCAGACAGCAAATATCTTGTTTATACCCGACCGGGTAAAGATGTTAATTTCATCATGCTTTACAATGTGCAAAGCGGCGAGAAGCATCAGATTACCGATGAGTGGTACAACTCCTCTTCAGGCAATTTCAGCAAAGACGGCAAATACCTTCTATTCTCATCTGCAAGGACATTCAGCCCTACATACGGACAGACAGAGTGGAACCATGTATATACTAATATGAATAAAGTATATATGATACCCCTTGCAACGGATGCTGTGAATCCATTTGCTCCTAAAAACGACACTGTAGCTGTAACAGTCTCAAAAGCAACGGCAGATCCTAAGAAACCGGAACCTCCAAAGAGTGATATTCAGTACGATTTCACAAATCTTAAATCAAGAGTTGTTGAACTGCCTGTTGTTGCTGGATTCTACGGAAATATTCACATGATAGGAAACAATGTATATTACAGTACAAGGGGTGGCATGAAGATGTACGACCTTGATAGCAAGAAAGAGGTAGAGCTTAAGGCAAACCTAATCTTCTCTGCCGGCTATAAAAAGGCTCTGGCAATATCTGGTAGAAATATGCAGGTAGTTGATATTCCTAAGGCTGCTGTTACAGTATCAGCTCCAATTTCACTGTCTGGTGTAAAGAAACTTGTTGACTATAAGAAGGAGTGGATGCAAATCTACAATGAGAGCTGGAGGCAGATGAGAGACTATTTCTATGCAAAAAACATGCATGGTGTTGACTGGAATAAGATTCAGAAAAGATATGCACAACTAGTTCCGCATATCAACCACAGGTCTGATCTGGCTTATATTATCGGAGAGATGATAGGAGAACTTAATGTAGGGCACGCATACTCCCAGAACGGTGAACACCCTCAGGCTCCAAGGGTTCAGATGGGTCTATTGGGAGCTGAGTTTTCTAGAGATAAATCCGGATACTTTAAGATTGAGAAGATTATTGAGGGAGCAAACTGGAGCAAAGAGACCCGCTCTCCGCTTACAATGCCGGGACTTGGCGTTAAGGAGGGAGATTTCATAATTTCTGTAAATGGAAGATCGCTGAAAGAGACAAATGATATTTTTGAATATCTGGCAGGTACGGCAAATTCAATAATTGAAATAGAGATAAATAGCAAACCTGATGCATCCGGAGCAAGAAAGATACTTGTTGAACCGATTGCAGATGAGTCAGGTCTAAGGTACTTCAGCTGGGTACAGACCAATATCAGAAAGGTGAACGAAGCGACAAACGGTGAGGTTGGATATATCCATATTCCTGATATGGGTGTTCCCGGCCTTAATGAATTTGTTAAGCACTACTATCCTCAGCTTTCCAAAAAGGCTCTTGTAATTGACGACAGAGGAAACGGAGGGGGAAATGTCTCCCCTATGATTACTGAGCGACTACAGAGGACAATCACCTATTTCTCAATGCACACAAATCAGAAAGAGGGAAGTGTAAACCCTGTGGGAACTTTCCAGGGGCCAAAGGTACTTCTGGTAAATGAGTATTCGGCTTCAGACGGAGACCTATTCCCATACAGATTTAAGCATAATAAGCTTGGAACAGTTATTGGAAGACGCACATGGGGCGGAGTTGTAGGGTACAGCGGATCTGTTCCTGTTGTTGACGGTGGTTCTATTGTCACCCCTTCATATGCTCCTTTTGCTGCCGATGGAAGCGGCTGGATAATTGAGGGCACTGGTGTAGCTCCTGATATTGATATATTTAATGATCCGTATAAAGAGTTTATGGGTGAAGATGAGCAGCTTAACAAAGCTATTGAGATTGTTAAGCAGCAGATGAAAGAGTACAAATATCTGCCGGCAACAATTCCTCCATTTCCTGATAAAAGTCCTAAAAAATAGTTTTAGTTTAAGTTAATTCGCAGGGCAGCCGGAAGGCTGCCCTTTTTTTTAATTATTTACTTAATTTTCACTTAACTGGCGTGTTATTTGTTGCTTAAAAACTTATTAAAAACTTACCATTATGAAGAGATCCTTATTTTTAACTATCTTTTTCATCATTAATGGCTCTGTCTATTCTCAACAAAGGGCCGATACTATTGCCTCAAATATTGCTCAATTAATGCAAATGGGGGATGAGGCCAGATCAAATTTTGATTTTTCTAAGGCTTTGGGGCACTACAACAGTGTGCTTAAATTGGATTCTATGAATTCACGGGCCAAAGAGCTTGCTTCTGATATGTACTCTTCACTTGGGGAGCATGGAGTTTCGGTGAGACTTCTCAGAAATATTTACAAAGATGACACAACAAATACCAGAGTTATATCAAAACTGGCCCTCTCTCTTCAGGCTCAGCAACAGACAAGAGAGGCTGCTAATTTATATAAGCTTCTGATAAGTATGAAGAGCTCAAATTTCAATACAGTTAAGAGTCTTGCCGATTGTTACTGGACCCTGGGAAAGATGGATAGTGCGGAGGTTTACTATAAGGTTGCAGACTTTATATATGGAAAAAGCCTTGTTACAAAATTGTATTTGAGCCAGATAGCATATATTAACAAGGATTTCAGCTCGGCAAAAATCTATGCCTCAAGAGGCGTAGAACTTGACTCCTCATATGTGCCTCTAAGAAAACAGCTGGGCCTTACACATTACAGACTGGATGAATATAAGCAGGCATTAACCCATTTCAATTATTTAGCAGAGCAGGGGGACTCAACCTCTTCAACGTTGAAGATGTTGGGAGCATGCAATTTTTTCCTTGGAGAATTTGATAAGGCTGTCCCTCTTTTAAGAAAGACTCTGGTAACAGATTCAACAGATACTGAGGCACTCTTTTACCTAGGTTCATCATTAAGCCATAAGGGTGAAGCTAAAGAGGCTGTGGAGATATTCAACTCAATTCTTTCTATTCTGCAGCCGGATCCGTCACTTTTGCATAAACTACACAACCAGCTTGGTATAGCCTACTCCGCACTTGAACAAAATCAAACAGCACTTGAATCATTCTCTCTTGCATACAAGTACAACCCATCTGACAGTAAGCTTCTTTTTCAAATGGCTATGGTTAGAGGCGGATTGAAGGACAAAGGTAATTTAACTGAAGCTAAAAAGCTTTTAGAGAGATATTTATCGGCAATTGAGCCTAAAGGACATGCCCTCTCTGCAGAGGAGGTTATATTAAGGGAGAGGGCTAAAATGTATATAGAGAGAATTAATGAGGATCTTTTTATGAACGAGTGATTCTTTCAGCCAGATGTCGGAACGGGTAGATAATCCTTTTAAGAATACTTACATCATTTGTAATAATCTCAGCTATACCGCTCATCTCCTCGCTTCCCGGAATCTCAATTCTGTATCCTGTAACCAATCTTCTTGGAAAATGTACCGTCACAACATACACATTCTTGTTATCAATAAGTGCCGGCACCTCTGATATTCTCTCAACGGTATCTGTCAGCATTCCATACTCCAGAAATGGATAGTTGTCAATTTTTACATTAACTCTCTGTCCGCTTTTTACCTTGCCGGCTCCGCTAACAGGTATAAATATCTTTCCAATAATTTTTGCCTCCCCATCCGGTATTATTGTGGCAATAATGTCACCGGTGTGTACATTTTGGTTTACATCCCAGTATTTTGCAAGTGAAACTCTTCCATTAACAGGACTTTTCAAAAGATAGCTTCTCTCCCAGGCAGCCATTGAGGCTCTGAGATTATCAAGCTTACTTTTGATTACTCTGTTGAACTCCTGAGTCAGCTTATACCTCTCCTCTTCAATATCAAATATTGTGCGCTCGGCCTCCTCCATTGATATTCTTAAAGAGTTGAGGCTGCCTCTTTGAACCTCTTTTTGTAGCATGGCAGTAAGCCATTCCCTTTTGCTCTGCTCCATATCAGAGGAGGAGAGGGCCCCTTTAACAAAGAGCAGTGAATCCCTTTGCCACGAATTGGTTGCAATTAAACTCTCCTGGGTGGAGATGGAGAGTTGCCTTACGGCTGTCTCAATTTGCAATCTCTGATAACCGACCTGATTTTTGATTTTCTCAATCTTCCTTCTGTGATAATTGTTGGAAACAAATGTCTTGTATTCATTCAGACTTTGGGAAAGAGATGAGTAGCTCTCCTGTAGCTCCCCCAGCCTTAAGATTGAAGGAAGGGGAACATCAATTGCATTAACCTCTCCGGATGAGAGCAGTTTTGATAAAGAGTCGCAGATTTTTCCTGCAATGTAATAATGGTCAAGATTTGTTGTGTTCTCAACAACTGCCAGTACCTGACCCTCCTTGACGTTTTCATTGTCTCTTACATTGAATGTAGTGAGCCTTCCGTTACTTCTGGACATAATCCTCACGGGCATGTTTTCAGAAGAGATGACTATTGGTGCAGTAATTTTGTCGGGGTATCTGAAGATAATGCTACCGGCTATAAGCATGGCAAGTATTATCATTGTGACGGTAATTCCCCATCTGATTATCCATGCAGGCGGTCTCTTCAGAATGTCGTTTACCTCATCCGACCTAAGTTCAATGTTTGGTTTATTCTCCATCAGTTTCCCAGTTCCAGCTGGTTTTTCACCAGCCTGTAATACTCTCCTCTCTTTTCTGTGAGCTCGTCATGCGTGCCTTGCTCAATAATCCGTCCCCTGTCCAGGACTACGATGTTGTCTGCATTCCGCACAGTGCTGAGTCTGTGCGCTACCACTACTACGGTCCTCCCCTTAAAGAACTCTGCGAGATTCTCCATGATGACCTTCTCGTTGTTTGCATCAAGTGCATTGGTGGCCTCGTCAAAGAACAGAAACTGCGGATCCTTGTAAACAGCTCTTGCTATAAGCATTCTCTGCTTCTGTCCCTGACTCATGCCGTAGCCCTCCTGACCGATTTTAGTATTGTAACCCAATGGCAGGTGCTCTATGAAGGAACTGATATTTGCTATGGAAACAGCCTTATAGAGCCCTGCCTTGTCAATATGTTCATCTCCGGGGGCTATGTTGTTTGCTATGGTGTCTGAAAAAATAAATCCCTCCTGCATGACCACTCCGCAGGATCTGCGCCACTCTTTCATGCTGAAGGAGGTCAGAGGCGAATTCCCAATCTCAATTTTTCCCATCAGCGGTTGGTAGAATCCAAGCATAAGTTTAATAAGCGTAGTTTTACCACTTCCGCTTGCCCCCACAATTGCGGTAGTTTTACCGTGAGGGATTTCTAAATTAATTGAATTCAGTACAGTAGGAGATCCCGCCCCCTCATATTTGAATGAGAGGTCGGAGATTCTTATTCCGCAATCTTTTGGTATTTCGTTTATCAAAGGAAGAGACTGGTCATCCTCATCTTTTTTAGTGTGTATCTCTGCAAGCCTTTCAAGGCTTATTCTTGCATCCTGTGTCTGCTGAATAAATCCTATTATCAAATTAACAGGTGAATTCAACTGGCCGATAATGTATTGTACAGAAAGCATCATACCTAGTGTGAGGTCACCGGATATTACAGATTTGGCTGCAATAAAGGTTACAATAATATTCTTCAGCTGGTTTATTAGTGTGCCGCCTGCCTCCTGATATTGTCCGAGTGCAAGTCCTTTAAGACTAAGATTGAACAATTTAGCCTGTATTCTTTCCCACTCCCATCTCTTCTGCTTCTCACAGGAGTTTAGCTTAATCTCCTGCATCCCAGTTATTAGCTGAATAAGAGAGCTTTGATTAGCAGCATTCTGTGCAAAAGTCCTATGATCAAGCTCTCTCCTCTTCTTCATAAAGAGGTTTACCCAGAATATATATAACGCCGACGCGCCAAAAAATACTGCAAAAATTGTAAAGCTGTAAAAGAGTAACACCGCTCCAAATACAATAATGTTCATCATAGAGAACAAAATGTTAAGGGAGGAGCCGGTCAGGAAGTTTTGGATTCGTTTATGGTCGCTTATTCTCTGTAATAGGTCTCCTGTTGTTTTTGTGTCAAAAAAGCCTATTGGAAGCTTCATCAGTTTTATCAGGAAATCTGATATTAAAGAGATATTGACCCTGGTACCAAGATGAAGCAGAATCCAGCCTCTTATGAACTCTACAAATACCATCCCCAGAGTGAGTGCAAGCTGGGCAATAAGAACAAGCCAGATAAATCTGATATTCTGCGTGCCTATCCCTATATCCACTATGCTTTGTGTAAGGAATGGCAGTATCAGCTGAAGTATTGAACCAGCCACGAGACCTATAATTAGCTGAGTGGCTAGCTGTCTATACGGTTTTACATAAGAGAATAAAAACCTGAACTTGTTTCTGTTCAGGGTCTCTCCGGGAGCAAGCCTGAATTCAGGCGTAGGCTCAAGCAGCAAAGCCGCTCCGAGCTCCTTTCCCCTTGATATTGTGCTTATCCATCCGTTTCTGAACTCTCTTTCAGTAAACTGATTGACTCCGGCAGAGGGGTCAGCTACAAGCACTTTTAATCTCTTTCCTCTCCCTTTAAACCCATAGACAACCATAAAGTGGTTTTGATTCCAGTGGATTATGCAGGGCAGATTTGACTCCTTAAGATCCTCAAATGTTATCTTTACCCCTGTACTTTTTAGTCCTATGCTCTCTGCAGCCTGGCTGATTCCAAGCATTGAGACACCAAGCCGGGAGAATTCACACCGTTTTCTTAAGGTTTCAAGCGAATAGTGTTTTCCAAAATGCATTGCAACCATCCGCAAGCAGGTTGGACCGCAGTCCATGGAGTCATGCTGATAAAAGAACGGGAATGATTTCATGCATTAATTATTTCGGACACAAATTTAGTCTAAGATTACTCTGATAGTAACAGTACCATCTTTATCTAGGATAATATCATAGCGAACACCACCACAAAGTTGAGCCATCTCCTCAGGAGTCATTACATTTTCATTTGTTTCCATAGCAATTGTTTTTTTTAGTTTGTTTCCAATACAAATATCATATGTAAAATCTCCCAAATCCTTTCTGATTCCTTACATTTTACTTACTTTTACCTTAATTTTTGAGCCATGATACGTAAAGCCCTGACATTGTCAATTATAGTAATTTTTTCCCTATTAGTTGTACAGAGCGTATGGCTATATAAAGTTATTATTAATGAAAGAGCTTCATTCAGGGCTGTGTCCGAACAAGCACTTCACACTGCAATTACCTCAGAATTAGATTCAAGACTAAAAAATAGTTCTATAATCAGCGCAGTAAATGTTGAGGTTTTAAAATCTGCAACATTAGATAATAAGAGGCACAATATTGATCAGCGCTTTACTTTGGATTCGGCAAACCTTGGTGCTAAATCAACATTGAAGCTATCTATTGAGCAAGTTTTTCAAGAATTCTTAAAAAACTCGGATCCAATTAATCTTGATTCTCTTGGCAAATTTTTTTTAATTCAACTATCTAGTACCGGCAATTCAACTGATTTTACACTTGAGTATTCAGATGGACAAAATAATATTGTCAACAAGAACTTTGATTCATCAACAAATATTTCAACGTATTCAAGCTTTGTTGTAGAGAATTATTTGAATGCTTCAAAAAGCATGGTATTAAAAGCAAAAGTCTATTACCCTCTTTTTGTATATAAAGGAGATTTCCTTATTATAGGGTTCGCATCCGTGATCCTGCTTATTTTTATTGTGGTTGCAATTGTTCTGCAGTTTAAGATGCTATCAAGACAGATTACTTTGGCTCAGCTGAGGGAGAATCTGACGAGCTTCTTTACTCATGAGCTTCGCTCTCCTCTCCAAAGTGCCCTCTCCTCTATTGAGATGGCAGAAATGTACAGTGATAAGCCAGAGGTTAATAATTTTCTGGATTTGTCAAGAAATAAGGTTATATATATTAATAAGCTTATTGAAAAGTTACTTGACATAAATAAGCTTGAGAAAAATAAGGTAAACCTTATAATGGAGAACTTCCCTTTAATGGAGTCAATATCTCAGTATCTTGACCACTATTTTGGGAGAAAGGATAAGAGTATTGTAATTGAACCGCTTTTTGATGATAAAATAACTGTTTACGGAGACAGGATTCATATATCAAATGCGATAGGCAACTTGCTTGAGAATGCTGTTAAGTACTCCGGCGACAGCGTGCATATTAAGATACTTGCTGAGGAAAATTCTGAGGATTTAACTATAATTGTAGAGGATAATGGTATTGGAATTCCTCCGGCAGACCAGAAAAGGGTCTTTGAGAGGTTTTACAGAGTTAACTCGGCTGAGCACTCTGCCAAAGGAAAGGGATTCGGCCTGGGTCTTAACTATGTGCAATGGGTTGCGATAAGCCATAATGGGAGAGTAAGTGTTGAGAGTGAGCCGGGCAAGGGAAGTAAGTTTAAATTAACTATCAAGAGAGGATGATTAAAAGAAGGATTCTTATTGCAGAGGATGAGAGGGAATTTGGTCAGATTATGTACCAGTACCTTACCTTCAATGGTTATGATGTGAGATACACAGATAACGGGCAGTCTGCCTATGAGCAGTTTATTAAGTTCAAACCCGAGTTAATGCTTTGCGATGTCAATATGCCTGAGATTGACGGATTCAATCTGGCTAAGGTTATCAGAATGACAAGTAATGTCCAGATCATTTTTATAACCTCCCTCTCTGATGAGGAGAGTGTAGTAAAGGGGCTTGGTGTGGGAAATTGTGACTATCTTCGCAAACCGTTTGGCTTAAAGGAGCTTCAACTCAGGATTGTAAGGGCATTCCAGCTGATTGATGCCGTTGGTGGCCCTCCTCAGGTTGAGAATGAGTATTATTTTCCGGATAAGTGTTGTGTTATTAAGGGAGATAAAACCATTCCGCTGACAAAAAATGAGAACAAACTACTGAAGTTTCTTTTTGAGAATGAACACAAGATCTGCTCCGTAGAGGATATTATAATAAAGATTTGGGGAGATCATAATATTGACAATATGAACAATCTGGATGTGTTACTGCATAAAACCAGAAAGAAACTGGAGGGGACTCCGCTCTCAATAGAGAATATAAGGGGTGTGGGCTACTCTATTGTAACATTAAAATAGTGAGGAGATGATTGACAGGATAGGAAAGGGGATGTTATTAATGCTTATCCCGATACTTTTTGTTTTCAGTTCATGTGAAAAGATCGGCATAGGCAGGGAGTATGATAAGGTTGTACTTCTTTATATTGCAGCCAATAACAATTTAAACAGTTATGCACTGGAAAATGTGGAGTCACTCAAATCGGGGTATATTCCCTCTGTTAAGGACAAAAACATACTGCTTGTTTATAAGCATATTAGCGGCTTCAAACCGGAATTGGTAAGAATGTTTAAAGACCAGAGCGGAAATGTAGTTGAGGATGTTGTTGCTGCTTATGAGGACCATAACTCTGCATCTCCTGAGACGCTTAAGGGAGTGCTTAATAAGATGAAGACAATATTTCCTTCTGATGAGTACGGCCTTATTCTCTGGTCCCATGCATCGGGATGGCTTCCTAAAGGGATGTATGGATCTGCAAAGGCCCCAGGAGCTCGCTTTGACGACCCGTTTGCATCAATAGTGAAATCATTCGGAGAGGATAGGGGGGCTGAGATGGAGATTGCTCAGTTAAAGGGGGCTATACCATTTAAGCTTGACTATATTATTTTTGATTGTTGCTTTATGGGAGGGATAGAGGTTGCTTATGAGCTCAGAAAAAAGGCCGATTTCATCATGGCTGCCCCTACTGAAATTTTAGCAACAGGTTTCCCGTATGATAAGGTAATAAGACCTCTCTTTAAATTTCATACAGATTTGCCGGAGGTGGCTAACATCTATTTTAACGAGTACGCACCTGAAGATCCGGCGAATGCGACAGTTTACAACTCAGCTACAATAGCTATATATGATACTGATGAACTTGAGGAGCTGGCTACTGTATGTGAAGAGATCTTTGCAACAAATCGTTCCAAACTTCCTCTTGTTGACAGATATTCTGTTCAGCCTTATTTCAGGCTTGGTCAGGACTACTTTTTTGATTTGGAGGATTTTATCTCAAAAATTGCATCTCCTTCTGAAATGGTCAGATTCAAAGAGTGCCTGGATGATGCCGTTACTGAGAAGTGGGCCACGAAAAAATTTCTGGATATTCCTATTGATAAATATTCCGGACTCTCTGTTTATATACCTAGAGTAACGGAGGGCAATGCAGAAGTTTTCTACAAAACTCTTGAATGGAATCAGAAGACAAAATTGGTTAATTGATTATTTTGATTAACTTTGCGCTCCCAAAAATGCCTCCCGGCAACATTACAAAAGCATAGCTTTTTGGTGCGATGGGATCCGGCAACGGATTGAGTAACACATTTTAAAAATTTATTATGAAGACAATTAAACTAAACGGAATTGCCAGAGAGATCTCTAACAAACAGGCAATCAAAACACTTAGAAGAGAGGAGCGTGTGCCATGTGTCCTTTACGGAGAGAATATCAAAGAGAATGTCCTTTTCTCTGTTGATAAAAAGGAGCTGGGCCAGATCATTTATACTCCTAATTCGTATATTATTCAGCTTGAGGTTGGCGGAAAGAGTTACAATGCCACTTTCCACACAGCCCAGTACCATCCTGTAACAGATGAACCTCTTCATGTTGATTTTCTTAGCATATCAGAGGGAAAACCTGTTGTGATCAATATCCCTGTTATTCTTAAAGGTAACTCAGAGGGAGTTAAGCAAGGGGGTAAACTTATGCAATCTACACGTAAGCTTAAGGTGTCTGCAATGATGGACAAGCTTCCTGATACACTTACAGTTGATATTTCAAATCTAAAGCTTGGCAAAACTATAGTTGCAGGCGAACTATCATATGAAGGCATCCAGATTCTTACTCCAAAGAGTACCATTATCTGTGCCGTTAAGATGACTCGTGCAGCAATAGGTGCCGCCGCTGCCGCCGCTGCTGCCGCCGGTAAGTAATAAATAATACGGGAATGAGTTTTCTTATAGTCGGTCTTGGAAATATCGGCATTGAATACGCAGATACCCGTCACAATATAGGTTTCAATGTGTTGGATGTCCTTGCAGGGGCGTCCAACATCTCTTTTGAGAGTAAAAGACTGGGATCTGTTGCCGAGTATCGCTACAAGGGAAGGAGCTTTATCCTTCTCAAACCCTCTACATATATGAATCTTAGTGGAAGGGCTGTTAACTACTGGCTTCAGGCAGAAAAAATTCCGGTTGAGAATATGCTTGTGGTGGTTGATGACCTGGCACTCCCACTAGGCACATTAAGGATGAGAAAACAGGGTAGTGATGGAGGCCACAATGGTCTTAAGGATATTGCTGCAACATTAGGTCATGCAAATTATGCCCGTCTGAGAGTAGGCATCGGTGATAACTTTGGTAACGGAGGTCAGATTGACTATGTTTTGGGCAAATGGAGTGAGAGAGAGAGGCTGGAACTACCCGCTGTTTGCGACAAGGCTGCTGATGCCATAAGGTCATTCGGCCTTGTGGGCATTGAGAGAACTATGAATATTTTCAACACTAAATAGCCCCTTTGCAATGAGTAGAATGGACAAATTCCTTTGGTCTATTAGGATCTTCAAGACAAGATCCGATGCTGCCGATGCTTGTAAAAGCGGAAGGGTAAAGGCTAACGGAACTGAGGCAAAATCCTCAAGAGAGGTTAAGAGCGGTGATGAGATTAGCGTAAGAAAGGGGGTGGTCACTTACTCCTTCAGGGTCAAAACTCCGATAGATAAAAGGCAGCCGGCTAAGTTGGTTGAGGAGTATGTTGAAAATACAACGCCTCAGTCAGAACTTGACAAACTCATGGCTCCAAAAGAGACAATGCATATGGTAAGAGAGAGAGGCACAGGCCGCCCAACTAAAAAGGAGAGGAGAGAGATGGACTCTCTGATGGATGGACTGTGGTGGGAAGAGGATGACGGTTAGTCAGCTCTCTGTTTTCCGGTAATTTCTAGGAGGCGACACGTAGGTGTTGCCTTTTCTATGGTATATTCTCCAAGATAGGCAGGAACAATCGCACACTCACCTCTCTTTATTGATACCTCTCCGTTTCCACCCCTTATTATAGCTTCTCCCTCAGTTGAGAAGTAAATAATAAAGCTGCTGAAGCTATCGCTCTCAAGTCTTTTAATATCCTGAAGTTCCATCAGGCTTACTTTAAAATACTTGCAGTCTGAAAGAACCCTCTTCCCCTCCTCTTCAGAAACAGACTCACCGTCATACAGGTAATGTGGAGCTCTTAGCTCCATCTTATTGTAATTGATGCAGTCAATGGCTAGATCCAGGTGCATCTCCCTTGCTGTTTCCGGATTATGTTCTCTTCCCCAGTCGTAAACCCTGTAAGTTACATCTGACACCTGCTGTATCTCTGCAACTGTTATTCCCCCTGTCGCCGCATGAAGAGTACTGGGTTCAATATAGATGAAATCGCCTCTCTTTGGGGTTATGACATTTAAAATTCCCTCAACAGAATCATTGTTGCAATGGTCGTAGAACTCCTGAGGGGTGAGATCTTTTGATAATCCAAGATATATTTTGGCAGATGGTTTGGCCTCAAGGATGTACCAGCACTCTGTCTTTCCGTATGAGTCGTGTCTCTCTATTGAGATTTCGTCAGATGGGTGCAGTTGAAGCGAAAGAGGGTCATTTATCTGAAGAATCTTAACTAGTATAGGGAAAACATTACCGAATGACTCGTAAATTGCATCCCCTGTAAGCTCTCCAAGATATGTCTCAACGAGCTCATTAATAGAGTTCTCTTTTAGAAATCCATTGGAGACCAAAGAGTTTTCCCCCTCAATACCACTTATCTGCCACACTTCACCTCCCCAGACTCTCTCTTTAAGAATGGGCTTAAACTTTAACGGATACAGGTTTGTCATAATTCTTATCTAAAAAGATGAATGCCCCCAAAGAGAATATTATAGAGAAGGCATATACAATAATATAAATTCTCTCCGGCATAATTGAAGCATATGTGACCTCTGCGTCTAAAGCCGGAAAGAGAACGGTAACAAGAAAGGAGAAGCCATTATTTACAAAATGGATAAATATTGTTGCCCAGAGGGATTTTGTTCTCCAGTACACCCATCCCATCAGGATACCAACCAAAAAGGCAGGAAGTGCCTGCCATGGATTAAGGTGCATTATGGCAAACATAAAGGATGACCATAAAATTGCCTTCCAGGGAGATGTGTGATGTAGTAATCCTCTGAGTATAATGCCTCTGCATAAAAATTCTTCAAACAGAGGGGCGAAGATTACTATGGTGAAAAATGAGTTCCAGGGATTTGCCTTGATGTTTTCATAGAACTCTCTGAGAAAATCAGGAACACCCATCCATGAGTAAAGAGGCTCGGTTGATATATTGAATGAGAAAACAAGTGCCAATATAATGATGAAGCTTAATGGTACACCTACTCTGCCGAATCTCCCCTGATTTAATGGGATTGATGGCCTTGGGTCTCCTGTTTGAATTTTGTCAATCTGCTTTTGATTCTTTATCTCACCAATAATGTAGAGTGTGGCTGGCAGAAAGACGAGCGGGTAAATAATCAGGTCTGCCCAAGCCTCTGCGGATGGAACGGCAAATGTAACAGCCAATGTGCCTAATCCGGCGACAAGCATTCCCACAATAGCGGTTAGCAGAAGGAGTATCCAGCTCTGTCTTAGATTTGGCAGAAAAGTATCCAGTTCGTGAAAGTGTTTTGTAATTCTCATCAATTCTATTTGTTAAACAGAGGAGTAGGATATTTACCTTCAGAGACAAGTTTTGCGATACTTTCAACAACTTTATCTCGGTCTTCTCTGAATGTTACGCCAAACCATTTATCAGGGGTGGCAAGCACTTTACAGCTTGCGCTTTTTGAGGAGATAAACTTGTTTACAACATAAGGGATGTAGAACTCAGCAGTTGGATTGTTGATGTTTTTGTTTAAAAACTCAATGAAGAGCTGGTCGCTCATTGTAAAGTAGTCAGGTGTAAATCCCCACATATTCATTGACACAGGTGCGCTCTTGTCTATCTCAACGCGCTCTCCGGCAGAGTTGTCTCCCATAACTTTAACTATGCCGTTAACCTCCTCTGCAAGAATATTATGATGCTCCTCAACAGATGTAAGAAGAGAATTTTCGTCAGCACTGCATATACCTCTTGATACCTTTCCTGCCTCTGAAAGTGTGTTGAGTGTCTTAAAGCCCACCATTGCATACTCTCCCTTCTTGCCCTCAACACCTCTTAAAAAGTCTGCTAAAATCCTAAAGGAGTCCTGTCCGTAGTAATCATCGGCATTAATTACTGCAAAAGGGGTTGTTATTGCGTGGGCAGCCATCATAACAGCGTGTCCGGTGCCCCAGGGCTTACTCCTTTCAGGGTTTAGCTTAAAGCCTACCGGGATATTCTCCAACTCCTGTTCAACAAAATTGAATTTGATTGCATCTCCGTATCTGCCTCTTATACGCTCTTCAAAGTCTGATCTGAAATGCTTCCTTACAACAAATACTACCTCTCCGAATCCTGCCTCTATAGCATCGTAAACTGAGTAATCCATAATTGTCTCGCCGGATGGTCCCACTCCGTCCAGCTGCTTTAACCCTCCGTACCTGCTGCCCATACCGGCAGCCAGTATCAATAATGTCGGTTTTATCATAATTAATTGCAATGATTCTGTAATCAGCAAAAATAACAAATTATATTTCTATTTTTGCATAACATTAGCATTCTGCTCTTCATATGTTTACAAAATTCAAAGAGACCGCTTTCTGGAGGATTATCAAGAACAAATACCTTCTTGTTACTGTTGTCTTTTTTGTGTGGATCACCTTCTTTGACAGCAACTCTCTGATTAAATGCACAAGGGTTGCATCCAGTATTAGTTCTCAAGAGAAAGAGAAGAGATACTACAAAAAGGAGATTGAGGCTATTGAAGAGAAATTGAACGAGTTAAGCTCAAACAGAGACAGTCTGGAAAAGTTTGCAAGAGAGCAGTATATGTTTCATAAAGAGGATGAAGATCTCTATATAATTGTCAAGTAGAAGCAATCAGTCTGGTCTGATTAAATCTCTAAGATCTGAAGAGTCGTATGTAGGACCTCCGTCGCAGGGGATATTTTTATAGTTATAGAAAAACTGATCTATACCAAATATCATTGCCCCCTCTATGTCATTTGCAAAATCATCTCCTACCATTAAAGCACTGCTTTTTTCACCATTAATTGCTTTAAGAGCTCTTTTGAAAATTACAGGTGAGGGTTTGTGCACACCTTGCTCTTCAGATATCATCACAGCACTGAAATATCCGTCAATCCCGGAGTTTCTGAGCTTCCTGTACTGAACCTCTTTAAATCCGTTTGATATCAAAGCCATTTTAACCCCTCTTTCACTCAGCTCTTTTAATACCTCTTTTGCATGTGGCATCAGTATGTTTTGATTGGGCATCTCTTCCAGATACTCCTCCCCAAAGTCTGTTGCAAAACTTCTGTCATCAATCCCATAGTGGAGAAAAGCATTATGAAATCTAAGCCACCTCAGGTCCTCCTTCTTTATCTCTCCTCGCTCGTATTGTGACCAGAGCTTGTGGTTAATTTCATCGTATGTTTTGAAGAACTCGCTCTTGTCAGATACTTGTACTTTATGCTTATCAAGCAAACTGAATATATTGTTCCTGGCATTTGAGTCAAAATCCCATAAAGTTCTGTCCAGATCAAAAAGTATATATCTGTAATCCTTTTTTAGTCTCATCTTGTATAGTAATCAATCATTGCATTTATGGCTGCCTTACAGGCTTCGCAAAACCCTGCCGCCTCGTTGCTCTTCATCCGGCAATCCACAGCTGGTCTGTATATTCCTTTAGCCATATATCCTCCCCCCTCAAATACGCCAGTTGATTTTGAGTACTCTGAGTCTGCCGGTGTTGGTACAGGTGTTCCGGGTTTTATCAAATTTTTCCACTTTTTTCAAATTCAACAAGTGTTGTTATGTTTGGTTCCCACGGCTCAACATTTAAATTGTAGAATCCTTCATAGGCTACATCTGAAGTGTAGTATTCATCTCCCAACCCTGCGAAACTGTGACCAAACTCATGTACAAATACCTCCGATGCATACTTGTGGTCAGACATACTAAGTCCATAGTAGTTGTATATCCCTCCTCCGCCATATTTATCTGTATTTACAATGACGTACATTGCATCGCAATGGGAAGCGGATGCAAGAGCGGAGACCCTTTTGTGGTCCGGTGCTGTCAGATACCTGTCTGTTCTGAATGTGTAGAAATTTGAGGAAGCTATTGTATTTCTCCATATTCCCATATGAGGAATGTCAGGCCCGCTCTCAGCGGAGACCGACTCAACAGCCCAGATATTAAAATCAGCCTCTCTTGATTTGTAAGGTTCGGCAGAGAAGAGATATGTGGCAAATCGTCTGGCGTCATCTCTGAACTTCCCCATCTCTTCTGCAGTGTATCCCTCTGCAATAAACAATAGATCAACTTTTACAGCGGGATCTCCGGACCATTTAATAGTATCGGTTTTAAAATTATGCTCCAGGCCTCTTCTTATAAGTTTATCCTTGGGATCCACAGGGAATTGAGCAATTTGTGAAAACTCCCCGCTCCCCTTTACTCTCTCAAAAAATTTAATATCAACTATGTTTTTTGGAAAAGGGACTCTGCATGAACCTGTAAAAGCCATCCTATTGTTTTTTGCCTCAGAGGTAGTCCTCCACTCCTGGAAAAGGTTATTGAATCCGGAGGAGTAGATTAGTTTGTCTCCCTCCCACATCTCAACTCTAAATTCTCCGTATCCAAAAGGGTCTTCCATCCTGGTTTTGCTGCCACTCCATTGTGGTTCGGCAACATAGCCTTCAAGAAAAATATCCTGACTTTTGGCATCTCCTGCAAAAACGAGATCAACTCTAAGCCTCTCTCCTGTAAAGTGTTTGTTGAATTCTATCTCTTGAGCATTAAGAGTTATAAATGATAAAAAAAGTGTGGCAAATATAGCTATCCTTTTCATAATTAGTTTATTATATCCCTGTATATGTAAAGGGTGTTATCTCTCTTAACTCATTTTTTACATTTTCGTTCACATTAAGCTCATCTATGAACATGCGTATAGACTCCATATCTATGGGCCTTCCTGTTCTTGTGAGAGTTTTTAAGGCTTCATAGGGTTTGGGATAGCCCTCTCTTCTGAGAATTGTTTGTATCCCCTCGGCAACTACAGCCCAGTTAGCCTCAAGGTCTCTCTCTATCGCATTTTTATCAATAATAAGCTTGCCCAGCCCCTTCTCAATAGAGTTTAGTGAGATGATTGTATGGGCAACAGGGACTCCCACATTTCTTAGAACGGTGCTGTCGGTCAAGTCTCTCTGCAGTCTTGACACCGGAAGTTTCTCTGCCAGATGTGAGAATATTGCATTTGCTATTCCAAGATTTCCCTCTGCATTCTCAAAGTCTATCGGATTAACTTTGTGAGGCATTGCAGATGACCCAACCTCCCCCTCTTTTATTCTCTGCCTGAAATACTCCATGGATATATAACTCCAGATGTCCCGGCACATATCTATAAGTATGGTGTTTATTCTTGATAAATTTTGAAATAGAGCAGATAGATGATCATAATGGTCTATCTGGGTAGTTGGGTATGATCTGTATAGCCCGAGTTTTCCATTTACGAAACGCTCTGCAAACAAATTCCAGTCAATTTCTGGATAGGCGACTTTGTGTGCATTGAAGTTTCCTGTAGCACCACCGAATTTTGCTGAAAATTTTATCTGCTCCAGCATCTCAAGCTGCTCTTTTATTCTGGCAATAAAGACTGATATCTCCTTACCAACCCTGGTAGGTGAGGCTGGTTGACCATGAGTCCTTGCCAACATGGGAATATCAGACCAATCGTTTGCCATCTCAGTAAGCTTGTTTAGCAGGGACGAGAGTTTGGGGAGGTAGACATCTCTTACACCCTCCAATAACGACAGGGGTACGGATGTGTTATTGATATCCTGAGAGGTCAGCCCAAAATGGATAAACTCTCCACAACTCTCCAAATGTGTTCCGGCTATCTTCTCCTTAATAAAATATTCTACAGCCTTAACATCATGATTTGTTGTTCGCTCTATCTTCTTTACCCTTAACGCATCTTCCAATGAGAGGTTTCTGGATATCTCCACAAGTGCTCTTTTATCCTCCTCTGTTACTTCGGTAAGCTGAGGAAGCGGGATTTCACAGAGGGAAATAAAATATTCCACCTCAACAAAGACCCTGTATTTGATTAGTGCATATTCTGAAAAATAATCTGATAGCTCGCTGGCCTGGGAAGAGTATCTTCCATCAATCGGAGAGATTGATTTAATGGGATGATATTGCATTTTGGTGAGTGTTAAAAGACAAAATTAATAATAATAAATTTAAGCGGGGTCTCTGAGTTTATTGTATATTTTAATAATCTCTGCCGCCTCTTTTACATCGTGGACTCTGAGTATTGATGCACCGTTGAGAAGAGCTGTTAAATTCAGAGCTGATGTTGCGTGAAGCACATCAGAGGGACCTTTGTCCAGTAATTTGTAAATCATGCTTTTGCGAGAGAGACCGGCAAGTATGGGGTAGTGCCCCTTGCCATCTAATCTGTTTATCTTCAGCTCCCCGAGTTCATTCAGAAGTTTGTAATTTTGCTCAATATTCTTTGCGAAGCCAAACCCCGGATCAATAATAACATCCTTAATACCATATTCGTCGGCCCTGTTTATGAACCTCTCAAAATAGCCCCTTACCTCTGTCGTAACATCGTCATATTCGCAAAGGCTTTGCATTGTTTCCGGTGTGCCTCTTTTATGCATGGCAATATATGGAAGTTGTAACCGGGCAGCTGTATTTAGCATCTCAGGGTCATCTTCTCCTGCAGAAATATCGTTAATAATAAAATCGCCAACAAAATCAAATGCTCTAAGAACGACTGAGGCCCTGAAGGTGTCAATTGAGATTTCGCTCTCCGGATAGTTGAGCAACACTCTTTTTAAAGCTGGCTTTAACCTCTCCCACTCCTCCTCCTCGCTAACAGGTGTTGATCCGGGTCTTGTGGAGCATGCTCCAAGGTCAATTATGTCTGCACCATCCCTCAGCATCATCTCATATTTATCACAAAACTCACGGTCTGTCAGGCACCTGCTCCCCTCGTAAAAGGAGTCTCCGTTTAGATTTATTATGCCCATAACTAGCGGGCGGGTTATTTTATCAATGGTTATCATCTTATCTCTCTAATTTTCCCTAACTTTGTTTTCTGTCACAAATATAGCTTTTTAATTATGTTGATAGTGCTTGAAGGTCTTGACGGAGCCGGCAAATCTACACAGATTGAGCTGCTCTGCGCTTATTTTGAAGAGAGAGGAAAGAGGGTAAAGTTTCTCCATTTCCCAAGATATGATTCGCCGGTGTATGGTGATCTTATTGCCAGATTTCTCAGAGGAGAGCTTGGAGGGATTAATGAAGTACACCCGTTTTTGATTGCACTTCTCTTTGCCGGCGACAGGGGGGATGCCGCAAAACTGATTAATGAGTGGCTGGAGAGCGGATTTGTTGTGATTCTTGACAGGTATCTCTATTCAAATATTGCTTTTCAATGTGCAAAAGTTGATGATAAGGAGAGAGCTTCAGAGTTAAGAGACTGGATTTTTAATGCCGAATATGGCCATTTTTCTATACCCAGACCGGATATCAACCTTTTTCTGGACGTCCCTATCTCTTTTGTGGACAGTAAATTAAAAGGTGGAAGAAGCGGCGACGACAGAGAGTATCTGAAAGGTGGAAGGGATATTCATGAGGAGAGCATCCATTTCCAGGAGAGGGTAAGAGAGGTGTATCTCTCTGAGTGCGCTAAAGGGGATGATCTTAAGCGTGTTGATTGCTCCTCAGAGGAGGGTGGAATGCTCTCTCCTGAAAAGATCTTTAGCAGAATAAGGGAAAAGATTGAGTTATGAAACTTTTGAGAGCGATATCCAGAATTTTAGCAGGGCTTGTATTCCTGCTTGCGGGGTTTATGAAGCTAGCAGACCCTGTTGGAAATGGTCTGGTGGTTTCAGAGTACCTTAAACTTATTGGTATCTCTAACGCTCCAACACTCTCTTTGTGGTTGGGGATGTTGCTGTCAGCAGCTGAAACTCTCATAGGAATTTCAATTCTACTTGGATTGAGAATGAAATTCGCTTCAAAAGTTCTGCTAGGATTTGTCTCTTTTTTCACACTTTTGACTCTCTATCTGGCTTTATTCAACCCAATAAGCGATTGTGGCTGTTTTGGCGAGGCCATTATATTGACAAATTGGGAGACTTTTTACAAAAACCTGCTACTGGTTGTGGCTGCGCTGATTATCTTTTTTCAACGAAATAAATTTATACCACTGGCCCCTGCAGGGTGGGAGTGGGGCACTATGGCACTCTATGCCACTATGCTATTAGGAATTGGACTATATGCGACAGCAAATCTTCCTCTCATAGACTTTACACCATTCCACACAGGTACAGACATAAAAGAGGAGCTGGCAAGAGTAAAGAATCCTCAGCAACCTGCCTATGTTACCGAACTGATTTATAAGAAAAATGGAATTAGTAAGGTGTTCACTCTGGAAAACCTTCCTGATTCAACATGGACTTTTGTTGATTCAAAATCAACACCAGCTTCATCTACTGAAAGGTTTGCCTCGTTTTCCGACTTTGCAGTATCTGACTCATCCGGAGCATATGTTACAGATTCTCTTCTATCATTAAACAAGGTATTTATATCAGTTGTGCCATACCTTGAAAAGATGACTGAAAGTGATTTTAAAAAGGTTTCATCAATACATAAAAGCCTCTCTGATTTAAACTTACATCATACGGTATTGTGCGGAGCCCCTTTTTATTCAGCTGACAGCGTAAGAAGAGAGCTTGGAATGGATTGTGAAATCTTCTTTACGGATTTTAAAACACTTATTGCACTTAACCGTTCAAATGGTGGTGTTGTTTACCTCTCCTCAGGTGTTGTAGGGGCAAAGTGGTCATTAAATGAATTTAAATCATTATCTCAGAATAGTGCTGCTATTCAGAAAATTGTTGATACTGACTCTGAGTTACTCTCTGCTGAGAGACGGATAAAGGAGATTCTCACTGCCGAGATTTCTCTATTAGCCTTGCTAATATTGATTGTAGTAATGAGATATGTTTTCAGATTTGCATACACTCACAAAATGACTCTTGAGAGGGTGACCCAGGTTGAGGGTACATTGGTGGGGAAGGAGTTGATTATGAAAAAAGTAAAAGAGTTGGGGCTTAAAGTGGAATGGATGAGAAACTTAAAGGGTGACAATACTCTACATCTTGACTCTGTGGCAGATTGGTATGCTGCACCAGAATCTGAGGATGAGTTGGCAAAACTATTCTCCATAGAGGAGTTTAAAGAGATGAATAGACTCGTTACCGGATCCGGCTCTAATATTTTGTACAGCGGAGACTTCAACGGGCTTGTAATTCATCCTGCAATGATGGAGATTGAAACAGAGCTGGATGATGATAATTATATCCATTTAAGAGTGGGAGCAGGAGTTGACTGGGATTTTTTTGTCAGATATGCTGTTGACAGAGGATGGGGCGGACTGGAGAACCTTTCTCTTATTCCTGGCTGTATCGGAGCTTCTCCTGTCCAGAATATTGGTGCTTATGGAGCCGAGGCTGCAGACTGCATAGAGTCAGTAATCTACTTTGACACCGAGACAGGGGAGATGTGTGAAATTGCCTCTGCTGACTGCAAATTTGGATACAGAGACTCTATCTTTAAAGGTGAACTAAGGGGAAGAGCAATCATTACAAGAGTTATTTTTAAACTTGCAAAATCTCCTGTAATAAATGCCAATTATGCCGATCTTGCTGAGGAGTTGTCAAAGATTGAGAATCCCTCCATTGCAGATGTAAGGGATGCTGTCTGCAAGATAAGAGAGTCAAAACTCCCGGATCCAAAGATTATAGGTAATGCGGGGAGTTTTTTTAAAAATCCTGTTGTCTCGTCTGATTTGGCTGAGTCAATTAAGAGCGAATTCTCTTCAATAAAAATATACCCGGCAGGTGAGGGTCTTGCAAAACTCCCTGCTGCATGGCTGATAGACCAGTGTGGCTTTAAAGGGATGAGAAAGGGAAATGTTGGGGTTCATGAGAAGCAGGCTCTGGTTTTGCTTGCTTTTGAGGGGGCTAAAGGAAAAGAGCTTCTTGAACTTGCAGATGAAATAAAATCTGCTGTCAAGAAGCGCTTTAATGTAGATATTGAACCTGAGGTGAATATCGTTTAAAAGCCTTTTAGAGCTTTCTCTTGATCTCTACTATTGTGTATGACTCAATAACATCTCCAACCTTTATGTCATTGAAGTTGTCAACATTCAGTCCGCAGTCATAGCCTGATGCAACCTCTTTAACATCATCCTTGAATCTCTTAAGTGATCCAAGAGTTCCTGTGTATATCACAATCCCGTCGCGGATAACCCTTACTTTTGCGTTTCTGGTGAGTTTGCCCTCTTTAACCATACATCCGGCAATAGTACCTACTTTTGATATCTTGAATGTCTCGCGAACCTCTGCAGTAGCAGTAATCTCCTCCTTCTCTTCAGGTGCAAGCATACCCTCAATACCGCTCTTAACTTCGTTTATTGCGTCGTAAATAACTGAGTACAAACGAATCTCTATCTCCTCCTTGTCAGCAAGCTTGCGTGCATTTGCCGATGGACGTACCTGGAAGCCGATAATAATTGCATTTGAAGCAGCTGCTAGCAAAACGTCACTCTCAGAGATTGCTCCTACCGCTTTATGGATTACATTTACATGTATCTCCTCATTTGACAATTTAATCAGTGAGTCTGACAGAGCCTCAATTGATCCATCCACGTCTCCCTTAACAATGATATTAAGCTCTTGGAAGTTTCCAATTGCAATCCTTCTTCCAATCTCCTCAAGAGTGATATGCTTCTGAGTCTTAAGACCCTGAATGCGTATCAGCTGCTCTCTTTTATTTGCAATATCTTTTGCCTCCTTTTCGTCATTCATAATGTTGAATATCTCCCCGGCTGCAGGTGCTCCGTTCAAGCCTAGTATTGACACAGGTGATGAAGGACCTGCCTCCGACACTTTCTGTCCCCTTTCGTTGAACATAGCCTTAATTTTGCCGTGATGACTTCCGCTAAGGATGAAATCACCCACCTTCATTGTTCCTGAATGGACAAGAACTGTTGCCAGATATCCTCTTCCTTTGTCCAGAGATGACTCTATGACTGTTCCGTTAGCATTCTTGTTAGGATTGGCTTTCAAGTCAAGAAGTTCAGCTTCCAGGAGAACCTTTTCCAGAAGTTTGTCAACATTAAGACCCTGTTTTGCCGAGATCTCCTGACACTGATATTTCCCTCCCCAATCCTCAACAAGCAGATTCATATTGGCAAGCTGCTCTTTAATCTTCTCGCCGTTTGCTCCGGGCTTGTCAATTTTGTTGATTGCAAAAATCATTGGGACGCCTGCTGCCTGAGCATGGTTGATAGCCTCTTTTGTCTGAGGCATCACCGCATCGTCAGCAGCAATTATTATGATTGCAATGTCTGTAACCTTTGCACCCCTTGCGCGCATTGCTGTAAATGCTTCGTGGCCAGGAGTGTCAAGGAATGTAATTCTTTGACCTGTAGGGAGTTTTACATTATATGCACCGATATGCTGTGTGATTCCGCCAGCCTCTCCTGCAATTACATTTGCCTTTCGTACATAGTCCAGAAGAGATGTTTTTCCATGGTCAACGTGACCCATTACAGTTACGATAGGTGGTCTAGGCATTAAATTCTCCTCGGTATCTACCTCTTCCTGGATGGCTCCCTGTATGTCTGCAGTAATAAACTCCATAGTGAATCCGAACTCCTCTGCGACAAGAACCATAGCCTCAGCATCAAGACGCTGATTTATAGAGACCATAAGACCGAGGTTCATACATGCCTCAATAACCTTGGTAACCTGAACATCCATCATAACTGCCAGGTCATTTACTGTGACAAATTCAGTTACCTTAAGGATCGTAGAGCTCTTCTCCTGCATCTCCTGCTCCTCCATCATCTTTTGACTAACAAGCTCTCTTTTGTCTCTTCTGTATTTTGAGCCCTTAGTCTTACCCTTACCCTCAGTCATTCTGGCGTAGGTCTCTTTTATCTGCTTCTGTACCTCATCCTCGTCAACCTCAGCCCTAACCGGCTTAAATCTGTCTTTTGACTTAACAAGCTGTTTTGCCTCTTTTGCAGGTTTAAAACTTTTGCCTCCGCCAGGAGTCTCGGCCGGTTTAGCTGGTTTGCGATCAGAGCCTGCCTCTTTTGATATATCAACCCTCTCTTTTCCGCCTTTGTGTATTCTCTCTCTCTTTCCCTTATGTAATTTTGGCTCTATTTTCTTCTTTTCAAATTGGGATAAGTCAATAGTTCCGCTTATTTTAGGTCCGGCAAGCCTCTCTACTTTTGTCTCAATATGTTCAATAGGGGCAGGGGCTGTACTCTCCTGAACTGGCTCCTCCTTTATCTCTGAGGCTTTTTTGGGTTCAATCTTTTTTGGACTCTCCCTCTTTTCTGGACTCTCCCTCTTTTCTGTTTTGTTAAGTTGTTTTACAGGTGTGACAGAAGACTGTTCTGCAGATTTAACTACAGGCTGTTCTGCTGACTTATCTTCCATTTGTTCTGATGGCAGAACATTTGCCTCAGTTATAACGGGATGTTCCTCTTCCTGTTTATCTTTTAACTTTTCTGTCTGTTTTTCCTCTACCTTCTCAATCGGCATATCAACAGGCTTTTCAGTAACCGTCTCTACGGGGATATCTGTTTTTACTTCAACCGGTTTTTCTACCTGGAGAGGCTTCTCCTCAATTGTCTCCTGAATTTTGACTACCGGAGCAGGTTCAGGCTTCACTTCCGCTTTCTGGGGAGTAACCGGATGTGAATGGTGATATGGCTTATCAAGGTCAATTTTCCCAAGAATTTTTGGTTGAGGAGGTTCAACAATAGAGGTTTTGATAAATACCTCCCTAACCTGAGACTCCTCATCGGCATCTTCATGCTTGCTCATCTCGGCCTTCTCTGTAATATCTTTTACCTTAATTGCAACCTTCTTGGACTGCTCTTTAATAAGCTGCTCTTTCCCAAACTCTTTTTGAATGAGAGCATAGACATCCGGACTTAGCTTTGTGATTGGCTTCAGGTCTATGTCAATTTTCTTTGCTTTAAGGAAGTCTGCCAGGGTCCCCAGTCCGATGTTAAACTCCTTAAGTACTATGTTAACTCTTATATTGTCGCTTTCTGTCATATGTCTGCCCTCTGTTTATTTAGTTGTTCTCCTCAAATTCTGAGTTTAATATTCTCTTTACTTCAGCTACAGTCTCTATCTCAAGATCTGCTCTGCGTGCAATCTCTGCATCGGGTATGGCAAGAACACTCTTTGCCGTATCGCAGCCAATTGACTGAAGAGCCTGTATTACCCACTCATCAATCTCATCTGTGAATTCATCAAGCATCACATCATCCTCATCCTCTTCTACTTCACGGAATACCTCAATGTCCATTCCTACAAGTTGTCCGGCCAGCTTTATGTTACTTCCACCCTTTCCAATGGCAAGGGATACATCGCTTGGATTAAGAGATACAAAGACCTTTTTGATGTCGTCATGTATCTTTACGGATGATATTTTGGCCGGGCTGAGAGCTCTCTGAATAAGAAGCTGAAGATTTGAAGTCCAGTTTATAATATCAATATTTTCATTTCTAAGCTCTTTCACTATTCCGTGAATCCTTGATCCTTTTACACCCACGCAAGCTCCTACTGGGTCAATCCTCTCATCATAAGACTCTACAGCAACTTTCGCCCTTTCGCCCGGAATTCTGACAATCTTCTTGATAGTAATTAGACCGTCAAATATTTCAGGAACCTCTTGTTCAAATAGTCTCTCAAGGAATTCATTAGCAGTTCTGGAGAGAATAATTACAGGGTTGTTGTTTTTTAGGTCAACTCTTGCAACCACAGCTCTTACTGAATCACCTTTACGGAAGAAATCTGAAGGAATCTGCTCAGTCTTGGGAAGAAGAAGTTCGTTTCCATCCTCGTCCATCACCAATACCTCTTTTTTCCAAACCTGATAAACCTCCCCTACAACAACCTCCCCGACTCTCTCCTTGTATTTGTTGTATAGATTTGCCTTCTCAATGTCCATAATCCTGCCTGAAAGATTCTGCCTTAAGTTCAGAATCCCTCTTCTGCCGAATGCTGACAGTTTAACCTCCTCTGGATACAGCTCTCCAACCTGAAGAGAGTCGTCAATTTTTGAAACCTCTTCAAGTGAAATCTGAGTTGCGGGGTCCTCAACAATCTCGACAACCTCTCGGTTTCTCCATATTTCAAAGTCCCCTTTGTCAATGTTAATGATGATATCAAAGTTGTCTGCAGTACCATACATCTTGATAAGCTGGTTGCGGAATACATCTTCCAGCACGCTCATCATTGTAGGGCGGTCAATATTCTTTAACTCTTTGAATTCAGCAAATGTGCTTATTAAATTTAACCCTTCCATAATAGGTAAGTTCCTTATTTGTTTACTTGAAATTTATTACTGGTTTTGTGGATTTTATATCGGAGAACTCAATCCTGGAAATCTCTGTCACTCTCTCTTTCCTCTTTTTCCCTTCAATCTTAACACTCTTTTCAATGGTTATCTCTATTCCCTTTTCATCAGCTCCGTTTAGTATAGCTTTAGTCTTTCCACCACTTCTAAAGACAATTTCTACCTCTTTTCCAATAAATTTTGTGTACTGCCTCAGCACCTTGAAAGGCTGATCAAGTCCTGCTGATGTAACTGTCAAAGAGTAATCCTCTGATTCTCGGTCAAAATTAGACTCAACAATATTGTTTATATCAACGCAGTGAGAGAGATCAACTCTCTCGTCAGAGTCAACAGTTATCTCAATATCATTGTCTCTGCTTATTTCAACTGAGACAAGAAAAAGCGAGTTTTTATCAAGATATGTCTCAATTGCTTCCGCTATATTCTCTTTTGTAATCATTTGCTGATGTAAATGTAGATGTAAATGTAATAAATAAGGGGACTGTCGTCCCCTTATCTCCTTTGCTCAAAATCCGCTGCAAATATAGGTATATTTTTTTTACAATGAAAATATTTTTATTTAATACCTTTACTTTATGATAAAACAGTATAAAATCATTAACGATCCTGTCCATGGATTTATTAATATTCCCGGAGGAATAATACTGGAGATAATCCAACATCCGCTTTTTCAACGCCTTAAAGAGATTAAGCAGCTTGGCCTAACCTCTCTGGTCTATCCCGGAGCTTGCCATACCAGACTCAATCATGCACTCGGGGCAATGCACTTAATGAATGAAGCTGTGAATGTTCTCAGATTGAAGGGAGTGAATATTTCTGAAGAGGAGCAGGAGCAGGCAATGGTTGCAATACTACTGCACGATGTAGGCCATGGGCCATTTAGCCATGCACTGGAGCACAATATACTAAAAGGGGTATCACACGAGGAGATAACTCTTGCTTTGATGAAGTCCATCAACAGAGAGAAGGGGGGGCGGATCACAATGGCTATTGATATTTTCACAGGTGATTACTACAGAAAATTTTTGCACCAACTCGTATCAAGTCAGCTTGATGTGGACAGACTTGATTATTTAAGAAGGGACAGTTTCTTCTCCGGAGTAGCAGAGGGCATGATTGGCCATGAGAGAATCATTAAGATGATGAATGTTAAGGATGACTCTCTTGTTATAGAGGAGAAGGGTATTTACTCGGTAGAAAAATTCCTTATATCTCGCAGACTCATGTACTGGCAGGTATATCTACATAAAACCGTTATTGCCGCAGAGCAGCTTCTGGTTGAGATACTGAGCAGGGCTAGAGAGCTAAAAACAGAAGGAGCAGTAATTCCAGGATCTCCATCTCTGCTTTACTTCCTTGATAAAAAGATTGAGAAATCTTCTCTGTCAGATAATGAAGTATTAAATAGATTTGCAGCTCTTGACGATTCTGATGTAATGTCTGCAATTAAACAGTGGAGATATGCAGACGACAGGACTCTCTCAATCCTCTGCAGGATGCTTGTGGAGAGAAGACTCCCGGCAATTCTCCTCTCAAAAGATCCGTTTGATGGCATAACTTTTGAGGATAAAATAAGAGAACTTATTGATAGAGGCGGACTTTCTGAAAGAGAGGCCCGCTATTTTGTTAAAACTGGTGAGGTGCAGAATCGCGGTTATGACAGAGAGGAGGAGAATATTCAAATTTTATCAAAAATCGGGGCAACAGGCGATATTTATGAAATTTCCGATATGCTTTCGGCAAAAGCCTTTTCTCAAATCACCAAAAAGTACTTTCTTTGCACCCCCAAAAAATATTATTTCTGATGGAATTAAGGGCTTCTGAAATTGCCACTCATTTAAACGGTACGGTTGTAGGAGACCCGAATACCGTTGTTAAAACCATATCCAGAATTGAATATGGCAAGGAGGGCTCTCTCTGCTTTCTTGCAAATCCTAAATACGAGAGCCATATCTATACAACAAAAGCTTCAGTAGTGCTTGTCAATAAAAGCTTTGTACCCTCTGCGCCTGTTGTTGCAACAATGGTTCAGGTGGATAATGCCTATGAATCTGTTGCGTTTATGCTTGATCTCTTTAACTCTGCAAAGGAGAGCAGCAGAAGAGGCAGGTCATGGAGGGCCTCTGTCGCCTGGAGTGCGAAACTTGGAAAGGGTTCATACGTAGGTCCCGGTGCATACATTGGGAAGAGGACTATTGTTGGCAAAGGGGCTCAGATATCCTCACAGGTTTTTTTGGGAAATGATGTTTCGGTTGGTGAAAATACTGTGATTTTTTCTGGAGCAAGGATATACTCGGGTTGTAAAATAGGAAGCAACTGCATTATTCACTCAAATGCAGTTATAGGTGCAGATGGATTTGGATTTGCACCTTCATCTGACGGCAGTTATAAGAAGATTCCACAGACCGGTAATGTTATTATTGAGGACAATGTTGAGATTGGGGCCGGTACAACGATTGACAGAGCTACAATGGGATCTACTCACATCAGAAGAGGGGTGAAGCTTGATAATCTAATACAGATAGGGCATAATGTAGAAATTGGGGAGAATACAGTTATAGCGGCACTGGCAGGTGTTGCAGGATCGGCTAAAATTGGAAAAAACTGCCAGATTGGCGGTCAGGTGGGAATTGCTGGCCATATTTCTATTGCTGACAATACTAAGATTGGAGCGCAGGCAGGTATAATGAGCACAATTAAAAGAGAGGGTGAGGTGCTGCTGGGATCTCCTGCAATAGATGCTAAAGAGTATCTGAGAGCTTACACAGTGTTCAAAAAATTACACAAAAATCAATAATTTACTATCTTTGCCAAGTTTTTCACATTAAATATCAACATGCTGACAAATCAACGTACACTTAAACAATCATATACATTCAAAGGAAAGGGTTTGCACACTGGCATAAATGTCAACATGATTATTACACCAGCCCCTGCGAACCACGGTATTAAATTTAAAAGGTCTGATTTGGACGGCGAACCTGTGATAGATGCAGTTGCGGACTATATTGCCCCTTCATCAAGAAATACAACGCTACAAAAAGGAGAGGTTGTCGTAGCAACGCCGGAACATATTTTGGCGGCACTGTATGCAATGGGCATAGATAATGCGCTTATTACAATTGATGGTCCTGAGGTACCAATTCTTGACGGAAGTTCAAAACCCTATGCAGAAGCTTTTCTCTCAGATGGTTTTGAAGAGCTTGATGAGGTGCGTAAAGTCTTTGAAGTAAATGAGAAGATAGTATTGGTTGATGAGGAGAGCGGAGCTGAAATATCAATATATCCGGATAACGACTTCTCAGTTGAGGTTATGATTGATTTCAACTCAAGGGTTGTTGGTCATCAATATGCAAGATACAACAGCAGATCAAAATTTGAAACAGAATTTGCCCCTTGCAGAACCTTTGTATTTTTCCACGAATTGGAGCCTCTGTTTAAAAATAACCTAATTAAAGGTGGTGATTTGAGCAATGCCATAGTAATAGCAGAAAATGAGATCCCTCAGCAGGAACTTGACAGAATTGCAACTCTGTTTAATGTAGAGCGACTTGAAAGAGGAGCCTCCGGGTACCTGAACCATATAGACCTCCATTTTGATAATGAGTGCGCAAGACATAAACTATTGGATGTTTTGGGCGATATTTCACTTTGTGGTTTTGCCGTAAAGGGAAAAATAATAGCAGGGAAACCAGGTCATAAGATTAATACAAAGCTTGCGTCATTGCTAAGAAAAGCGGCTAAAGAGTATTTTTCAAAACCGGTAGCTCCAAAGTTTGACCTGAATGCTGAGCCGGTTGTTGATATAAACGGAATCAAGAAGCTCTTGCCTCACAGACCGCCATTCTTAATGGTTGACAGAATTATAGAGATGACTCCTCAGCAGGTTGTTGGGGTAAAGACATTAGGAGTTAACGAGGGATATTTCATAGGCCATTTTCCTGAAGAGCCTGTTATGCCCGGAGTATTAATAATTGAGGCTATGGCTCAGGTGGGAGGGATTCTTGTTCTTTCTGACCTTGATGAACCGGAGAAGTACTCAACATATTTTGCTAAAATTGATGGTGTAAAATTTAAAAGGAAGGTTGTTCCGGGCGATGTGCTGGTTATAAAGCTTACCCTTACCGCCCCTCTAAGACGCTCAATAGTGTCAATGAGAGGAGAGGCATTTGTTGGGGATACGCTTGTATGTGAGGGGGAGATGGTTGCTCAGGTCATTAAGAACAAATAGAAAGAGAAACTATAATATATGAATCATATTCATCCAAATGCAAAGATAGGATCAGGAGTCAAAATTGAGCCTTTTACCTATGTTGCCGAAAACGTAGAGATAGGAGAGGGTACCTGGATTGGTCCGCACGTTACCATTTTGGATTACGTGAAAATCGGCAAAAACTGTAAAATATTTCCCGGAGCAGTGATTGGCGCCATACCTCAGGATCTTAAATTTGCAGGAGAGATCTCCTATGTAGAGATTGGAGATAACACAACAATCAGAGAGTGCGCTACCGTAAACAGAGGTACTGCGTATAGTGGAAAAGCCCTTACCAGTATAGGCAATAACTGTATGATAATGTCCTATGTGCATGTGGCTCATGACTGCAGAATAGGGAACAATGTAATACTTGTAAGCTATGTAGGGCTGGCAGGAGAGACAAATGTTGACGATTATGCCATTATTGGAGGGCATTCAGCGGCACATCAATTTTCAAACATTGGTGCTCACGCTATGATATCAGGTGTCTCCAGCATTTTTAAAGATGTTCCCCCTTATGTTCTTGCAGGTCACAGACCATTGGCGTTTTTCAATCTGAACATTGTAGGGCTTAGAAGAAGAGGCTTTTCCAATGCACAAATCCAGCAGATTAGTGATATTTATAGGGTAATTTACAGAAGCGGTCTCAACACGTCTGACGCATGTGCAAAAGTTGAGGAGGATTTTGAAGAGACACCTGAAAAGAGAGCCATACTTGATTTTATAAAGTCATCAAAGAGAGGAATAATCAAAAGAACAACAGATACTATTGACGAATAGTTTCAATAAAGTAATTCTTTCAACTGCCTATCTTCCACCTGTTGAGTACCTTTCTGCGATTTATCGTTCAGATAGATCAGAGATTGAGCAGTATGAAAGATATCAAAAGCAGAGCTACAGAAGCCGTTGTCACATTTATGGTGCCAGCGGCCTTTTGTCATTGACAATACCTGTATCTAGGACAGAGGGACATTATCTTCCAGTCCGGGAGATGAGGATTGACTACTCAGGTAAGTGGCAACAGGAGCACTGGAGAGCACTCACATCTGCATACAGGACATCACCATTTTTTGAGTATTACGAAGATGATTTTGCCCCCTTTTATAATCGCAGATGGGATTTTCTATTTGATTTTAATCTGGAGTTACTTCTGACAATTATTGGGTTGATGGGGATAAAAAATAATATAGGCTTAACGTCGGAATATGTAAAGTCATACTCTCTCCTTGATGCTTTTGATTTTAGAGATTCAATTCACCCAAAAAGAGGAGCAGTTTCCACCCCAGTTAAAATAGAGAGCGGGCAATACTTTCAGGTATTTGCCCGCAAATTCGGTTTCATTCCAAATCTTTCAGCTGTAGACCTTCTCTTTAATGAAGGTCCCGACTCAGTCTCCTATCTTTAAAATCTGAACCCTAAAGTCATTAACAATTTATTAGCAGATGAGGAGAGAGTTCCCGATGGAGAGGTCACTCCCGGATAGTTGTTGTACAACTTAAGTGTCTCATCATTTGCCAGCCTGTGCTGGAAGGAGAGGTCAACAAAGAAACCGCTGCCGCTACTGAAACCTACCCCTGCAGATATAAATCTGTAGTCGTTAGGATTGTTCTTCTGAGCACTCTGATAATAAGCGTATCCTGCTCTTATAGAAAAGTTTGCAACAGGTTTAATCTCTGCTCCTACTCTTAAGTTTTTAGCAAATCTGAAGTTGTCTTCAATTTCTTCATTCTCAGCATGAAAAATATCCTGGCCATTCTCACTCTTGCTTAACTTAGTCATATTGTAAGAAATACCCTCTACATCTGCTGAAATTATTGCGTATTTGCCAAATACGTATGAGAGTCCGGCACCCACCTTCATCGGGGTTATCAGTCCATAACTAAACTCTCCAACAGGAGAGTAAATGGTAGCAGTTTCAGGGCTTAGTCCCCTTATGCTTGATGTCAGCTCCTCTTCCCAATTTTCTGTTATTGAAAGAAATGTAGGTGTAGTGATTGTGGCACCCAGTCTCAGCCCTGCAAAAGGTAAGTAGATAATACCAATCTTTGCGTTAAGTCCTATTCCGTTTGTACTCTGACTATAGGTATGATCAAGATACCTGAATCCTGTATCAAAATTGTCGGGATTGGTTGAAGACTCCTTATAACGCTGATAATCTGTAAAATTTAGTGCCTGAATTCCCAGATTTGCACCAATAAAGAGTTTTGTTCCAACTCTTCCTCCAAGGTTCACAAGAATCTCTGTCTGACTTCCCATGGTCTCCCTTGTGAACTGTTGATCAAGCGGACCTCCTATATATATATCAAGTCCGTCAAGATTCTCAGTAGCTCCGATATACTCGTCAGTTGTGCCGGGAAGGAGATCCAGAAGGTTGCTGTTCCATGCGAGAATATTTCTCCATGGCAAACCAATGTTAAAAGGGTATGTGTCAGTTTGAGATGTTATATCAAGTTCGGTATGTGGTGTTCCATTTGTTCCGGAAGCAATAGCTCCCAGCCAGGAGCTTGCATCTGTTCTTCCTTTTGCTGTAAACCTGGAGTTGAAATCATTAACCCTGTTCACGGCAAAAGAGAGGGTTAGCCCGGATCTCTTGCCCTTACCTAAAGATGGGATATTGGCAACATAACCCATAGATGAAAGCCCTGGTTTTTGTCTGTTGTCTGAAATATTAGTCCCTAAATAATTTGTTTGGCTAGGGTATAGCCCTATTGAAGGTGTAACTGAAAACTCAGAGTATCTGTACACGCCAGATGATGCCGGATTAATACTAAGAGCACCTATGTCGCCTCCTAATGAAATGAAGGCGTTACCCATTGATGATGTTCTCGCACTACCTTCATAAAAAGTTTGAGAGAATAGTGCTGCGCTTGTTACATAAGGTAGGGAGCTTAATCTCAATGCATCTAAAGGTGCTACCTGACCATTAGCGACAAGGCCTGAAACAATCATTGCCGCAAGTAGGATATGTTTTTTCATATTACAAATTGTTTAATTTATCTTCTGTATCCAGATCCGCTTGAACTGCTTGATGAGCTGGTTGAAGAGTTACCGGAAGATGATCTGGATGAAGAAGAGGAACTGGTACTTACAGAAGAGGAACGAGTTGTACCGGATGAACTTCTCGTGTATGAGGATGAACTTCCGGAGTTATTGTTTCTCTCATATGATGATGAACTGTTTCTGCTTGTGCCTGTTGAAGAGTTCTCTCTGCTGTACTGTGTATTTATATTGCTGTTACGGGATGTATTTCCGGTTGAAGTGCTCCTTCTGTAGTTTCCGGTGTTGCCTGTTCTTACAGCAGAGTTGGTTCTGGTGTTTCCGCTTCCGGTTGTGCCAACTCTCTCTCTTTGCTGAACAGTTCCCTCACCGTAGCTAGAGGATTGAGTTGTTGTTGTGCTCCTTCTGTGTATGCTGTTGCTAACCGGACCTGTCCTTTGCTGCTCATTTCCTCCGGAGGTTGCCCTTGCGGCAGATGTATTTTGCCTTGGGATACTCGTAATAACACCTCTGTCCCTTGTGTCAGGTGTGGCATCTCTTCCTGTATCGGTTATACGTTTGCCGGTGACTTTCCCGCGCTGACTGTTGATTGTACCACCATTGTAATAGCCTCCACCCGAATAGTATCCGTAAGGATGAGAGTTCCAGTAGTGTCCGTAATATCTTTGCGGATAATAGTATCTGCCTGAATACCAGTATGGCCCCCAAGGATTGTAGTATGGGCTGAAATCGTAGAAAAAGTTGTCATACCCGTAATAGTAGAAGAATGGATCGCTCCAGTAATGGCGGGCGTAGTAAGGATAGTTGCCCCAGTATCCGTAATATCTGTTGTAGCGGTTCCATCTCCATGAGTTGTACCTCCAGTCCCATGGCCTGTAGAAGTAGTCCCAATCGCTCCATCTGTTCTCAATGTAGAGATTGATTGTGTAATCAGGAGATTCAAATTTCTTAAGAAGCTCTTCGTAAGAGATGTCTCCATCAATCAGCAGATATGTATTTTCATTATCAATGTCAACAGGGAGGTTTACTGTATTGTTCTTGTCCATGTAAACAACACGTGCCTCTTTGCCATTGAATTCTATTGTTGAGGTTTGGGCTGTACGCTCCTTGAGATCCTGTATCCTTGTATCTGTAGCAGAGGCAATGACAATGGTGTTTGCAGGACCGGAGTAGATTGCGTCGTCAAATCTTGAAGACGCATATTGGCCGGAAGTTCCGCAAGATGTTGCGATTAATCCTATTAAAGCCAATGCAAAAATGTTGTTTTTCATATCACACCTCCTGTGTTTTATTTTTTTTGTACTTTTGTGCCTTCAATACAAATATAGTCAAAAATCGTACCATTTAAAACAATTAAATTACCAAATGGCAAAAGAGATAAGTAATAGAGAGGAGAATTATTCACTTTGGTATAATAATCTTGTAATTAAAGCCGATTTAGCAGAGAATTCAGCTGTAAGGGGCTGTATGGTTATTAAGCCATACGGATATGCAATATGGGAGAAGATGCAGGCTCAGCTTGACAAGATGTTCAAGGAGACAGGCCATGTGAACGCCTATTTTCCGCTATTTATTCCAAAATCTTTTCTGAGCAAGGAGGCTGAACATGTTGAGGGCTTTGCCAAGGAGTGCGCAGTGGTTACTCACCACAGACTAATGACAAATCCGGACGGACCGGGTGTGGTTGTAGATCCTGATGCCAAGCTGGAAGAGGAGTTAGTTGTTCGTCCAACATCAGAGACTATTATCTGGAATACATATAAAAACTGGATTAAATCTTACAGGGATCTGCCGATACTTGTAAACCAATGGGCGAATGTAGTAAGGTGGGAGATGAGAACTAGGCTCTTTCTAAGAACTGCCGAATTTCTCTGGCAGGAGGGACACACAGCCCACGCCACAAAAGAGGAGGCAATAGAGGAGACAGAGAAAATGGTACAGGTCTACGCTAAGTTTGCGAGGGAGTACATGGCCCTCCCGGTTGTTGTAGGGGCTAAAACTGCCAGTGAGAGGTTTGCAGGAGCCCTTGATACACTATGTATTGAAGCACTGATGCAGGACGGAAAGGCTCTCCAGGCAGGTACATCCCACTTTTTAGGTCAGAATTTTGCTAAGGCATTTGATGTCCAATACCAAAGCAAAGAGGGTGCTCTGGAGTACGTTTGGGCAACATCATGGGGAGTGTCCACAAGACTAATGGGGGCACTTATCATGGCGCACAGCGATAATAATGGTCTTGTTCTTCCTCCTAAACTGGCTCCTATTCATGTTGTTATGGTGCCTGTTTACAAGACAGAGGAGGAGAATGAAAAGATCTTCGCGAAAATGAGAGAGATAAAAGAGGGGCTTGATAAACTTGGAATTGTTTCAAAGATTGATGACAGAGATAATTTAAGGTCAGGATTTAAGTACGCTGAGTGGGAGCTTAAAGGCGTACCTGTCAGGATTGCAATCGGTCCGAGAGATCTGGAGAATGGAACAGTTGAGCTTGCAAGAAGGGATACTCTCACAAAATCATTCATAAAGAGAGATGGTCTGGAGGAGCATATTGCAGCTCTGCTTGATGAAATACAACAGAATATTTATGATAAAGCTTTTAAATTCAGAGAAAATAGCACACATGAGGTAAATGACTGGGAGACCTTTAAGGCTAAAATTGAGGAGGGGGGCTTCCTGATGTGCCACTGGGATGGTACTGCTGAGACTGAAGAGAGGATCAAGGCTGAGACAAAGGCAACCATAAGATGTATTCCTCTGGAAAATGTAAAAGAGGAGGAGGGTAAATGTGTCTATTCAGGCAAACCTTCCAAAAGAAGAGTTATATTTGCAAGAGCATACTAATAAATAAACCAGAAAGAGATGGCATCAGATTTACCGTCCCGACAGAGAGACATTCTTGAGGGGCTTAACCAGAAGTCAAGGACAAAAGTCCATGTCTTCAACCAGACAATGGAGGTCTTCAACCAGTTAAAAGATGTTCTCAGTGAGATGAGCAACGACCTCAACGATTTGCTGGAGAGTGAAAATGGCAACGACAGAAGAGTTAGGCTGGAATACAGGGACAGGGGTAAGTTTGAGGCAGAGCTGAAGTTTGCAGATGATGTATTGATCTTCAGCATGCACTCTGATATATTTCAGTTTGACAGAGAGCACCCAGCCTGGAAGACGGATTTCCTGAAAACGGACCCTTCAAATTCATACTGCGGTGTTATAAATATTTACAACTTTCTTTCAGACTCTTTGAAATACAACAGACAAGAGGATTTAGGTTATCTTGTGGCAAGGATCTTTGTCAATAAGGACAAATTCTTTATGGTTGAAGGTAAAAGGCAGCCTAAGAGAAATGTATCATCGTTTGGTAAGATGCAACTAAACAGAGATGAGCTTGTATCCATAGTTGAAACTTCTGTTTTATATACACTCTCGTTTGACCTCTTAGTGCCACCGTTTGATTTAGTTAAGATGGCCTCTGTTGAGCAGATTAATGATAAAATTGAGAGTGCTAAGCTACAGACCGGCAAAAGACTGGGATATAAATACAACTCAGATGACGTTCTTGAGGACTAATACATAAAATTAATATGAGGGTTATTTCTAAATTACTGGCATTTACAGCGTTGATTTTTTTGTCTGTAAACCTCTACTCGCAGGAGTTAAAAAAGGGGGAAGAGGAGATTAAATTGAGTGCTCATCATCAAATAGCACTGAACATTGCAAAGAGCCTTGAAATACCCGAACCTGTCAAACCCGCTGAGATTGTGCCAAACCCATGGTCAAAAGGGGCACTTTTTCAGCTTGGATTCTCTCAGATGTCTCTTACTAACTGGGCAGCCGGTGGGTTCTCTTCAGTAGCTCTCAATGCATATGTGAATATGTACAACGGCTGGGAGGTGGACCAGATGTTCTGGCAAAACAGGCTTCAGCTTGCATGGGGTTTTATTAACTCTTTTGGAGACAGATTTAAAAAGAGCGACGACAAAATAATTTTTGACAGTAAATATGGCTACAGAGCATTCAACAAGGTCTTTGTATCTGCTGCATTTAATTTCAGATCGCAGTTCTCAAACTCATTCAACTATCCTGCTTCGGGAGATAAGGTTTTAGTTTCAGGACCTTTTTCACCAGCATATTTTTCATTTGGTATCGGTATGGATTACAAACCGGCAAAGGTGTTGTCAATCAACTTTTCTCCATTAACAAGCAACTTGGTAATAGTTGCTCAGGAATCTCTCAGAACCAAATACGGAAACAGAGTTGATCAGCCTGCTAAACTTGAACTGGGTGCCCAGCTTAAAATTGATTACAAACATCAGCTTACAAAAGATCTTCTGATTGCTTCAAATCTTGTCCTTTTCTCTGACTTTCTTAACAAGCCTCAGAATATCAAGGTTTACTGGGATCTGTTTGTTGATACAAAAATCAACAAGTACTTTTCTGTAAATGTCAGGACAAACCTCATATATGATGACAATATACTCATTGCCGATAAAAACGGCGAACTGGATAAAAGAGTTCAGTTCAAGGAGATATTGACAGTCGGCTTCTCTTATACTTTCGGGCAATTTAAAAAATAGAGCAATATGCTTCCGGAGAGGTTCAAAGAGGTGATGCTCTCTCTGGCAAAAGGGGGAGAGGGGAGCTCCGGAGGAGAGTTTCCCCCTGTTCTTTTGGCTGTAAGCGGAGGAATTGACTCCATGACAATGGCGCACCTGTTTAAAATTTCCGATTATCCATCCTTTGCCGTTGCTACTGTTAACTTCTCTTTAAGGGGTGAGGAGAGCGACGGAGATGAGATGCTTGTGAGAAGATGGTGTGAGGAGAGAGGAGTTGAGTGCTTCTCAATAAGATTTAATACAGAGGTATATGCCTCAGAAAAGGGGATATCAACCCAAATGGCCGCCCGTGATCTCCGGTATGGATGGTTTTCTGAACTATGCGCCAAGAAAGGATATAAATATCTTGCCGTAGCCCACAATCTGAATGATAAAGCGGAAACGCTGTTTATTAATCTTCTGCGGGGTACCGGAATTAAAGGGCTCCTTTCAATTAAAGAGAGAAGTACCCCTGCAGGCTCAGAAATGGAGGTTATAAGACCGATGCTGGGATTTACAAGGGAGGAGATTGATAAGTTTGCAAAAATAGAGGGTATTCCATACCGGGATGACTCAACAAATTTTGAGTCTCACTATTCAAGAAACAAAATCAGAAATCTTGTTTTCCCTGTATTCAGTGAGATTAATCCCTCTTTTCTTCAGACGCTGGAGAGAGAGATCTCAATCTTCACTCAAGCTAACTCTGTAATAGAATCAAGGTTTGCCCAGATCAGGGCGGAGGCTCTCTCTGTAATGACTGGAGGGGAGGAGAGTGTAAGAGTATCTGTTGATGTTCTTAAGAGAGTTGGTAACGGAGAGTTTTGGCTCTATATGATTTTAGAGGAGTTCGGCTTTTCACATTCTGTCTTATGTGATATATGGAGATCTATTGACTCTGAGTCCGGAAAAATTTTCTACTCTTCAGATTATCAATTATTGAAAGACAGATCTTATCTGATTGTCAGGAGAAGACCTGACAGAGACTCGGCTCAGGATAAAATTGAGGCATCTGTTTCTGTTAAAATCTTTGAAATATATGAAGGGTTTAAACCGACGCCTTCTGACCGGTTGTTCTATCTGGATGCAGATTTGACAGGTGACAATATAATATTCAGAAACTGGAGGGATGGAGACCGTTTCAAACCTCTTGGTATGGATGGAACTAAAAAGGTTAGCGATTACCTGACTGATATGAAGAGAGACAGGTTTACCAAAGAGAAGAGAGTTGTGGCAACCACTGCCGACGACAGAATTTTCTGTCTGGTCGGCGAGCGTATTGACCACAACTTCAGAATTACAACTAAAACCAAACGGGTTTTGGAGATAAAAGTGCTTTAGTTATTATAGGGCAATCTCCACATTAAATGGAACCCTGGCAAAATTTTTCACGCCGCGCTCCTCTTTCAGCGTCTGATATGCTCGTTCAATCAGCAATTCAGGAGAAGCAATGATTTTTGCACTCTTTTCTGTATCAGAGATAGTCTCAAGAATTTTATCCATTTGAGACTTAACTACAGGATACTCAACAATTCTCCATTTATCAATCCCAGCCATTGCCGCTGCGCTGTTAATTGCATCAGTCAGTCCTCCATACTCGTCCGCCAGCCTTATGCCAACAGCATCGGCTCCAGACCATATACGACCCTGGCCAACAGAATCAACCCCCTCTGTTGTCATTGATCTGCCCTGGGCAACAAGGTTTATAAAATCTGTATAGATTTCCTCAACTCCTGAGCGGATAAATTCAATCTCCTCATTGTTCAGAGGTCTGTAACCTCCCATCAGATCACTATGTCTGTTTGTAGTAACGCTGTTTGAATAAATTTTAAGATGATTGTTCATAGCCTTCTGAGCATTTATCACCATGCTAAAGACCCCAATTGAGCCAGTTAGTGTAGATTTCGCAGTATAAATTTTGCTTGCATTTGAGGCTATCCAATATCCTCCTGATGCTGCGTAGTCACCCATGCTCACTATAACCGGCTTTGCCTCTTTCAGGAGAGAGAGTTCTCTCTCAATAATGTCTGAGCTTTGTGCAGAGCCTCCGGGAGAGTTAATTCTTAGAACAACTGCCTTTATAGTGCTGTCTTTACGTACTTTTGCAATTAGCTCCTGATATGTGTCAGATGCTATATTTTCACTGGATTTACCCATGATAATGTCACCATTTGCATAGAGTATTGCGATTTTATTCTTCTGCTTGAAATCACTCTTTTTTGTAGCCTTTGAGTATGCGGTAGAGGAGATCATCTTAAGATCTTTCTCACTTTCAGCTCCAAACAAATTCATAAGATTTTCTGTGAGTTCGTCTTTATACATTAGCCCGTCAACCAGACCCGCTTCAAGGGCATCCTTTGCATCAGCAAGTTCAAGATTGTCTGCCAGCTGATTTATTTTCTCAACAGGAATACCCCTTGATTCAGAGATTGCCTCGGTCCACACTCCCCATATTGAACTCAGGTATGCTTCCAGTTGCTCTCTGTTCTCTGCGCTCATTTTATTGCTTATGAACTGCTCTGCTGCAGCTTTGAATTTACCGTGCCTTATCAGTTGAACCTCAATTCCAACTTTATCAAGAAGCTCCTTGAAAAATAGAGCGTTCATACTTAAGCCAGTAAGTGTAGCAGTACCTGAGGGGCTTAAATAAACCTTGTCAGCAACTGATGCCAGGTAATATGCGCCCTGACTGTAATTGTCGGCATATGCAATAACAGCTTTTCCGTTCTCCCTGAATTTGGAGAGGGCTCCCCTTATCTCCTCTATATGAGTAACCCCGGCATTTATTTGATTAAGGTTCATATAGATGAATTTAATTCTTGAGTCAGAAGCAGCCCTCTCTATAGTTTGAACGAAGTCTAGGATACTTGTACTTCTAACACTTCCGCTGCTAAGGGGGTTGAACGCTGAGAAGGGATCTTCAACAGACTGCTCTGTTATGGCCGGGGAAAAGTTGAGAACCATAACGGCAGAAGATGGAACGACAGGCGGTTTGCTCTCGGCAAAAGAAGCCAGAGATGAGATAAAACCCATAAATAGAAATAAGCCTATTACCATTGCTATAAGCGATCCAAGCAAAGTGGCTGCTAATATTTTCAGAAAATTTTTCATAAAAATGGTATTGTCTTTAGACGATTATTAAACAAATTTAGCAATAAATCTTAACTTTACATTCCGATATATTTCACAATCCTCTCCAGTTTAAATGATGATCAGATTACGCTCCACATTTATTGCCTTTGCACTGCTTATTATTTCATGGGACAACTCCTATGCCCAAAAGATAAAACTCAGAATCTCTCTAGAGGAGGCAATTGAGATAGCAAAGGATCAGTCCCCGTCAGCATTGGTGGCAAAACACAATTTTCTTGCAAGCTATTGGCAATTCAGAGCTTTTAGAGCTCAGCTCCTGCCATCGCTGAATCTCTCAGCCACTCTGGGTAATTACAACAGGTCGCTCGTCCCTCTTCAAAATTCTGAGACGGGAGAGATAAACTATGTTGCAAACAACAATTTGAAGAATTCACTCTCTCTCTCTATAGACCAGAATATTGCTCTTACCGGTGGTAGAATCTCCCTGTTCACAAGCCTTTACAGATTAGACCAGTTCAACTCTGAGACACCGGCAATGTATAACTCTCAGCCCCTTAATATTACATATATACAGCCCCTTAGAACATACAATAATCTTAAGTGGGATAAGGTTACAGAGCCTAAGAGGTACGAGAGGGCAAAAAGGAGATATCTTGAACAGATGGAGAATATTACCGGGAATGTTATTCCTCTTTATTTTGATGTCCTTCAGGCTCAGCAGAGGCTTGCAATGTCAAGCAAAAACTACGACAATACCGTATCACTTTACAAATTGACCAAAGAGAGATTTGAGCGAGGTATGGTCTCAAAGAACGATGTCCTTCAGCTGGAACTGAGGATGATAAATGAGAACCTCTCAATTAACGACCATAAACTTACACTTGACATGAGAATGTTGAGACTTAAGACTTTTATGGGCTACAATGAGCATGTTGAGTTGGAACTTGAGGTGCCGGACTCAGGGCCGGAGATTACACTAAACTTTGACGAGGTACTTGATAAGGCCTATAAAAACTCTTCATTTCTTCTGGATAACGAGCTAAACCTGTTAAGTGCAGAACAGGAGGTTGAGAGGAACAGGGCTAATACCGGAATTCAGGCTAACTTAAACGCACAGTTTGGCCTTACACAGCAGGGTGATGAGCTTGGAACAGCCTACTCCAATCCCATGGACCAGCAGATAATCAGTCTGGGCCTGAGGCTTCCGATTATTGACTGGGGACTGGGAAAGGGCAGGGTTAAAATGGCGCGCTCAAGGCAGGAGCTTATTAAGGCTCAGGTTGATCAGGAGTTTAATGAATTCAAGCAAAATGTATTCATTAAAGTAATACAATTTAACAATCAGGTCGAACAGTGTAACCTCTCATCAAGAGCAGATTCAATAGCAAGAGAGAGGTACGAAAATGCCAGACAGAGGTTTCTGGATGGGACAATTGGTGTTACAGAGCTAAATAACGCTCAGAATGAAAAGGATCAAGCATCAAACAGATATATCAACGATTTGGGAAATTTCTGGCAATATTATTTCAATATACGGAGAATGAGCCTGTACGACTATTTGAAGAGAGAAGACCTGTCAGCAGAATTTGACAAAATGGTTGACAATTGATATTTTTTTCTATTTTTGCCCCGATGAAGCTTATCAAGAACATATCACTAACCATTATGATCCTGCTCTATATTGTGGCAGGATTGGGCTACGGATTGCATACATGCAGTTCTGACGGAACAGTCACGCCTATTATAATGGTTCAGGATGCCTCTTGCGAAAGCATTCACGGACATTCTCATTCTCATTCGGATTGCTGCGATCATGAATGCTCCTCTGATAGTTTTAAACACAGCATAAACGAAGAGAGAAAATGCTGAGAAACAGATGTTTATAAGATAAAAGAGGTTTATGAAGCCTCTCTGCCTTTGCAGATAGGACAGCTATCTGAGTGTATAGTTGCGCTCAATCCATTCTCTGAATCAGATCTTAGTATATCACTATATACTGCATATCTAAATTTGAAAATTCCTGACGATTCCCCTCCTGAGGCTCTTCCGGATGATTACCACTCATTAATCTCTGTGTGGAGGTTGTAGCTCTTGATTCAATCAACTTATAAGATTGAATGTTGAACTATAACTTTTTACACATAAATGATCAAAAAATTTTATTTAATATCAATATTGGTTGCACTTGCAGGTGTAATCAATGCACAGACCACCAGCGGTGTAGTCAAGGTGCGTAAGGCAGGCGGAGATGAGGAGCCATTGGCCTTTGCCTCTGTTTACTGGCTTGAGGGAAAACTCTCGTCTGAGACGAATGAAAAGGGGGAGTTCTCCTTTAAAACCGGAGCCAATTCTTCAGTTTCAATTGTAGCTGCGTATGTAGGCCATACAAAAGATACCGTGAAGACCTCATCAGGCTCATCAAATGTAAAACTGATTCTGAGAGAGGATGCCGAACTTGAGGCAGCCAGAGTAGTTGAGAGACAAGAGGGAAATTATTTGTCAAAACTGACACCAATTAAAACCGAAGTTATAACTGCAGCAGGTTTATGCAAAATGGCATGCTGCAACCTTGCTGAGAGCTTTGAAAACTCAGCGAGTGTAACTGTAGGATATTCTGATGCAATAACCGGAGCAAGGCAGATAAGATTGCTCGGCCTTTCCGGGATTTACACCCAGATGCTTGATGAAAACAGGCCTGCAATGAGGGGAGTAGCCGCTCCTTTCGGACTATCATACGTTCCCGGGCAATGGCTGGAGAGCATTCAGATTGCTAAGGGGCCCTCCTCAGTAGTCAACGGTCTTGAGGCAATAACAGGCCAAATAAATCTTGAACACAGAAAGCCAACAGCAGAACAACCACTGTTTCTGAATCTGTTTTTGGGGAGCTCACTGAGAACCGAGGCCAACATAGCCTCATCCCTTCAGCTGAACTCAAAGTGGAGCACGGTAATACTTGGTCACTTCTCAACAGATCCTATGGGCCATGACGGCAACCACGACGGATTTAGGGATGAGCCAGTGTCAATGCAGTTCAACCTTTCAAACAGATGGTTGTATATGGCTGAAAGCGGTGCACAGGTAAGATTTGGATTTAGGGGTCTGACAGATGACAGAGTTGCCGGCATGAATGAGTTCAGGAAGGGTATGGAGGTGACAAATACACTTTGGGGTTCAGAGATAAAGAACAAAGGTCTTAACGGATATCTTAAAGTGGGGATCCCTCTTAGTGACGATAACAGTAAAAACATAGCCGGAGTTGCAGACTATACATGGCACAGGATGAACTCCTTTTTTGGAGTTAACAGATTTTATGCCACTCAAAATTCTGCTTTCCTGAACATAATGTTTCAGAATCAAATAGATGAATCTCATAAATATATTTTGGGTATTAGCGGGCAATACGACAATTTTAATGAAGTAGTTTCTGCTCCATTATATGGATCTTTGTTTGGATCACGCTATACGGGGAGAGAGGAGAGCTCTGCCGGTGCTTACGGAGAGTACACCTACACAAATGGAGAGAAAGCATCAGTTGTAGCAGGTCTGAGGCTTGATAAAAACAATATTCACGGATGGCTCTTTGCTCCTAGATTAAACGTTAAATACTCAATATCAGACAAGTTAATACTAAGGGCATCCGGGGGAAGAGGCTTCAGGTCGCCGAACCAGATTTCTGACAACCTTGGTATACTCTCCACAGGGCGTTCAATAGTTTTAGAGGAGAGGCCGGATATTGAGGATGCCTGGACGTACGGTGCCAACATTACCCAATATCTTCCTTTTGGAATTAATGAGAACACATATGTTAGTTTTGACTACTTCAGAACCGATTTTAATAAGCAACTCCTGGTTGATCAGGAGAGTAATGACGCTTTCATATATCTATACAATCTAGATGGTAAGTCATTTACTAATACATATCAGTTTGATTTTTCTACAGAGCCCTTTGAGAGGTTTACAGTGCTGACAACATTCAGATATACAGATTCAAGGGCTACATACAGAGATCAGGGATTGGTAGAGAGACCACTTACAGGCAGATATAAAGGGGTACTTAATCTACAGTATGCTACAAGAATGAATAAATGGACTTTTGATTTCACTGCTCAGATAAATGGACCTTCACGTCTGCCTGAGGTAATGGGAGGTGGCTACTCTCCTGTTTATCCAATGTTCTTCGCACAGATTACTAAGAAATTCAGAGATCTGGATGTTTATATAGGTGGGGAGAATCTGGGTAATTACAGACAACCACATCCTATTATGGGTGCAGATACGCCATACTCTCAGGATTTCAATTCAACGCTGGTTTGGGGACCGCTAATGGGTAGGAAAGTGTATGCCGGGCTTAGATTTACAATTTGGAAATAACAATACTAAACAATACTATTATGAAAAAAATCAGATTTATTATCTTCGCAACAGTTGCCATGATTATGGCAACCTCATTTACCGCAGAGGCTCAGAATAAAAAGGCCGAAAAGAGGGAGGTTCAGGTGACCCTCTCTGTTCCTGATCTGGATTGTCCAAACTGCGTTAAAAAGATTGAGGCAAAAATACCTCATGAGAAAGGTGTGAAGGATTTGAAGGTGAGCCTTGAGAACAGGACTGTCTGGATCAGCTATGAAGAGAATAAAACGAATGTGGAGACACTCTCCAGAGCACTTGACAAGCTGGGGTTCCCTGTTAAGACAACGGAGAAGAAGGACTGATTTGAAAAGTATAATACTGGCATTACTATTTTTAGCATCGGCGCTTGGGGCTCTCTTTTCACAGAGCCCCAGGGGCGGATCGCTCTTTTATGAGAAGATGCGGCTTCTTGATTTTGCAGAGAGAGAAGATGCAATTGTAAAGGAGATCACTTCAGGGAATTTTCCAAATTTTTTAAATCCTTGGGAGGAGCTGAACTTTACAGAGAGGGACGCCTCGGGAATACTGCGAAACGTTACAATTTTTGTAAAGGCCGATTATATTGCAGCCGGTAAAGATGAGGACTACTTTACACTCCCTATGTCCCCGCAGTCTGCCCAGAAGATAGCGGATTGTTTTAACGCCTCACTTCCCACACCCAAAATTGTTGATTTAGTATATAAAAACTCCAGATTAAAACTGGAGCCGTTTAATTTCATACCAAGAGGTAACAGAAATGAGACTCCTGATATTCTTTATGACCACTCTAAGATTATCACAGCGCAGATAAAAGCTTCAGGAAACAGACCCGGAATTTTTGTTGCTGGTACAAAGAAAGATATTGTCATCTCCTCTAAACTTGATGATCCACGCAGAACCCATCATGTTACAATTTACGGCTGGCATAAATTGGACAGCCTGCCAATACAGCCTGAAACAAATATCCACATAGATATTTATGTAGATTATAGTCATGGTGTGAGACTGGTCTCAAACAGGGTTATTATTGACGGAAATGATTATAACTACAGAGAGATACTCAGGGACTCTGTTCTGCACAAGTTGTTGAGTAATGAATCCAAACCTTTAGAGAGCACGGCTTACAAACTAAAGAGCGGGCTATAGGGCGGTAAAGAGTAAAAAATATATTACTTTTGTTACTGATGTAACATTTAAACCCCCTAATAAATATGAAATTTCTAAGGTTTTATCTTATCCTGTCATTTCTGGCAATTATTTCGCAGTCAATTACTGCCTCAAACTCCTGGATTAGAATCAACCAGGCAGGATACCTTCCAAAAGACATTAAAGTAGCGGTTTTCATCTCTCTTGAAGATAAAAGCTCTCCACTCTTTGAGGTGAGAGATGCCGTAACTGATAAGATTGTTTATCAGGGTGCTGGTAAAAAGAGCGATGCAGTATCATGGGGTATGAAAAATGCCTATAGATTTGATTTTTCAAAGATTGTAAATGAGGGAGGTTACTACATTGTCAGCAATGGAACTAAATCTCCCAATTTCAAAATAGCGGCAGATGCTTATGAAGGATTATCAGATTTCCTCCTAGAGTACATGAGGCAACAGCGTTGCGGAGATAATCCATATACCGGAGAGCTTTGCCATCAACATGACGGATACATAGTAGGACATCCTACAAGAGATGGAGAGAAGATAGATGTAAGGGGGGGATGGCATGATGCAACAGACTATCTTCAATATACAACAACTTCTGCAACAACTCTTTATCATCTTATGTTCTCATGGGAACAGCAAAAGGATAAAAGTGTTTTTAAGGACCTTTACGATGCAAGAGGCAGGAGGGGATCAAACGGTATTCCCGATATTCTTGATGAAATTCGCTGGGGACTTGACTGGCTTGACAGAATGAATCCTGAAGATAAGGTAATGTTCAATCAGATTGCAGACGACAGAGACCATGCCGGATTCCGCCTTCCTCAAAACGATAAAGTTGATTATGGCTGGGGACCGGGTACTGGAAGACCTGTCTATTTTGTGTCAGGAATGCCACAGTCTCTTGGAAAGCATTTTAACAGAACTACGGGTGTATCCTCCACAGCAGGAAAGTTTTCGTCAACTTTTGCTCTTGCTTCAGAGATATTAAAAGAGAGTGACCCTGAGTATGCAGCTAAGCTTAGAGATAAAGCAATAAAGGCATTTGCATTTGCAGAGGAGTTTCCGGGAAACACACAAACAGCATGTGTAAAGTCTCCATATTTTTACGAGGAGGACACATGGGTTGACGATGTAGAGTTAGCCGCGGCAACATTCTATAAATATACCGGTGAAGAGAACTGGAGGAAAAGAGCAGATTACTGGGGACAGCTGGAGCCTGTTACACCCTGGATGGAGCTTGGAAGGGGAAGACACTATCAGTTTTATCCATTTATTAACCTGGGTCACTATTACCTGGCGACATCATCCGACAAAGTTACAAGAGACAAATATATCGGTTTCATGAGAGATGGTCTTGAACATCTTCGCAAGAGGGCTGCTGACGATCCGTTCATATACGGAATTCCATTCCTTTGGTGTTCAAATAACCTGGTTTCTGCTGCCATTACACAGGCCAGACTATACAGAGAGGCAAGCGGAGATGATACCTATCTTGAGATGGAGATGGCTCTCAGAGACTGGCTTTTTGGAACAAATCCATGGGGAACCTCAATGATAGTTGGTTTTCCTGAGGGTGGGGATTACCCGGACTCTCCGCACTCATCCTATACAGTTCATAATGGAGATCTAACATATGGAGGTTTGGTAGATGGCCCTATTGAGAGGATGCTATTTATGGAGCGTGCCGGAAAATCCCTGACAAAACCTGACCTCTACGCTCCGTTTAATAATGGTAAAGCTGTTTATCATGATGATATCGGAGACTATGCATCCAATGAGCCAACTATGGATGGTACTGCCGGTCTCTCCTTTTACTTTGCAAAAATGGAGACAGATGGTAAGGAACAGGCTGTGGAGATATCTAATAATCAAGCTAATGTAAAAAAGGATGATTTTGGTGCGATTGTAAGAGTAAATCCGGAAAAGAAGATAATATATCTGGCCTTCACAGCTGATTCAATGTTTCAGGGAGGAGAAAAGATACTGAAAACTTTAGCATCCAACAAAATAAAAGGCTCATTCTTCCTGACCGGAAATTTTCTCAGAATGCCTGATCAGAAGAGTACTATTTCAAAGATTATTTCTCAGGGACACTATGTTGGCGGACACTCAGACAAACATCTGCTATATGCTCCCTGGGATAGAAGAGCAGTATCTCTTGTATCCGGAGACAGTCTGAGAAATGATATAATCAATAATCTTGTTGAACTGCAAAAATTCGGGATAGACCCATCTCAGGCTGTTTGGTTTATGCCTCCCTATGAATGGTACAACAAGGAGTCTGTATATACAGCTTCAACCCTCGGCCTTAAAACTGTAAACTATACACCGGGAACTGCTACGCCTGCCGATTATACATACCCCGGTATGACAAACTATAAGTCTTCAGATGAGTTAATAGCTAAATTGTTTGATTTTGAAAAGAGTAAAGGGCTTAATGGTGCTGTAATACTGATACATCCCGGTGTGGATGACAGAAGGCCGGATAAATTATACGACAGATTGGACGGTATAATAAAGAGGCTGAAAAAAATGGGTTACTCCTTTGACAGATTATAATTCTAACAGATGTATAAAATTGTAAAAAAGAGGGATTTGAACTCCCTTACATCACTGATGGAGGTTTATGCTCCTAGGATGGCCTCCTCTGCAAAACCGGGGCAATTTCTTATTGTAAGAGCTCACGATAAAGGAGAGAGAATTCCACTGACCATTTGCGACTTTGATGCTGAAGCCGGAACAATAACTATTGTGACCCAGGTAGTCGGGGCCTCAAGCAGACAGATTTGTCACCTTGAAGAGGGGGACTCATTTGTAGATTTTGCAGGTCCTTTGGGAGAGCCTTCAGAATTTATCCATAAAAGTGCTGAGGAGTTGTCAGGTATGAGATTCCTTTTTATCGCAGGGGGGCTCGGTACTGCTCCGGTTTACCCTCAGGTTAAATTTCTGACCTCTATGGGGGCTATGGTTGATGTAATTATAGGTGCAAAGAGCAGGGAAATGCTGATTTTTGAGAGAGAGATGAAGGCTGTTTGCAACAATCTTTACATCTGTACAGATGACGGTTCTTACGGCAAAAAGGGGCTTGTAACAGATATGATGAGGGAAATTCTTGACAAACAGAGTTATGACCATATGATAGCCATTGGTCCTATGATAATGATGAAATTTGTTACTCTGGCTGCCAAACCATATAATATTCCGCTTACAGTCAGTCTGAATACTCTAATGGTTGACGGAACCGGAATGTGCGGAGCTTGCAGAGTTTCTGTTGCAGGCAGGACCAGGTTTGCCTGTGTAGAGGGTCCTGAGTTTAATGCATACGATGTTGATTTCGATGAGGCAATGAGAAGGCAGGGAATGTATAAATCCATTGAAACAGAGAGGGATCATGTGTGTAAAATAGGGCTAGATAAAAATAAAAATGCAGCTGTATGAGAAATAAAATACCAAGGGTTCCTGTAAGAGAGCAGGATCCTAAAGTAAGAGCCGCTAATTATGAAGAGGTTAGTTACGGATACAATGAAGAGGAGGCTGTTCTGGAGGCCTCCAGATGTTTTGACTGCAAAAAACCGGGATGTGTTGCAGCCTGTCCGGTGACTATCAATATTCCGGCATTTATCAGGGAGGTTGAAAACGGAGATTTCGCTAAGGCTGCTGAGATTATTGCAAGGGACAGCTCTCTGCCATCAGTATGCGGAAGAGTTTGCCCTCAGGAGAGTCAGTGTGAAGGCTCATGCATTCTGGGTGTTAAGGGAGAGGCTGTTGCGATAGGTAAGCTGGAGAGATTTGTCGGGGATTGGGCAAGAGAGAGAGGTATCAAATTTACCGATAAAGCCCCCTCAAAAGGTAAGAGTGTCGCAATAATCGGAAGTGGTCCAGCTGGAATAGCCTGTGCAACAGACCTTGCAAAAATGGGCTATGACATTACCATTTTTGAGGCACTTCACGAACCAGGAGGAGTACTGCAATATGGAATACCAGAATTCAGGCTTCCAAAGGAGAGAGTTGTAAAGAGCGAAATAGATAATGTTGTCGCCCTTGGGGTAAAGATTGAGACAAATGTCGTTGTGGGAAGAACCGTAACAATTGATGATCTAATGGACAGGGAGGGTTTCTCTGCCGTCTTTGTTGGCTCAGGAGCAGGCCTTCCAAAGTTTATGAATATACCGGGCGAAAATCTGAACGGCGTTGTTTCCGCAAATGAATTTCTAACAAGAAATAACCTTATGAGGGCTTATGATCCAAACTATGACACACCCATTTATGTTGGAAAAAGAGTTGCGGTTGTTGGAGGTGGAAATGTTGCTATGGATGCGGCAAGATCAGCCCTCAGACTAGGAGCAGATGTAACTGTAGTATATAGAAGAACTGAAAAAGAGCTTCCTGCACGCGTTGAGGAGGTGCACCATGCTAAGGAGGAGGGAATTGTTTTCAGGATGCTTACCAATCCTGTAGAGGTTCTTGGCGATGAGAGAGGATGGGTAAGGGGTCTTAGATGTATAAAGATGGAGCTGGGAGAGCCAGATGAGAGCGGAAGACGCTCCCCTGTCCCCGTGAATGAATCTGAATTTGACATTGAAACTGATGTGGTTATTATGTCACTAGGAACCTCTCCTAATCCGCTGCTCTCTTCAACAACTCCCGGGCTGGAGGTAAACAGATGGAATTGTATAGTGGCAGACGATGACGGAAGGACGAAGCGAGAGGGTGTTTTTGCAGGTGGAGATGCCGTAACCGGTGCTGCCACTGTTATACTTGCAATGGGTGCCGGAAGAAAGGCGGCTGCCGCAATAGACGAATACCTCCAAAATTAGTATCTTTGCACCCCTAAACAGACAAAATGGCACAGAAACCTTCAATACCAAAAGGTACAAGAGACTTCTCTCCTGCTGAGATGGCGGGACGAGATCATATTTTCAATACTGTAAGAACTGTTTTTAAAAAATATGGGTATTCACCCATAGAGACCCCTTCAATGGAGAATCTCTCTACATTGCTGGGCAAATATGGAGAGGAAGGAGATAAACTTCTTTTCAAGGTGCTTAATTCCGGCGATGCGTTCTCTGGTGTAACCCCGGATATGCTGTCAAACAGCAACTCTCTCTCAGTGAAGGTTTGCGAGAAGGGATTAAGGTATGACCTGACAGTTCCTTTTGCAAGATATGTAGTGCAACATCAGAGTGAGATTGTTTTTCCTTTCAAAAGATACCAGATACAGCCGGTTTGGAGAGCAGACAGACCTCAGAAGGGTAGATACAGAGAGTTTTATCAGTGTGATGTAGATGTTATAGGGAGCAACTCTCTTATAAATGAGCTTGAGCTGGTCCAGATTGTTGACGATGTGTTTGGAAAACTTGGTCTCTCTGTGGTCGTTAAAATAAACAACAGAAAAGTGCTCTCAGGTATTGCAGAGGTGTCAGGACATGCGGATAAACTGATAGATATAACGGTAGCAATTGATAAGATAGACAAAATAGGCATAGATGCGGTAAAAGAGGAGCTTTATTCTAAAGGTATTGATGAAGATGCAGTTGCTATTATAGAGCCGATTCTTACGCTTAGCGGAGCAACAGAAGATAAACTCACAAGGATGAGCGATATTCTCTCTTATTCAGAGATTGGACTAAAGGGGGTTGAAGAGCTTAAGGAGTTGTTTGGTCTTATTGAGAGCGCAGGGGTTGCCTGCGAAGTTGAACTTGACCTCTCTCTTGCCAGAGGACTCAATTATTATACCGGAGCCATTTTTGAGGTTAAGTCAAAGGAGACCTCAATGGGAAGCATTTGCGGAGGTGGAAGATATGACGACCTAACCGGAATATTCGGCCTGAAGGGGGTTTCCGGAGTAGGTATCTCATTTGGGGCCGACAGAATTTATGATGTTATATCAACACTGGACCGGTTCCCGAAGGATGCGGTGGAGGGGACAAAAGTTCTCTTTACAAATATGGGTGACAAGGAGATGAGATATGCTATTCCATTGGTTAAGATACTTCGGGAAGCAGGAATTGCATCTGAGATATATCCGGATCAGGTAAAGCTGAAAAAGCAGTTTGACTATGCAGACAAAAGGGGAATCCCTTTTTTGGCAATAATTGGAGAGGATGAGATAACTAACTCTAAGATATCTCTTAAAAATTTGTCAACCGGAGAGCAAAAAGTAATTGATAAAGAAGATATTATAAATAGTTTCAAAAATTAATTTGGAATTAGAACCATTTTGCCATATCTTTGCAGTCCAATATCGCGGAGTGGAGCAGTTGGTAGCTCGTCGGGCTCATAACCCGAAGGTCACAGGTTCGAGTCCTGTCTCCGCTACTATCAAAAAGAGGGCGACTTTACTTTTTAGTCACCCTCTTCCTTTTTTTACTGCACTTCGTACGGAAGGAGGCACGCCCTCCAGGCTTAAAGCTCTCTGTGTTAGCCCGCCTTCCGGGAGGTCAGCTGAAGCTGACTCGTCCGCAAGCAGCGAAATCTGAATAAAAACACTTAACTTTGCCAAAAATTCAATTCATGCAAAGCAGCTCAATTACCATTCGCAAAGCCACCCAAAACGACATTGAGACAATTTTTAATTTTATCTGTGAACTTGCTGTTTACGAAAAGTTAAGAGATGATGTTACCGCAACGCCGGAAATCCTTATGGACTCTCTTTTTGTGAAGAAGCAGGCCGAGGTGATAATTGCTGAGGAAGAGGGGAGAGCTCTGGGATTCGCACTCTATTTTCATAATTTCTCTACTTTCAAGGGTCGTGCGTGTCTTTACCTTGAGGATATATTCGTCAAGGAGGAGCAGCGGGGAAGAGGCATCGGGAAGATGCTCTTCAGAAGACTTGCTCAGATTGCGGTAGAGAGAGGATGCGAAAGATTTGACTGGGCAGTCCTTGACTGGAATAAACCATCAATTGAGTTTTACAAAAGTCTGGGAGCTTTGCCTATGGATGATTGGACTGTATTCCGCCTTACCGGTGATTCACTCAGCAGAGTCGCCAAAGGGTGATAAGAGGTTATATGAAGATTAAACAGAAGAAGAGATATTAGAGAGGAAATGAAACGAAAAACAATAGCGCTGGTGGCGCACGATAACAGGAAAAAAGACCTTATTGAGTGGGTTGAGTTTAATAAACAGACTCTTTTGAGACACAATCTCGTTTGCACCGGAACAACAGGAAGGATGGTGGAGGCTGCTTTAGTTCAGAACAAATCAAAAAATGACCCGACTCTTAATATTACACTGCTTAAATCGGGACCGCTTGGTGGCGACCAGCAACTGGGAGCTCTGATTTGCGAGGGAAAGGTAGATGTTCTGATATTCCTTTGGGATCCTATGCAGCCACAACCACACGATGTGGATGTAAAGGCACTTTTGAGAATTTCAAGCCTTTACAATATCCCCACAGCAACAAACAGATCAACTGCAGATTTTATCATTTCATCATCACTTTTTGATGAGGAGTACGAACCTAAGGTAAAGAGCTTCTCAGAATATCTTGGCAGAAATGTAGAGGTTTAACGTTAAGAGTATTGGGTATAAGCAATGTATTTAACTAATAGATATAAGGGAAGACTCTCATGAGTTTTCTCTTTTTTATTTCATCTCCCCTCTGTTCTTTGTGCCTTTTCCAGGTTGAAGCAGCCCTGGGGACCAGATTTGCAGCAGTCCAGAATGCAAATAGAGCTGCGGGAAGAGACCAGCATATTATTGCAAAACCGAGCCACTCAATTAGCTCCCCCAGGTAGTTTGGCGATGTAACAAATCGGAATCCCCCGCCGTATGGGATATAATGTGTTCCCGGTTTATCTCCGTTTAGTAAACCCTCTCTTCTCGCTTTCCTGAGTCTTCTGTCAGAATCAATGTTGAGTGCCATTCCACTAAAGAATAATAATGCTCCGGCTATGAATCTTGGAGAAGCAAGTAATTCCGGCCATTCGCCATAATAATCCAGAGGAGCGTGAGCAAAAAGCCACTCACCCTGAAGCACCCCGTTGACAAGGTTAAAAAAAACACCCATTGAGATAATTGAGATAGGCATCTTTCCTTTTCCCACAATAAGGTGTGGGTATATGAAAGCCCTGTGCAGGTAGTGAAGCATAAACATGGAGAAGATTAGCAGATTTCCGCTTTTTGCTCCCCTCCCGTACAACAAAAACAGTGTGGCCATTACAATGAAGACAGGGGCCTCCATTATAAGCCAGCCGATCTTTGATTTAATTGTCTTACCCCACCTTGAGTTCAGAAGAATCCCATATCCTGCATCCACAAAGTAGAGCGTGGCAAAGACTGCAAGGCCTGCAACTGCCATACAGAGAATGATAATCAGATATATATTGTAACTAAACAGCACCGGAAAAAATAAATTCAATTTGTACTACCGATGTTTCACCTCTTCTGGCCTCAAAAAATGCCCCGCTGCTTGTTTTACAGGCATAGTGGTCAAGCCTCTCTCCAAGTCTGCTTTCAGAGTTGAAATTAACAGCAAACTCTTTTATAAATGACCTCTCCGGTACAAATTTATTAATGCAGTCCAATGCCCACTCCATATATCTGGAATTGTTAGTATGGTGATTCATGTCAATGTCAGAATACTCCACCTCCCGACTTTTTACAAACTCAATCTCTTGCGGAGGGGCTAGTTTTGGAGCCGGCTCCTCAATGGCATGAACCATATGTACGGAAGGATGGTCGTTCCCTAAATGTTGCTCTATTCTTTGAAGTCTTCTGTTCTCTGTCCCAATTATCAGCCAGGACGTTGTTCCTTTTGCTATTCCTTCACCTGTAAGGCCTGTGAGGTTATAATCCCTCAGACCAAAAAGTTTGTCGCTCCCTTTGTGCCAGGTCTCAAGCACTACCTCCTCCCTCCAGTCCGGTATCCTTTCAAACACAACATGTGCCCTTGAAAGAACCCAAATTATACCCTTTTCAAGCAGTTGATCATATCCGAAACCAAGTGCGTCAGCGTGTTGATTAGCCGACTCCTGCATCAGAAGCATCAGGGATTGAGGCTTTAATTTTGCATTCTCATCCGTTTCGTAACTTTTAATTTTGAATCTCTCTTGTAATGATTTCATTAGTAAAAATTTGGGGTTTTATCTCTCAGCAAATGTAGGTAATTCTTGCGGAAAACATTGGGAAAGTATTATCTTTGTATCCCTGTATAACAATCCAAAAAATACATTATGAGCACCAAATATGTTTTTGTGATGGGAGGTGTTACCTCTTCCCTTGGGAAGGGCATTATTTCCGCATCATTAGCAAAGTTACTACAGGCCAGAGGTTTGTCCGTAACCATTCAGAAATTTGACCCCTATTTGAATGTGGATCCTGGCACACTTAATCCATATGAACATGGTGAGTGTTACGTAACAGAAGATGGTGCCGAAACCGATCTGGACCTGGGTCACTATGAGAGATTCCTGAATGTTCAGACCTCAAAGGCAAATAATGTTACTACAGGAAGGATATACAGATCTGTAATAGACAAAGAGAGGCAGGGAGCCTATCTTGGCAAGACCGTTCAGGTCATTCCGCACATTACAGACGAGATCAAAAGACGAATGCTTTTGCTTGGAAAGACAGGAAGATATGATGTAATCATTACCGAACTCGGGGGTACAGTTGGTGACATTGAGTCCCTGCCATTTGTTGAGGCAGTACGTCAGTTGCAGTGGGAGCTTCCTGATGAAGATTGTCTTGTTATACACCTCACTCTTGTTCCTTATCTGAGCGCTGCTAAAGAGCTTAAAACAAAACCCACTCAGCACTCTGTAAGAATGCTTCAGCAAAATGGGGTTCACCCTGATGTAATCGTTTGCAGAACAGAACATCCACTCCCAATGGATATCAGAAGGAAGGTTGCCCTATTCTGCAATGTAAGGCCAAATGCTGTTATTGAATCAATTGATGCAAAGAGCATTTACGAAGTTCCTCTTACTATGTATAAGGAGAAGCTTGATGAGATAGTCCTTAGAAAGTTTAAGATGGAGGCTCTTGACAGGGTACCCGATCTGGATAGGTGGAAATCCTTTTTAGAGAGGCTTTTCAACCCTAATGAGAGTGTTAATATTGCCCTTGTCGGTAAATATGTTGAACTTCAGGACTCATATAAATCAATACTTGAATCGTTTATTCACGCCGGGGCTAAAAACGAGTGCAAGGTAAATGTCCATTCAATCCATAGCGAATACATAAACGAACAAAATGTAGCGGAAAAACTATCCTCAATGGATGGGATACTTGTAGCTCCCGGATTTGGTGAGAGGGGAATTGAGGGTAAAATTACTGCTGTTAAGTTTGCAAGAGAGAGTAAAATTCCATTTTTGGGGATATGTCTGGGAATGCAAATGGAGGTAATTGAGTATTCAAGAAATGTTCTGGGTCTTGAGGATGCTATGACAACAGAGATTAAACCCAATGCAAAAAATCCTGTCATAGACTTAATGGAGGATCAGAAATCTATGACAATCAAAGGTGGAACTATGAGACTTGGAGCATATTCATGTTCTATCAAAGAGGGTTCTCTTGCTCACAAAATTTATGGTTCAACTGAGATATCTGAGAGACACAGACATAGATATGAGGTCAATGATGTCTATGTTGAGATGTTTGAGAAGGGAGGGTTGATTCCGAGCGGAAGAAACAGTGACACCGGTCTTGTGGAGATAATGGAGATTGAGAACCATCCGTTCTTTATTGGAGTTCAGTTCCATCCCGAGCTAAAGAGTACACCTGAGAATCCTCATCCGTTATTTGTAGCCCTTGTAAAAGCTGCAATTGAAAAGAAAACATCGGCCAAGAAATAACTTTTGTATGTTAAAAAGAGTACTTTCCGCTCTTCTTGTGATAATAACCATGACTCTTTCCTTGAGTCTCTCCTGCCAGAGCAAAAGGCAAACAGGGAGCTACAAGGTAAGGGTTGTTGAGTCTATCCCGCACGATACAAATATCTATACACAGGGTTTGTTTATAGAGGATGGGGTATTGTATGAGAGCTCAGGGCAGTATGGGAAATCATTTTTCAGAAGTGCAGATATTAAAACAGGAAGAACTCAAAAAACATTTTCATTTCCGGTAAACCATTTTGCCGAAGGGGCTGTATCCCTTAACGGAAGAATCTACATTCTTACATGGATGGAGAGGGTTGTCTATGTACTTGAGAAGAGTACTTTCAAAGAGATTGGTAAACTAAACAATCCCAGAGAGGGATGGGGGCTGACTACTGACGGGACTCACCTTATTATGAGCGACGGCACCGAATTTATCTATTTCAATGACCCAATGAATTTTATGACAAAAAGAGTTTTGGAGGTAAAGAATAATGGCAGGCCAGTTAAGCAGCTTAACGAGCTGGAGTGGATTGACGGAGAGATCTGGGCAAATGTCTTTATGTCAGATACTATTGTTATAATTGACCCTCAGACCGGCAATGTCAGAGCTACCGTTAATTGTTCAGGACTTTTACCGGCATCAATGAGAACAGCAAAAACAGATGTGCTTAACGGAATAGCTTACGATAAGTCAAACGGAAATATCTACCTGACAGGTAAATATTGGCCAAAGATATTCAGAGTTACGCTTTTGAAGCCCTGAGAATATGCTTTTTTCCTTTGGGGCCGGCTACTCTCTTTACTTCAAACCCCACTGCTCTCAGAGCTCTTTTAACTATCCCCTTGGAAGAGTAGGTTACAAGAACACCGCCGGGTTTTAGTGCCCTGAAGAGAGATATAAAAATCTCCTCCTGCCACAGTTCAGGTTGTGTTTCAGGTGAAAAAGCATCATAGTAAATTATATTTATGCTCTCATGTGGAATTGCAGGAAAATATTGTTCAAATGATGAACAAATCTTAAGGAGTTCCATTTTCTCCGACAATGGGGTGTTGCAGCCCCAATTACTGCTGTGAATGGTTTCATAAATATAGCCTGCTAATTTGCTGTTTCCAAAAAGAGAGGGGTAATCTAGCATTGAGGCCTCCTCAGGAGTGATTGGATATTTTTCTACAGCTAAGTACTTAACTCTTTTTACACTCTTAAACTTTTCAATTTCCAGGGCAGTTAACAGACAGTTCAGACCAGTTCCCAGACCTGCTTCAAAAATGGATAGCTCCTCCGTGTTGGGATTATCACCAAGATATCTGCTTAATCCCTCTCCGGCGAATATGTGTCTGCTCTCTGACAAGGCTCCAAATCTGGAGTGGTATGATTCATTATAATCTTCAAGGAGAAGTGTCTTTGATCCATCCTCACTTGTGGTTATAGCTCTTTTCATCAATACTTAGCGTTCATAATGAGAGCAAATTTACAATCTTTAACTCTATTTTTTTATCTTTGCAGGTTATTCGTTGTAAACAAAAAATAAAATCATATAAATGGCACTATTTAACAGTCTGCTTAAAAAGTTCTTTGGGACTAAAGCAGAGAGGGACCTCAAAGAGATTAACCCCTATTTAGGGAGGATACAGCAGGCATATGCTAAGATAGACCTTCTTACCAACGACCAGCTTAGAGCAGAGACAATTAGGGTAAAGCAACTTATTGCAGAGAGAATCTCGGAAGATGAGTCGAGTATTGCTGAACTAAAGGCAAAACTTGAGGATGTGATGATTGAAGTCTCGGAGAAGGAGGAGCTTGCAACTGAGACAGACAAGATTAAGAAGAGAATAGATGAGAAGATTGAAGAGGTTCTGCTTGAAGTTCTTCCGGATGTCTTTGCCATTATGAAGTCAACCGCCAGAAGGTTTAAAGAGAATGAAACGATAGAGGTTACAGCTCAACCTTTGGACAGAGACATTGCTGCCAGACATGATTATGTAGAGATATCAGGTGAGAAGGCAATCTGGAAAAACAGCTGGATGGCAGGTGGTAACAGGATTAAATGGGATATGGTGCATTACGATGTGCAACTCATTGGTGGTGTTGTTCTCCATCAGGGAAAAATTGCAGAGATGGCTACAGGAGAGGGTAAAACACTTGTCGCTACCCTGCCCGTATTTCTCAATGCCCTTGCCGGAAAAGGGGTCCACGTGGTAACCGTCAATGATTATCTGTCAAAGAGAGACTCTGAGTGGATGGGCCCTCTATATCAGTTTCACGGACTTAAAGTTGACTGCATAGACAAACATGAACCAAACAGTGACTCTCGGAAACAGGCATACAAAGCAGATATTACATTTGGAACAAACAATGAATTCGGCTTTGATTATCTGAGAGACAATATGGCCATAAATCAGGAGGATTTGGTTCAGAGGAAACACCACTATGCAATTGTTGACGAGGTGGACTCAGTACTTATTGATGATGCCAGAACACCACTGATAATAAGCGGCCCTGTACCAAAGGGTGATGACCAGCAGTTCAATGAATATAAGCCATTTGTGGAAAAAATTTACAGTGCGCAGAGAAACCTGGTTACTCAGCTTCTTAATGAGGCAAAAAAGAAAATTTCTGAAGGAGATGAAACAGAGGGGGGGAAGCTCCTGCTCAGGGCTCATAAAGGGTTGCCGAAATACAACCCACTGATAAAATATCTCAGTGAACCGGGTATGAAACAGATTCTGGTTAAGACAGAGAACTTTTACATGCAGGACAACAACAAACAGATGCACCTGATAACAGATGATCTCTTTTTTGTAATTGAAGAGAAGCAGAAATCTGTTGAACTTACAGATAAAGGTCACGAGCTTATAGCTAAAAGTGTTAGTGATAACCGTTTCTTTATACTGCCAGATATCGGTTCTGAAATCGCTGAGCTGGACAAGAGAGAGTTGAATCCAGAGGAGAAGCTTGCAGCTAAAGATGCCCTTCTCTCTGACTATGCAATTAAAAGCGAGAGAGTACATACAGTAAATCAGCTGCTTAAGGCTTACACAATGTTTGAGAAGGATGTGGAGTATGTTGTGCTGGATAACAAAATAAAGATTGTTGATGAGCAGACTGGACGTATTCTTGAAGGCAGAAGATATTCAGACGGATTACATCAGGCTATTGAAGCGAAAGAGATGGTAAAGGTTGAGGCTGCAACTCAGACTTTTGCAACAATCACTCTGCAGAACTATTTTCGTATGTACCACAAGCTTGCAGGTATGACAGGTACGGCAGAGACTGAGGCAGGTGAGTTTTGGTCCATCTATAAACTTGATGTAGTTGTAATCCCTACAAATAGACCCATAACCAGAAAGGATATGGATGACCTCATTTATAAAACAAAGAGGGAAAAATACAACGCTGTAATTGACGAGATTGTTAATCTGACAAAGGCGGGCAGACCGGTACTTGTGGGCACCACCTCTGTAGAGGTCTCAGAGTTGCTTAGCAGAATGCTTAAGCTAAGGGGTATTAAGCACAATGTGCTTAATGCAAAACAGCATGCCAGAGAGGCTGAAATAGTTGCCGAGGCTGGTCAGCCGTCGGCAGTAACCATTGCAACAAATATGGCCGGTCGTGGAACAGACATCAAGCTGGGCCCGGGCGTAAAGGAGGCAGGTGGACTTGCAATCATTGGAACTGAAAGACATGATTCAAGGAGGGTTGACAGACAGCTTAGAGGACGTGCAGGGCGTCAGGGAGATCCCGGAACATCAAGCTTTTATGTCTCTCTTGAGGATGATCTTATGCGACTTTTTGGTTCTGACAGAATTGCATCTATTGTTGACAGGATGGGGCTTAAGGAGGGAGAGGTACTACAGCATTCAATGCTCTCAAAATCTATTGAGAGAGCACAGAAGAAGGTTGAAGAGAATAACTTTGGTATCAGAAAGAGGCTCCTTGAATATGACGATGTTATGAACTCTCAGAGAGAGGTAATCTATACAAGAAGAAGAAATGCGCTTAACGGAGAGCGAATTGATGTGGATGTTCAGAATATGCTTAACGACTATTGCGAATCTCTGGTAGCATCACATCATGGTAATTCAGATTATGAATCATTTTCATTTGATGTAATAAGACAGCTTTCAATTGAGTCAGGAATCTCTGAGCAGATGTATAATAAGGATTCTGTTGAGACTGTAACTGATGCTTTTGTAGAGAATGTAAACCTTGTTTACAAAAGGCGTATTGATGCTCTTGTTGAGAGAGCATGGCCAATAATGAAACAGATTTATGAGACTCAGAGCGCAACATACGAGAATATTGCAATTCCTGTAAGCGACGGAAACAAAATAATGCAACTTGTTGTTAATTTAAAGAGAGCTTACGACAGCAACGGAAAAGAGTTAGGCAGGGCACTCAATAAAATGATAACACTCCTAATGATTGACGAGCACTGGAAGGAGCATCTCAGAGAGATGGACGACCTTAAGCAGTCTGTACAGAACGCCACCTATGAACAGAAGGATCCGCTTCTCATCTATAAGTTTGAGAGCTTCCAGTTGTTTAAAGGAGTTCTTGACAAGGTCAGCCGGGATGTACTCGCCTTTCTGCTGAAATCTCATATTCCTCTTACGGAGAGGAGAGAGCCGGTTAGTGTAAGAGAGGAGCAGAGAAGAAAGACAGATTTAAGCAGAATGCAGACATCAAGGCAGGATCTCTCAACATCAGCAGGAGAGCCAAAAACTCAGGCACCTGTACATGTTGAGAAGAGAGTGGGAAGAAATGATCCATGTCCTTGCGGAAGCGGCAAAAAGTACAAAAACTGCCACGGTGCCAACAGCTAATTGTTTAATTTTAATTTTGAAGAGATGTTTGATTTGATAGTAATAGGTTCCGGTCCCGGAGGATATGTAGCGGCAATCAGAGCCTCGCAGCTTGGTATGAACACTGCCGTAGTTGAAAGAAGCGAACTGGGAGGCATATGTCTCAACTGGGGGTGTATTCCAACAAAAGCGCTACTTAAGAGTGCACAAGCACTTTACTATGCTTTACATTCAGCAGATTACGGATTTGAGATTGAAGGAGAGGTAAAGCCTGACCTTCAGAAAATTGTGGAAAGAAGCAGAGGAGTCTCGGCAAATATGAGCAAAGGAATAGAGTACCTTTTTAAAAAGAATAAGATTACTGTAATTCAGGGACATGGGAAAATTGTTTCACCCGGAAAAGTAGAGGTTACTTCTGAAGAGGGGAGCAGGAGTGAATATGAGACTAAAAATATTATTATCGCTACAGGTGCAAGGGCAAACTCTCTCCCTTTTGCTCCAATAGACGGGAAGAAGATTATTTCATACAGACAGGCACTAGTTCCTGAGAACGTGCCTGCTAGCCTCGCAGTAATTGGATCAGGAGCAATAGGGAGTGAACTTGCTTACTTTTACCGCTCAATGGGGTCTGAGGTTCATCTGATTGAGTATCTTGATAACATTGTTCCGCTTGAGGACGAAGATGTATCCGCACAGCTGAGCCGTTCGTTCAGAAAGATGGGCATAAAAGTTATGACATCCTCAGGGGTGAAATCTGTGGATACTTCAGGAGAACTGTGTAAGCTTACAGTGGAGACAAAGAAGGGAGAGACAATAATTGAGGCAGAAAAGGTCCTTTCAGCTGTGGGAGTTATTCCGAATACTGAGAATCTGGGTCTGGAGGAGCTTGGTGTTAAGTTGGAGAGGGGGAAAATCTCTGTTGACTCATCTTATCAGACTAGTATCAGTGGAGTTTATGCAATTGGCGACGTAATTGCCACACCTGCACTTGCTCATGTTGCATCAGCCGAGGCTGTAAACTGTGTGGAGCGCATAGCAGGATTGAACCCTCCGCCTGTAAATTATGACAATATTCCGGGTTGCACCTATACTTCACCGGAGATTGCATCAGTAGGTTTAACCGAAAAGGCTGCTAAGGCTAAGGGTTTGAATGTTAAAACAGGAAAATTCCCTTTTACAGCCTCTGGAAAAGCTGCCGCTGCAGGTGAGAAAGATGGTTTTGTAAAGTTGGTGGTTGATGCTGAAACAGATAAAGTTTTAGGTGCCCACTTTGTTGGTTCAAATGTAACTGAGATGATTTCAGGAGTGGTAGTGGCACGCAATTTGGGGGTCACTGCACGTGACTTAATTCACTCCGTTCACCCTCATCCAACAATGAGTGAGGCCATAATGGAGGCAGCAGCTGCCTCGCACGGAGAGGTAATACATATTTAAAACAGATATATGGCAAAAAATGAGGTAGTTCCGCAGATCAATGAGGTTAATCGCATTGCCGGCGGCACTGAACTAAGGGGAACCCTGATTACAACAAGTGATATTAGGATAGATGGTTTTTTTGAGGGCAAAATCCAGACTCGCGGCAAAGTTGTAATTGGTGAGAATGCTCAATTCATTGGCGATCTGTTTTGCGGGAGTGCCGATATTTGGGGTAAGATGGAGGGAAATCTCGTAACCGGACACCAGGCAGGCTTTAAAAGCAAGGCAAAATTTGAAGGTGCTCTCCAATGCAACAGAATTTCAATAGAGGAGGGGGCACACTTTAACGGAACTTGCAGAATGATTACAGAGGCTGAATACGCAGAGATGATTGAAAAGTACAACAGCTCTGCACGAAAAACAAAGTAAAACCGACTTTGGATTTGAATGTTAAAGAGCGCCCTACAGGCGCTCTTTTATTTTATATATATTTCTTTCACTGCTGTTCCTTGAAACAAGCTCTCCGACAAATCCTGCCAGAAAGAGCTGCATCCCGATAATCAGGGCTACAAGTGATATATAGAAGAGGGGTTGATCAGTTACCTGTCTGAATTTTAGTCCGTTCGCCTGCGAAATCAGTTTGTCGGCAACAAGATATGCTGCAGTAGCAAAACCGACAAAGAATGTCAGGGTTCCAAATGTTCCAAAAAAGTGCATTGGCCTCTTTCCAAACCTGGCCAGAAACCACAAAGTAATAAGATCCAGAAATCCATTTACAAACCTGTCCATGCCGAATTTGCTCTTCCCAAATTTTCTGGCCTGATGTTTAACAACCTTTTCACCAATGTTCCTGTAGCCGGCAATTTTGGCAAGATAAGGGGTGTATCTGTGCATTTCGCCATAAACCTCAATATTCTTTACAACTTCATTTTTGTAAGCCTTAAGTCCGCAGTTCATGTCATGCAGCTTAATCCCGGTGACACCTCTTGCAACTCTGTTATAAAGTTTGGACGGAAGATTTTTTGTCAGTTTACTGTCTTTTCTTTTCCTCTTCCATCCAGATACTAAATCATATCCTTTGGCAACAATCATTTCATAAAGCTCAGGGATCTCCTCCGGATTATCCTGCAGGTCTGCATCCATTGTGATAACCACACTCCCTTTCGCAGCTTCAAAGCCGGTAAAGAGAGCAGCTGATTTTCCGTAGTTTCTGCTGAATCTTACTGCTGTTACAGTGTTATAAAGTTTGGATTCTCTTTTTATCACATCCCATGATGTGTCTGTGCTTCCGTCATCAACAAGAATGACCTCATAATGCAGTTTCTGGGATGATAATGCCCTCTCAATCCAGGCAAGAAGTTCCGGTATTGACTCCTCTTCGTTGTACAGAGCTATTACAATTGATAAATCCATTTAAATTTTTGATAATAAGTTATTGCTGAGAGAAGATATCACCTTTTTTAGTATAATTTGCAACAATCGCAGACACTACAACACCAAACAGCGTGTAATAAATCAGAGAGAATAGAAACGCCAGTTTGGGAAGGTGGCCCATCACCCCCATCAAAGCCTCTGCACCGTCAGGATTTGATGACTCCATGCTTTGAGCAATCATCTCCATCTGTGAGGTTGTAGCCTCAGGAAAAAGAAAGCCCATGTGAAGGAAAAGGTAAGCTGCTCCAATGACAGACGATAGAAGACAGAGTATTGACCCAAAATGGAATCCCTGTTTATAAGTAAATATCTCAAAGCCCTTGCTGTACTCCTTTATAAAGTAGTAAACCAGGAATACGCTTAATGTCAGCTTGACAAGCCAGATTATGATTCCTACAAAACCAGGTAAATCAGGGAACACAGCCTGTATTAGTGATGCTATAATAGTAACAAGTGCCAGAATAATTGCATTCTGAGCTGCTACACTCCATTTGTTGCTTTGCATAATTATTTAATAATTAGATTGTTGTTTCAATTTAGGCTGTTTCAAATTTAGCTAAAATTCACCACTATCCAAAAATAATGAGGTTTAGAAAAATATGTTTAAATTTGCGAGATTTATTTTGACACCATATTATTATGATAAACATTACTTTTCCCGACGGTAGCGTAAGGCAGTATCCTAAGGGAACAACACCTCTGGAGATAGCTAATGGCATAAGTCCCAGGCTTGCTGCCGAGGTGCTTGCGGCATCAGTTAACTCAAAGGTGGTTGAGGTTACAAGAGCTATCAGCGAGGATGCTTCGCTCAAGTTACACAAATGGGATGATCAGGAGGCAAAAAGCACATTCTGGCACTCTTCCTCACATCTTATGGCAGAGGCACTGGAGCTTCTTTATCCGGGTATTAAATTCGGAATAGGCCCCTCAATAGAAACAGGCTTTTACTATGATGTGGATACGGGAGATAAGAGCATAACTGAAGCGGATCTTAAAAAGATAGAGGAGAAGATGCTTGAGCTTGCAAGGGAGAAGCAACACTTTGTAAGGCAGGAGGTGAGCAAAGAGGAGGCGATGAAGACATATACAGAGAAGGGTGATGAGTATAAGTGCGAACTTATCAGAGACCTTGAGGACGGAACCATCTCTTTCTATACAAATGGCTCTTTTACTGATCTTTGTAGAGGGCCGCATCTTGCTGACACCTCTGTTATTAAAGCTGTTAAGCTGACATCCATAGCCGGTGCATACTGGAGAGGTAATGAAAACAACAAGATGCTAACCCGTATTTATGGAGTGACCTTCCCGCAGAAGAAGATGCTTGATGAGTATCTTGCTATGTTGGAAGAGGCTAAAAAGAGAGACCACAGAAAACTTGGTAAGGAGTTGGAGCTCTTTGCATTCTCTCAAAGAGTTGGACAGGGACTTCCTCTGTGGCTTCCTAAAGGGGCAATGCTGCGTGAGAGACTGGAGAATTTCCTGAAAAAGGTTCAGAAGGAGCACGGCTATCTTCCGGTAATGACTCCGCACATAGGACAGAAGGAGCTGTATGTTACATCCGGCCACTATGCAAAATACGGAAAGGACTCGTTTCAGCCTATACACACTCCGCAGGAGGGCGAGGAGTTCTTACTTAAGCCTATGAACTGCCCTCACCATTGTGAGATTTACAAGACTAAGCCAAGATCATATAAAGATATGCCACTCAGACTGGCAGAGTTTGGAACTGTTTACAGATATGAGCAGAGCGGAGAGCTTCACGGCCTCACCAGAGTTCGCGGATTTACACAGGACGATGCACATATCTTCTGCCGTCCTGATCAGTTAAAAGATGAGTTCATTAAGGTTATTGACATTGTTCTTTATATATTTAAAACTCTTGATTTTAAAGATTATACAGCTCAGATTTCGTTAAGGGATCCTGAAAACAGAGAGAAGTATATCGGCTCTGATGAGAATTGGGAGAAGGCAGAGAGGGCAATTATTGAGGCATCGGAGGAGAAGGGTCTTAAGACTGTTGTAGAGCTTGGAGAAGCTGCGTTCTACGGACCAAAACTTGACTTCATGGTAAGGGATGCAATTGGCAGAAAGTGGCAGCTTGGAACAATCCAGGTGGACTACAACCTTCCGGAGAGATTTGAACTTGAATATGTTGGGGCCGATGACAAAAGGCATCGTCCAATTATGATTCACAGAGCCCCATTTGGTTCAATGGAGAGATTCGTTGCTGTTCTCATTGAGCATACAGGCGGAAAGTTTCCTTTGTGGCTCACACCGGAGCAGGCGGTCATCCTTCCTGTAAGTGAAAAATATAATGATTACGCCAAAAAAGTTGCAGATTTTCTAAATAATGCCGATATTCGCGCCTCAATTGACGATCGTAACGAAACTATCGGCAAGAAAATCAGGGAGAATGAGCTTAAAAGAGTTCCATTCCTCCTCATTGTTGGTGAGAAAGAGGCAGATAGCGGCACGGTATCTGTAAGAGTGCAGGGAGAGGGAGACAAAGGGGCAATGAAAATGGAGGAGTTCAGAGAGCTTGTTGAGAATGAGATAAAAAGACAAATTGAGTAATAACTAAAATAGGAGGACAAATTTATCGCTACACCTTTTAAACCTCGGCCTGGCGGATTCAGACCAAATTCGCAATCTTCGGGACCAAGAAGGGATGCCTCGGGAAGGTATCCAAACAGCGGCCCGAAAAAGGATGACGGACCACGCGTTAACAATGAAATTTCGGCCCCAAGAGTAAGGGTTGTCGGAGATAATGTTGAGAATCAGGGAATTGTTTCACTGAGAGAGGCGTTGGCAATGGCGGAGGCGTTGGAGCTTGACCTTGTTGAGATATCGCCAAATGCAGACCCGCCGGTTTGCAAAATTATTGACTATCAGAAGTTCATCTACCAGCAGAAGAAAAAGGCGAAGGAGATGAAGGCTAATGCCAGCAAGATAGTTATTAAGGAGATAAGATTTGGTCCCAATACCGATGAGCACGACTATCAGTTCAAACTGAAACATGCTCAATCCTTCCTGGAGGAGGGATCAAAGGTAAAGGCCTATGTCTTTTTCAAGGGGAGGTCAATTCTATTTTCTGAGCAGGGTGAAAAACTGCTGCTAAGATTTGCCCTGGAGCTTGAAGAGTACGGAAAGGCAGAGCAGCTGCCAAAACTTGAGGGAAAGAGAATGATTATGATGCTCTCGCCCATTAAGAAAAAATAGAGATTTATTTATAAACTTTAAAATAAACACAATGCCCAAAATTAAGACCAACTCCGGTGCCAAAAAGCGTTTTCAGCTTACCGGAACTGGAAAAATCAAGAGAAAGCATGCTTACAAAAGCCACATTCTCACAAAGAAGACAACCAAGCAGAAGAGAAATCTGACCTACTCGGCTCTTGTTTCAACAGCAGACGAGAAGAGAATTAAAGCTTTGCTAGTTGCTTAGTACGATTTATTAACCAGGATGCACAGCAGATAAAGTTTCTCATAGGAGGAGAGCGCTGACATTCGCAAAACAAAAAAGAGATGCCAAGATCGGTAAATTCGGTAGCTTCAAGAGCTCGCCGCAAAAAAATTCTTAAGCTCACGAGGGGCAATTTCCTCGCAAGAGCAAATGTCTGGACCGTTGCTAAGAACACTTATGAAAAGGGTCTGACATACGCATATCGCGATCGTAAAACCAAAAAGCGCAACTTCCGCGCACTATGGATTCAGAGAATAAATGCAGCTGCAAGAGAGCACGGACTGAACTATTCTCAGTTTATGGGCAAACTTGCCAAAAACAATGTGGGTCTTAACCGTAAAGTTCTTGCTGACCTTGCAATGAACAATCCACAGGCGTTTGAGGCAATCATCAACTCTGTAAAATAGTCAAGTCTTGAATATAAGGAGCATAATAGGTAATAGGTGGTTCAGGTTTTCACTCTGGGCCATTCTCTATCTATTGTGGCTTATCTGGTTCGGCAACTGGTGGTTCATTTTGGGACTGGCGGTAATATTTGACCTTTTTATAACAAAAAAGGTAAAGTGGGCCTTCTGGAAAAAGAGCTACAAAAAGGGAGAGAAGAGAAATGCATGGCTGGACTGGCTGGATGCAATAATCTTCGCTCTTGTAGTATCAACATTTATTAAGGCATTCTTTTTTGAATCCTATATGATACCCACATCATCAATGGAAAGGTCCCTTCTTACAGGAGACTACCTTTTTGTTAGCAAGATGAGATATGGACCAAAGGTATCCCAGACCCCAATATCATTCCCTCTAGTTCACAATGTTCTTCCTGTTACAGGAGGTGAGTCCTACGTAGAGTGGATTAAAAATCCCTACAGGAGACTTAAAGGTTTCTCTAAAGTTAAGAGAGATGACATTGTTGTATTCAACTTCCCTCACGGAGATACCGTACTTAAAGGAGCTCCGACAGATGATTACTACACACACGTAAGGTTAAACGGAAGAGAGTACACACAAAAAATGTATGGTCCTGTAGTTGTAAGACCGGATGACAAAAAAGATCACTATGTGAAGAGGTGCATTGCAATAGCAGGCGATACTCTTCAGATTGTGAACGGCAAGGTGATTGTAAACGGTGAGCCTCAAAAGGAGTTTCCGGGAATTCAAAACACCTATACCGTCTATACTAACGGAACACAAATTAACCAAAGGATATTTGATGAGTTGGGACTAAATATTGGAGAGGTCTTTTTTGACGCTTCAATGCCTGGCTATAGCGCTCTGCCTCTTAATGATAAAGAGGTTAAAACAATAGCCGACCTGCCTAACGTGGCAGAGGTAAGACCCAATATTGATATATTCCCGCCCGATTTTCCGGATTCTCAGCTTCTGATCTTTCCATTCGCAAAAAACTTTGAATGGACTAAGGACAACTATGGCCCTATCTGGATACCTAAAGAGGGAGCAACAGTTGAGCTGAACAGCGATAACCTGCCACTGTATGCAAGAATTATCTCTGCGTATGAGGGTAACAATCTGGAGGTAAGAGGTGAGGAGATATTCATCAATGGTGAACTTGCAAACAGTTACACCTTTAAGATGGATTACTTCTTCATGGTGGGAGATAACAGACATAACTCTCTGGATTCAAGATACTGGGGGTTTGTTCCGGAATCTCACATTGTGGGAACCCCTTCGGTTATATGGTTTTCCAAGGATAACAACAAGTCTTTCCCTAAGAATATCAGGTGGAAGAGGATTTTTAAATTTGTGTAAATATTTTGGAATATAAAAAAAGATTCCCGATATTTGCAACCCTTAAAAAGGGAACTACGCGAAAATTATAAAAAGTATATATAAGAGATGGCAAGAGTTTGTCAAGTTACAGGAAAAAAGAGGATGATTGGAAACAATGTTTCCCACTCTAAGCGCCGTACAAAGCGCGAGTTTGCCCCAAACCTCCAGAACAAGCGTTTTTGGCTGGAAGAGGAGCAGAGATTCGTAACTCTTAAGGTTTCGGCCGCAGGGATGCGTACAATCAATAAGAACGGTCTGAGCGCTGTGCTCAAGAAATCAAAGGCCAATGGTTTAATTAAACTTGTTTAATACTGATTAAGATGGCAAAAAAAGCTAATAAAAACAGAATACAGGTTATTCTTGAGTGCACAGAGCAGAGAGAGAGCGGTGTTCCCGGTATCTCCAGATACATTACAACCAAGAATAAAAAGAATACTACTCAGCGTCTGGAACGCAAAAAGTATAACCCTTTCCTTAAGAAGGTGACTTTACACCGCGAAATTAAATAACATTAAAAAGATTTAAGAAATGGCAAAGAAAGCAGTTGCATCATTCGGCGGCGGAAAAGGAACATCAAAGACTAAAGTGAAATGCATCCGTATGGTAAAATCGGATCGCAGCGGAGCTTATGCATTCCTTGAGGAGATGGTTCCAACCGAGACAGCAAAAGAGTTCTTCGAGAAGAAGTAATTTTTTCAAAATATTCTATAAAGAAGAGGTCAATCTAAAATTGATCTCTTTTTTTGTTAATAAATATGTTGACCTCTTTTTGTATCTTTGTGAGTTAAAAAAAGAGAAATGGCTTTATTCGGATTATTCGGGTCAAAGAGCAAAGAGGAGAAGCAGGCACTGAGTGAAGGGCTTGACAAGACCAAGAAGAGTATATTTGACAAGCTCTCAAGAGCGATTGTGGGTAAATCAAAGGTTGATGATGATGTTCTGGACGGGATAGAGGAGGCTCTTATTGCTTCAGACATTGGAGTTGAGACAACACTGAGAATTATAGAAAGATTAGAGGGTAGAGTAGCAAAGGATAAATTTATGAATACCGGGGAGCTTAACTCTATTCTAAAAGAGGAGATTGAGGCTCTTCTGGATGCGGGAGAGGAGAGTGGTGATATGCCGTTTAACTTTGAGAAGAGGCCATATGTAATTATGGTGGTGGGTGTAAACGGCGTTGGAAAGACAACTACAATAGGCAAGCTGGCTGCAAGGCTAAAGTCATCCGGTAAAAGGGTTATTTTGGGAGCAGCTGATACATTCAGAGCTGCGGCAGTAGATCAGCTTACAATATGGAGTGAAAGAGCTGGTGTTGAAATTGTAAAGCAGCAGATGGGATCAGATCCCGCCTCTGTGGCCTATGACACAATTTCCAGAGCTATTTCTGTAGGTGCAGATGTGGTATTGATTGATACTGCAGGGAGGCTGCATAATAAGGTGAACCTTATGAATGAGCTTACAAAAATCAGGAATGTGATGAAAAAATTAATACCTGATGCACCTCACGATGTCCTTCTTGTTCTGGACGGATCTACCGGACAGAATGCATATCAGCAGGCAAAGGAGTTTACAAAGGCGACCGATGTTACCTCTCTTGCTGTCACAAAGCTTGACGGCACAGCAAAAGGGGGAGTGGTGATTGGGATCTCTGACCAGTTCAGAATTCCGGTTAAGTTTATTGGAGTGGGAGAGAAGATTGAGGATCTTCAGGTCTTCAGTAAAAAGGAGTTTGTAGAATCATTATTCAGATAATAATTTCAGAAGAGATATGAAAATTTCTTATAACTGGCTCAGAGAGTATGTTGACTCGGCATTGACCCCCTCTGAAGCTGAAAGGGTATTAAGTTCCATTGGTCTTGAAGTGGAGGCTATGGAGAGCATTGAAGAGGTTCCTGGGTCGCTAGAAGGTGTAGTAGTTGGCGAGGTTGTAGAGTGTGTGAAACACCCGGATGCCGATAAACTAAGCCTTACAAAAGTGGATGCCGGAGAGGCTGAATTGCTCCAGATTGTTTGCGGTGCTCCAAATGTAGCTAAGGGACAGAAGGTTCTGGTGGCTAAAGTAGGGACTACTCTTACATTTACATCAGGAGATAAACTTACTCTTAAAAGGGCCAAAATAAGAGGTGTAGAGAGTTTTGGGATGATTTGTGCTGAGGATGAGCTTGGAATAGGAACCTCTCATGACGGAATTATGGTTTTATCCTCTGATGCTGTGGTGGGTACTCCTGCAAAGGAGTATCTGGGACTTGAAACCGATACTCTGCTTGAAATAGGGCTGACCCCAAACAGAGTAGATGCCGCCTCTCACATAGGTGTGGCAAGAGACCTGTCTGCCTGGTTGAGGTTTAACGGAACAGAAGCAAAACTTAATAGAGCATCTGTGAGTGACTACGAAAATCTAAAGAGATCTTCTGATATTAAGCCGGCAGTGATAGAGGTTGTTGCAAAAGATGGTGCTCCAAGGTATGCCGGACTTACTTTTGATAATATTGTAATGGGTCCCTCTCCGGATTGGCTCAGGAAGAGATTAACAGCAATCGGCCTTAGGCCCATCAATAATATCGTAGATATTACAAACTTCATACTACACGAAACTGGTCACCCGCTTCACGCTTTTGACTATGATAAAATTGCCGGAGGCAGGGTAGTGGTAAGAAGAGCAAAGGATGGTGAGAACTTTACAACTCTGGATGGAGTTGAGAGAAAACTCACAGCTGAGGACCTTATGATTTGCGATGCTGAAAAGCCAATGACTCTGGCAGGGATATTTGGCGGGGCTGAATCCGGAATCACAATGGATACTAAAAGAGTATTTCTTGAGAGTGCATACTTCAATCCTGTATCTATCAGGAAGAGCTCAAAGAGGCACCAGATAAAAACAGATGCCTCCTTCAGGTATGAGAGGGGAGCAGATCCTGAGATGGTGCCTTACGCCCTTAAAAGGGCTGCTGTCCTTTTTCAGGAGATCGCCGGTGCAACTGTAGTGGGAGATATTGCGGATATTTATCCGGATAAGATTGAGAGAGCTGTAGTGGAGATAAATTTTGAGAGAGTGGAGAGACTTATCGGTAAAAGAATAGGTAGTGACAATATCCTGAATATTCTCGAGTATTTAGAATATGATGTGGTTAAGTCTGACAAAACAGGAGCAGTAATATCTGTTCCCTGCTATAGGGCAGATGTTACAAGAGAGTGCGATATAGTTGAGGATGTGTTGAGAATATATGGATATAATAATGTTGAGATACCTGAGAGAATGGTGGCCTCAATTACACCGGGGAGGAAGCCAGATCCCGAGATTGTAAAGGAAAGATTGTCGGCTTTTCTGGCCTCTAACGGATTTCATGAGATTATGAACAACTCACTTACAAAGAGTGATTACTACTCTAAACTTAAGACATTCCCTCAGGATTCCCTTGTAAAAATACTTAATCCTCTAAGCTCAGACCTTAATGCTATGAGACAAACACTTCTGTTTAACGCATTAGAGGTTGTCTCATATAATGTAAACAGGCAGATGCCTGATATGAAGCTTTTTGAAACTGGAAATGTCTATTCATATCAATCTGCTGAAGAGGGTGAAATAAGTGCTGCGCTTAACCTTAAAAGTTACAGAGAGAGTGCAAAGATATCTCTTGTTGTAACCGGCCCAGGTTCTCAATCATGGAGGTCTGCTTCAAATAGTTCAAGTTACTTCTCCTTAAAGGGTTATCTGGAGTTACTGCTTAAAAGGTACGGAATTGATCCGGCAGACCTTGAATACTCTTCTGCACCTGCCGATCTCTTCTCAGAAGGACTTATATATAAGACTCAATCCGGTAAGGAGATAGCTTCAATGGGAACGATATCTCAAACTTTGCTTAAAAGATTTGGAATCAAGCAACAGGTGTTTGCTGCGGAGATATCATGGGATGTGCTCTTTCAGCTTATTAAGAGACAGAAGATCCTCTTCAAGGAGATGCCTAAGTACCCTGAGGTCAGAAGAGATCTGGCCATTCTTCTGGATGAGAGTGTGAATTTTGCAGACCTTCGTAAAGCTGCATTGAAATCGGAAAAGAAAATTTTAAAGAGTGTTACTTTGTTTGATGTTTACAGAGGAGATAAAATTCCTGAGGGTAAAAAGCAGTATGCGATAAGCTTTGTATTGCAAGATCCTGATAAAACACTTGAAGATAAAGAGGTGGAGAGGGTTATGGATAAGTTGTTAAAGTGTTTTGAGACAAATTTCTCAGCCCAGCTAAGATAACTCTCAGCCTGTTGCATAATTTGAAATGGAGAGGATAATATCATATTTAAAGCTTGTAAAATTTTCTCATACAATTTTTGCAATGCCTTTTGCTCTTATTGGACTCTTTTTGGGGAGTGAGAGGGGGGGAGGGGAGTTCTCCTGGAGCCTGTTTGGACTGATTCTATTAGCCATGATCTTTGCAAGGAATGCCGCTATGGGATTCAACAGATGGGCAGACAGAACTATTGACGCCAGGAACCCGAGAACTGCTTTAAGAGAGATTCCGGCATCTGTTGTATCCCCAATGTCGGCATTGATTTTTGTAGTGGTTAATTCGGTTTTTTTTGTGGTTGTAGCCAGCTTTATCAATACTCTTGCACTCTATCTTTCAGTCCCTGCACTGGTTATTCTCCTTGGATACAGTTATCTGAAAAGGTTTACACCTCTATGCCATTACGGAGTTGGTCTTGCTTTGGGTATCGCCCCCTCAGCCGCATATATTGCGGTCACAGGAGAGCTTGCACTTGCACCTCTTATTCTCTCTTTAACTGTTTTTCTATGGTCAGGCAGTTTTGATATACTTTACGCACTTGCAGATGAAGATTTTGACAGAGAGCATGGTCTTCGCTCTATTCCTCAAACCCTGGGAAGAGGATGGTCTCTGGTGATTTCTGCAGCAGGACACGCTCTTGTTCTTCCTCTTCTTGTACTACTCTATTATGCAGGAGATTTCGGATACCTATACATTATTGGAGCTTCAATTTTCTCCATGCTGCTATGTTATCAGCATATAATTGTAAAGCCGTCTGATATATCAAGGCTTAATGCGGCCTTTTTTACATCAAACGGTTTTGCCTCTGTGATTTTTGCGTTTTTTACAATCTCAGATCTGTTGTTGTTTCACTGAACCGGGATTGTGTCCATAATCCTTGCAACAGGATATCTGTTTATATTAAGTTCAACAGTGCTGCGAACCTTTGCCATAAAGAATTGCAGAATTGCATTTGGATCCTTAGCAAATGCCGGATCTTTGCGTTTTTTCTCTTCAAATTCTGCCTTAAGCTTTGGATCTGCTGCTATCATTTCACGCCCTTTAACCTCCATATAATTCAGACGAATCCAGAATTCGGTAGATGGTCTTGCCCAGTTGTTGTAGAAACCCCATGTTACAAGCGAAGTAGGTGATTTCGGCTCCAGCATATGTGCTATAATCTTCACTTTAGGCTGAGATGTCCTTACAACTACATCTCCTTTTCTAAATGATACCCTCTCTTTTTGTACGGTATAGTCAACGTTCAGTTGGAATCTCCCTTCATAAGGGAATTGTGACCATTTTGGACTGTGGAAACGATATGTCTCAACATCCATAACACTGTCCTCAGTCAGTCTGTCATAAATAATTCCGTGTACATTCAAAAGCTCTATTGTCTCACTATGCTCCTGTGGAATTATATAGGCCTCAGGTAGTTTAACCTTTAATTCTGATTTGTATGATACAAACATTGGCATTTTAACAGTAACAGGAGCTGTCCTGTCTGAGTAAACCCATTCAGCACCAGTCAGATCGCTAACCTCCCTCTTCTCTTTCCATGCCAGAAAATCAACAATTTCACTCTCTAGTTTATCATGACTGAACATTAAAGGGAGAGAATCTCTTCTGAAGTTTGCAGATGAGACAAGAGTCTCAGAATCAGAAATCGCCTTTTTAAGAGAGTTTGAGTTTCTACCTGCTATCTCAAGAGAAGAGAGTATTATATTATATGCGGCTGTAACCCTCTCTTTATATGGTTTGTAAATATGGTTTTCCAGTAAAAGGCCTATTCTGTTGTTAGCCGAAGCGTATCCGTTAGAGTATTGGGGAGGAAAGTTATCAGGAAGTAGTCCTGCCCCCGGGTTTGTGTAGCTGTTGAATTCAAAATAGGGGAATATTGGATAGCCGGCCCTCTCCATTGAACTTTTCAGCTCCTCTTCAAATATTGTTTTGCTCCAGTTAAGCATTGGCCTGGCGAGGAATCCGCAATGGTCCAACCCATAAGTGGAGACATATTGGAAGTCCGCTCCATTTGTTACATGGATGTCAATAAAGATCTCCGGCATCCATTTGCCGTAAAGTTTTAGTAAGGCTCTTGTTTCGGGGGCGTCAGCCTTAATGAAATCACGGTTCATATTTAACCTGTGGGAGGTAAATCTCGCACCCACCTCTAAAGGACCGTTCTGGTTAATTCTATAGTGGCTGCCAAAGTCCTCGTGTCCATCAACATTAATTATTGGTATAAAAAGGAGAGAGGCTCTCTCTAAAATCTCTCTGTGTTTTCCGTTAATAGCTATATCCCTGATTAGCATAAGACCTGCATCTTTGCCATCAGGCTCTCCTGCGTGGATTGATGCCTCGGCAAGTACCAGAACCCGTCCTTTTGCACGAATCTCCTCGGGATTTGTCAGTCCATCCTTATCAAGTATAAGCAGAGGTATATCCCGCCCCTGTGGAGAAACACCTATTGACAAGTAATTAACCATGGAGGAGTTTGTGGCCAGCAATTTTGAGAATTCAACAGTCTCCGCATACCTAGGGGTTCTGTTATGACCGTTTCTTTCATAATAGGTTTGGAATTTGTCTTTGTACTGGCCGAGAGCCGGAGGAGAGAATGTAAAAAAGAAAAGAAAAAGATAAATACCCCAGGGGTAAAGTGTCAAACGCTTGAAGTTCAGATGCATATAAATATAGTTGCTTTTTTGTAAATTACACATAATTAATAATATGACACTTTACCCCTGGGGTCAGATGTCGGTGGCAATTGTCAAATTTAGACAATAATTCCGAGCATTAGTTTAATCTGTGGAGGCGGTTCATCGCTTATTTCTGATTGTTCAGGTCTAATAGAAGCAAATTCAGAGAATTTAACGTTCATCCTGCAACTTAGATGTTAATTTCTTCGTCTTAATGATGAAAAATATTTAATTCAAATGAAACCATTTAAACTAATCAAAATTTCAATTATTGCATTCTCCGCTATTATATTAACGTCAAATGCAGCTTTTGCTCAAATCTCACTCAAGGGATGCGTAAAAGACAACGATAATCTGCCTGTTCCTTTTGCGAATGTTGCTGTTTACAAATTTGCAGATACAACCAAACATAAATATGGAACAATCACAGACCTTAACGGAAACTATGAAATAAAAGGTGTGACAGATGATAACTATCTTATGATTGTATCATTTATGGGATACAAAAATTTAAGAGATACACTAACTATCAACAGGCAAAATATTGTTAACGGTCAAAATGGTCTGTCAGGCTCAGATGGAGCAATGACATTAAGCTTTACTTTGGAGACCGACTCAAAGTTGCTTGATGCAGCCACAGTTCAGGAGAGCAGAGTTAAAGTACAGAGCGACAAAACCTCTTACTCAATTCTCCCTTCTGACATTAAGGCAGCACCAAGTGCTCTTGAGCTAACGACTATAGTTCCTCAGGTGATATATGATCCGGTAAACGAGAAGATCTCATCTGCAAGCGGGATGGCTGTAAAGATCCTTATTAACGGCATGAATGCAAATGAGATTGAACTTAAGAGTATCAAACCTGAGCACATTGCTAAAATTGAGCACTATGATATACCTCCTGCAAGATATGCAGAATACGGAAGTGTACTTAACATAGTTACAAAAGTCAGGGAAGATGGTATTGCAGCCGGGGGAAATCTTTCAACAGCGTTTAATACAGGATTTGGGAATGAGATGCTCTATTTTAAATACAACAAAGGGAGAAGCCAGATAGGTGTTGACTATACCCTTTATCATAGAAATTATAAAAAGAATTTTATAGAGACCTCTTATGACTATATGTTTAATGGAGTCAGGATGCAGAGAGAGCAGCAATCAAAGTCTGCCTTTGGATATGACGACAATATTATCAATCTTATGTACATTAATCAAAAGGAGTCTGATTATGCATTAAAGATTAAACTCTCTCCCAATTTTCAAACAAGAAATGCTTTTAATGTCTCTGATATAGATTACCTTGAAGGTGGAGTCAGCGAACACAGGATGGGTACAGATATGCGTAAAGCCTCAATTCTTGGCCCCACTGCGGATATATATTTCTGGAAACAATTAAAAAACCGACAGGAGCTGGCAATTAACTTTGTGGGAACAGGTTTTGTCACATACAATGAATACCAGAAGAAGGAGTACAATCAGAATGACGAACTTGTGCTTGATGACAATATGATAGAGAGAAATAATAAAATATCTCTTATTGGAGAGCTTAATTACTCTGCAGAATTCTCAAAGCTTAGGTTTAATGCCGGCTACTCAGTTGAGGCGAGCAGACTAAATTCCTCAGTGAAAAACAGCTTTGAAAATGTAGATTACAGAACATCCTTTCTAAAGAATTACCTCTATGCCGAACTCTCCGGCAAAAGTGGCAAACTTTCATATAAAGCCAGCATGGGGGTTACAAATATCAGCAGAGAGACATATACACAACAGTTCAACGACTGGGTTCTAAGGCCATCCGTTGTCCTGGGATACAATATGGGAAAAGGGGGGATGCTTACTCTTCAGTATAAGATGTACTCCACTGAACCTGGTATAGCAATGCTTAGCAACAACCGCATATATATGACAGAGCATATAATAAGAGTTGGTAATCCGGAGTTAAGGCATAGTATCTCAAACGAACTGAACCTAGATTGGGGATTGAGCTCAAAATACATTGACTTACGCCTTAGTACGCTCTACAGACATACAGAGAGGCCTATAAGTAACTATTTTTCACAGGGAGTTGACTTTATTGAACTTGCCTCTGAGAATGGAAACTGGTCAAGAACCTATGGAGCGGTCTATTCTGGTACAATTAAGCCATTCAAGAACAATATTATATCATTAAGATTTCAAGGGCAACTACTTAGAACAGACCTGTCAAGTTCTCTTGCCGGAGATTTCTCTCATACATACTCTCCGCTTTGGTACCAGATTATATTCAATTACAAAAACTGGAGTGCCAGTTATTTAGGGAATATTATTGGCAAAGTTCTGAACGGTCCATATTTATATACCAATGAAAACCAGTCAAATATTAATGTCAGCTACTCAAAGGGAGATTTAATGATTTTTGCAAGCTGCTATTGGTTTTTGACTAAATCCAAGTATAGTTCTGTAACAATTCCGGAGAGTCTTGTGAAGTATTCAAGTGCTAACTGGATTGACGATAACAAATCAATGATTGTTGTAGGAGTAAGATACAACCTCTTCAAAGGTAAAAAGTACAACGAAAAGGCAAGTAAGCTTCAAAATTCAGACAGAGATACCGGGATGTTTTAGTCTTGGTTGGGACAAACCAACGCCACGTAATGAAAAAAGAGCTGTCGTTTCCGATAGCTCTTTTCTTTTAAATACAAGTTAATTGACTTTAATAGTCAAAAGACTATTTTCTTCCGTACTGTGCAAGTGATCCAAGTTCCTCTTCTATACGGAGTAACTGGTTGTACTTGGCCATCCTGTCTGAGCGGCTAAGTGATCCGGTTTTAATTTGACCGGAGTTAGTTGCCACTGCTATGTCTGCAATAGTTGAGTCCTCGGTCTCGCCTGAACGATGAGATGTAACTGAGGTGTATTTGTTACGGTGAGCAAGTTCTATTGCATTAAGAGTCTCGGTAAGGGTACCTATTTGGTTTACCTTGATAAGGATTGAGTTTGCGCAACCTGTATCTATTCCTTTCTTTAGGAACTGAACATTTGTTACAAACAGATCATCACCTACAAGCTGAATCTTTGATCCGAGAGCGTCTGTAAGCATCTTCCAGCCTGTCCAGTCCTCTTCTGCCATACCATCTTCAATTGAATCTATCGGGTATTTTTCTGCCAAAGATTTAAGGAATTCAACTTGAGCAGCAGCATCTCTTTTTGCACCGTTAGGGCCTTCAAATTTGCTGTAGTCGTAGATTCCCTCTTTGTAGAACTCGCTGGCTGCACAGTCAAGGGCTATAGTGATATCTTTTCCGGGCACATAACCTGCCTTGGTAATAGCAGCAAGGATAGATTCAAGAGCATCCTCTGTGCCATTTAGAACAGGAGCAAATCCGCCCTCATCACCTACAGCTGTGCTAAGACCTCTGTCATGGAAGATCTTCTTAAGGTTGTGGAATACCTCCGCACCCATTCTGAGACCCTCTCTAAAGCTTGCAGCTCCAATAGGGCGAATCATAAACTCCTGGAATGCAATAGGGGCGTCTGAGTGAGAACCACCGTTTATGATATTCATCATTGGTACAGGAAGTGTTACTGCATTTACACCGCCAATGTAACGGTAAAGTGGAATTTGCAGATAGTCTGCAGCTGCTCTTGCAACTGCAAGGGATACTCCAAGGATAGCATTTGCACCAAGTTTTGACTTGGTAGGGGTGCCATCAAGTTCAATCAGAAACTTATCAATCTCTGCCTGATTAAGAGCGCTCATTCCAAGAATTGCAGGTGCTACAATATCGTTAACATTTGCTACTGCTTTAAGGACGCCCTTTCCAAGATAACGGCCCTTGTCGCCGTCTCTGAGCTCCAGAGCCTCGTTTATACCTGTAGACGCTCCTGATGGAACTGCCGCCCTGCCAAAGGCGCCTGACAGGAGTTGTACATCTACTTCAATGGTGGGGTTACCACGTGAGTCAAGAATCTCGCGGGCAAATACATTACTGATTTCCATATTCTTCAATTATATTAAAAAGTGTATCACAAAAAATCGCTGCAAAAATAATCATTCCTCGGGAATAATCAGCCTCTTTGGTTATATCTAGTCTCTAAGCAGATATTCAACAGTAGAGACAACCCTTACAACTTTAACATGTGGAGAGTTCGCATCTCTGTCGCTTATTGAGAACTGTCCCTGACTGGCAGACTTTATTTTACCCAGTTTACTATCCGAATCCTTTGCAAATTTCTCTGCAGAGGCCCTGGCATTTCTGGTGGCCTCCTCAATCATGGCGGGCTTTATATCATTCAGCTTTGTATAGAGAAATTGGGTTACATACTGGTAGTCACCTGTACTCAGGGCAATCCCCTTCTGAAGAAGGTCAGATTGTGAGGATATTAGCCCTCTTACAATATCCACCTTTTCTGAGGTAACCGTCAGGACGCTGGTAATATTGTATCTGTATGTTGCCGGCTGGCTTTGATATCTCTCAGCGCTCATGTCAATAATCTGAGGCGCAGATACAGAGATTTCTGACTCCTCTAAACCGCTTGCAACCAGGTAATCTTTAATGATTTTATTTTTAGCATTGATAGAGCTGTAAAGCGACGCAAGGTCGTTACCTATCTCCTTGAATGAGAGAGGCCAGATAACTCTGTTTGCTGTAACTTCAACCTCGGCAAGCCCTTTAACCGACACAACCCTGTCATAGGATTTGAAATATTTTACCGAACTAAACAATGCGTACGAAAGCATTGCAGCCCCAATGATGATTGCCGCAACTGTCAAGATGTGGCTCTTAATGTCTCTGCTCTCCATAATTTTCTATACATTTGTACTCTTTACAACAAATTTCAAGCCATGAAAACCCATACCCCCAAATTACTTTTCGTAACACTAATTTGTTTGATTTTAGCGACTTCTGTTTTAAATGCCCAGCCATCTTTAAAGATTGTAAGAGGCAGGACAGATACAGTGAAAGCAATACCCGGGACAGTTCATTATATTACCGGATATGTACCTTCAGGATCATCGGTTTTTGTTAATGGCACTCCGGTTAAGGTTTTCAAAACAGGCTCATTTGGAGCGGAACTCAGGCTCAGTGAGGGAGAAAATCCTGTTGAGGTTAAGGCCGAGATTGGTGGATCACAGGTTGTTGAAAAGTTTTCAGTATATCTGCATAAGCCGGTTTCCACTGATACAGGCTCGCCTGCCCTTGATTATTCAGGGGTAGTGGTATCAACCAGAGAGCGCGCATATCTGAATTACGGAGTTGGAGAGGACAGGCTGGGGGGAGCAAAGATAAACTTCTTGTCATCCGGTATCAGGATGGCTCTTTTAGACTCAGCAAATTCACTATACAAAGTCAGACTGTCGGACCACAGATATGCATTTATTCCCAAAGCACTTGTACAACGTGAGCCGGCAGGAACCAGGCCGGCATATTCACTGACAAGTTCATGGAGTGTTACCAATACAGGTGGCGCTGATGTTGTCAGGATTGCTCTTGGAGAGAGACTTCCATACATAATCTATCAGGAGATGGATCCAAGGAGAATAGTAATAGAGATTCACGGTGCTGCAAACAACTCAAACTGGATAACTCAGTACCTTGATCTTAAAGCCATTGACTATGTAGATTTCAACCAGGTATCACATGATGTTTTCAGAGTTCATATCTATCTGAAGGATCGCTTCAGCTGGGGATATAAAGCTGAATACACAGGTAATTCTCTCGTTATTACGGTGAAACACACCCCTCCATCTGCTATAAAGGGCACCCTTGCTGGACTCAGGATAGGAGTAGATGCCGGGCATGGTGGATCAAATCCGGGAGCCATAAGTACGTCCGGAATAAGGGAAAAGGACCTTAATCTTGCAATGGCCTTTATGCTGAAAAATGAACTTGAGAGAAGGGGAGCCTCAGTTGTACTGACTCGTTCAGACGATGCAGAGCTATCAATGTACGAGAGAGTTGACATTTTTGCCTCTGCAAATGTGGATATGGCAGTCTCAATCCACTGTAATGCAGGTGGTAACCCGTTAAGACCTGGAGGGACAAGCACATACTATAAACATATTGAGCACAGAGAGCTCTCCAGAGTAGTTCTGAACAGACTTCTTGAGCTTAATGTCAAGAATTTCGGACTTATCGGTAATTTCAACTTTTCGCTTAACTCCCCGACTTTTTATCCGAACATTCTGGTGGAGACGCTGTTTATGAGTAGTCTGGAGGATGAGGAGCAAATCGCTGATCCTATTTTCCAGAATATGATGATGAAAAAGGTAGTAGCCGGACTGGAGGACTATATGAAAATGGTCAGAAACTCTCTGAGAAGAAAATAACCTGGTTAACAAATGGGATTCAAACTTGTTTCGCCATACAGCCCAACGGGTGATCAGCCTCAGGCAATAGATGAACTCGCAGCACATTTGAGCGGTGGGGTAACCTCTGTTACCTTATTAGGCGTAACAGGTTCCGGGAAGACATTTACAATGGCAAATGTGATTGAGAGGCTTCAGAGACCTGCGCTCATTCTCAGCCATAACAAAACTCTTGCAGCTCAGTTGTACGGAGAATTCAAATCATTTTTTCCGGAGAATTCTGTAGAGTACTTTGTTTCATACTATGACTACTATCAGCCTGAGGCATACCTGCCCACTACTGATACCTACATTGAGAAGGATCTAAGCATAAACGACGAAATTGAAAAGCTTAGACTTTCAGCGACAAGCGCACTTCTCTCCGGAAGAAAAGACATAATAGTGGTCTCAAGTGTATCTTGTTTATACGGTATCGGAAATCCGGACGATTTTCACTCAAATACGATTCACCTTAAGAGAGGCTCAAAGGTTTCAAGAAACAAGCTTTTATATTCGCTTGTGGACAGCCTTTACTCAAGGAACGAGAACGAATTCAAAAGGGGGGTCTTCAGGGTTAAGGGCGACAGTGTTGATATATACCCCGCTTACACTGATACAGCATTAAGGGTGATATTCTTTGGAGACGAGATTGAATCGCTTGAACTCTTTGATCCCAACACTGGTTCTCATATAGAGGATCTGGATGAGATATCCGTTTATCCAGCTAATATATTTATTACTACAAAAGAGAGGCAGAGAGCAGCAATATACACTATTCAGGAGGACCTGAACAAACACACGGAGTATCTGCATGAAATAGGAAAACACCTTGAAGCGAAGAGGTTAAAGCAGCGGGTAGAGTACGATCTTGAGATGATAAGAGAGATAGGATACTGCTCAGGCATAGAGAACTACTCCAGGTACTTTGACGGAAGAGAGCCGGGTAGCAGGCCGTTTTGTCTTCTTGACTATTTCCCAAAAGATTATATAACAATAATTGACGAGAGTCATGTAACAATTCCTCAGATAAGGGCAATGTACGGTGGGGACAAAGCACGTAAAGAGACCCTTATTGATTACGGATTCCGACTCCCTGCTGCTGCGGACAACAGACCGTTAAAATTTGAGGAGTTTGAGTCACTAACCGGCCAGAGAGTGTTTGTTTCTGCCACCCCTGCGGATTATGAATTAGTAGCATCTGAAGGTCTTGTTGTTGAGCAGGTTGTAAGACCCACCGGTCTGCTGGATCCACCGATAGAGGTTAGACCCACAAAGAACCAGATAGATGATCTTCTTGAGGAGATAAGGAAAAGGGTAGAGAGAGATGAGAGGGTGCTGGTAACGACCCTTACAAAGAGGATGGCAGAAGAGCTTGATAAATATCTGGAGAAGATAGATATAAGAAGCCGCTACATTCATTCAGACGTTGATACTCTTGAGAGGATTGAAATACTTGAAGATTTCCAGACAGGGAGGTTTGATGTACTTATTGGTGTTAACCTTCTCAGGGAGGGGCTGGATCTCCCTCAGGTATCACTTGTTGCAATACTGGATGCTGATAAGGAGGGATTTCTGCGCTCAGAGAGATCCCTGACTCAGACAGCAGGCAGGGCAGCAAGGAATATTGAAGGCAAGGTGATAATGTATGCCGACAAAATTACCGGTTCAATGAAGCGGACAATAGACGAGACTGAGAGGAGGAGGACAAAGCAGATGGAGTACAACAGAGTAAACAATATAGTCCCAAAACAGATTGCCAGGCAGATTCGCAATGTGCTTGGGAAGGGCAGAGAGCTCCAGCTTGAGGAGATTGAGTCAAATCCGCTGCTTACTGATCCTGTAATGGCCTATCTTAAACCCGAGCTGGTTCAACAGGCAATAGACGAAGCAAAAAAAGAGATGGAGAGGGCTGCTGCAGACCTGGATTTCCTCAGAGCAGCTAAGTTCAGGGACCAGATGGTAGCATTAAGGAATGTATTGGAAAAGAGAACAAAATGATTTCAGAGAAATTGGATAAGGCATTCAAGAACGCAACTGAGAGAGAGAGAAGACTCCTCTCCAGAGCTGCAGCTATTGCCGGATCCGCTCTGGAGTTAGAGAAGAGGGATGACGGGACCCCTTTTATCAACCATGCAACTTCAGTGGCAGAGATTGTTTCGGCAGAGATGGGGCTCCCTCTTTCTGCTGTGTGTGCCGTCTTTCTGCACGAAGCATTCAGGGTTGAGAGAGATGGCTTAAAAGAGTTGAGGGGTGAGTTTGGTGAGGAGGTTATAAACATGGTTGAGAGTCTGAATAAGATATCTGAGATAAAGCCAAAAGAGACAGGTCTTCAAGCAGAAAACTTTAGAAAGCTTATAGTCTCTTACTCAAAGGATCCACGGGTTACGCTGATTAAACTGGCGGACAGACTTGAGGTGATGAGGAGCCTTGACAATTTTCCAAAGGCAAAGCAGGTAAAAAAATCAACAGAGACACAATTTCTTTATGCTCCGCTTGCGCACCAGCTAGGGCTTTACAATATGAAGAGTGAGATGGAGGACATCGCCTTCAGATTTACTGATCCTGAAAATTACAGGTTCGTGGCAAACAAGCTGAAAGCGGGAGAGCAGGAGAGAAAGAGGCTTGCGGATCTGTTTATAAAGCCTATAGAACAGGCTTTAAAAATGGCTCACATTAGATACAGGTTGAAAAGCAGAACAAAAACAGCCTGCTCAATTTGGAGGAAGATGCAAAAGCAGCAGATATCTTTTGAGCAGGTTGCAGACCTCTTTGCAATAAGAATAATAATAGACTCTCCGACGGAGAGTGAGAAAGAGATATGCTGGAAGGTTTACTCAATTGTGACCGATTTCTACTCTCCTGATATTAAAAGACTCAGAGACTGGATAACGGTTCCTAAAGAGAGTGGTTATGAATCACTTCACACAACAGTTACCGGTCCGCAAGGAAGCACAATAGAGGTTCAGATAAGAAGTGAAAGGATGGACGAGATTGCTGAGAGCGGACACGCCTCCCACTGGTCTTATAAAGGGATAAAAGCGGTCCGAGGATTAGAGTCATGGCTTGATGGGGTAAAGAGGTTACTGGAGTCACCGGATAAAGGGATTTCATCTTATCTGGATTTTACCGAGCTTGATGAGATATTTGTATTTACACCAGCAGGAGATTTGAGAAGACTTGCAAAGGGTGCAAGTGTACTTGATTTTGCTTTTGATATTCACACAAATCTGGGTCTTAAATGTTCCGGAGCAAAGGTTAACGGAAAGCTGTGTTCAATCCGGGAGAGACTTAAAACAGGCGATGTAGTTGAGATTATATCAAATAAAAACCAGAGACCATCACTTGACTGGCTTAACTTTACAATTTCATCTAAGGCAAGATCTAGAATAAGACTAAAGGTAAGGGAGGAGGAGCTGAAGGCTGCTGAGTCCGGCAGGGAGCTATTTGAGCGAAGGATGAACAACTGGAAGCTTGCCATTGATGATGACCTTGTTGCCAATCTTCTTAAACAATATAAACTAAAGAGCATATCTGAGTTTTACTCTGCAATAGGCAACTCATCTATTGACATATCTGAAGTGAAGAGTTACATTCAGAGCAGAGAGAGTGAAGATAATCAAAGGGAGGAGCCATTACCAGAGAGTAGGAGCGGACCTCAAAAACAGACCTCCTCAGACTATCTTATAATTGATGAGAGACTGAATAATATTGATTTTAAGCTTGCTAAGTGCTGTAACCCAATAAAAGGTGATGATATTTTTGGCTTTGTAACCATAAGAGAGGGTATTAAAATACACAGGATAACCTGCCCAAACGCCTCCAGGCTTATAGAGAACTATCCTTACCGTGTTCAGAGTGCAAGATGGAAGGAGAGTGCAGTATCAAACAGCTTTCAGGCCGCAATAAGAGTAAGCGCTTATGAAGAGGGGGGGCTAGGAAGGCAGATTTTAGACCTTACTGCTGGTTTCAATGTTGTAGTAAGGAGTTTCTCCATATCAGGCAGCAAGGGTATGGTAGAGGCGAAACTTATGATTCTGGTACCAAATAATCAGATGCTGGACAAGATAATTTTCAACCTCAGAAAACTAAAGGGGGTTAAAACTGTAAGCAGAATTTCAAATGTCTGACAACTACATAAGAATTAAAGGAGCTAGGGTAAATAACCTTAAAAATATAAGCTTAGACATTCCCAGAGACAGGATGGTGGTGATTTCCGGAATATCCGGTTCAGGTAAATCAAGTCTGGCTTTTGACACAATATTTGCAGAGGGACAAAGGCGTTTCGTAGAGAGTCTCTCTTCTTTTGCAAGGCAGTTTCTCGGGAGGATGACAAAACCCGATGTGGACGAGATAACAGGGATACCACCCGCAATAGCAATTGAACAGAAGGTCAATACCAGGAATCCCAGATCAACTGTAGGGACAACAACAGAGATATATGACTATTTAAGGTTGCTTTACGCAAGAATAGGCAGAACCTACTCTCCGGTTACAGGTGAAGAGGTGAGGAGGCATTCAGTGAAGGATGTCTTAAACTACATAAACTCACTGGAGGATGGATCCCCGGTCTATATTCTCGTGCCCCTAGGTCTCAGTAAAGGCGGAGATACTGTTGAGAGACTCCTATCTGTCAAAGAACAAGGATTCTCAAGACTTTTTCTTGACGGAGAACTCTTAAGAATTGATGAGGTGTTATCCGCAGGAGATTATGCCGGAGATTACTCGCTTCTTGTTGACAGAGTGGTTAAGAGTAATAGTGATGAGTTAGTCTCCAGGCTTGCAGATTCTTTGAATACAGCCTTTTCAGTTAGTTCTCAATATGGATGTGAGAGAGGAGAACTCCATATTTCATCAGGTAAAAAAGGGGAGGATGCCAAGGTTTTTTCTACCCTTTTTGAGGCAGACGGAATAAAATTTGAAGATCCCACAGAACTTCTCTTCAGTTTTAATAACCCACTTGGAGCCTGCCCGGAGTGCTCAGGATACGGAAAAGTTCTTGGAATTGATGAAGCCCTGGTGGTGCCAGACACCTCTCTGTCTATCTATCAGGAGGCGATAGCATGCTGGAGAGGAGAGACAATGAGTTGGTTTAAAGATCAGTTGGTTAACAGTGCAGAGAAGTTCTCCTTCCCGGTACATAAACCATATTTCCAGTTGACAAGGGAGCAACGTCTCCTTCTCTGGAGCGGAAATGAGCACTTCACAGGTCTCAACGAATTTTTTAAAATACTGGATCAAAACAAATATAAGATTCAGTATAGAATAATGAAGAGCAGATATACAGGAAAGAGCGTCTGTCCTTCATGTGGAGGGGCAAGGCTTAGAAAGGAGGCTCTTTACGTAAAGGTTGGCGGGAAAAATATTAGTGACCTTCTTGAGATTTCAATTGGTGAGCTGAAGGAGTTCTTCAATGAACTGAAGCTTGATGATTATGATGCAAAAATTGCCGGCAGAGCTTTAGTAGAGCTCAACAACAGACTACAATACATTGATTCTGTAGGTTTATCATATTTAACTTTGAACAGGCCTTCCAACACACTCTCCGGCGGGGAGAGTCAGAGAATTAATCTGGTAAGTTCTCTTGGGAGCAACCTTGTCGGCTCTCTTTATGTGCTGGACGAACCAAGTATCGGCCTCCACCCCAGAGATACAGCCAGACTTATTTCTGTTGTTGAGAAGCTTAGGAATCTTGGAAACACTGTGGTTATTGTTGAGCATGATGAGGAGATAATAGAGGCTGCTGACGAACTGATTGATATTGGACCGCTTGCCGGAAGGGACGGAGGAGAGTTAGTATATCAGGGTGTGTCAAGGGGAAATATATCAGAAGAGTTAATAGAAAAGAGTCTGACTCTTAAATATATTCATGGAAAAGAGAGCATAGCAGTTCCTGAAAGAAGGAGGCACTGGAGCTCTTATGTTGAAGTGGCAGGAGCATTTGAACACAATCTTAAAGATATTGATGTAAAGTTCCCTTTAAGAGTATTTACTGCTGTTACAGGTGTTAGCGGATCCGGTAAATCAACATTGGTGAGGGATATTCTCTACCCTGCACTTTACAGGAGAATCAACCAACTTGGAGAGAAGCCGGGAGCTCACAGAGAAATAAGGGGAGACCTTGAGAAGATAACATCTGTTGAGTATGTGGATCAAAATCCAATAGGCAAGTCCACACGCTCGAACCCTGCAACATATCTGAAGATCTATGATGAAATAAGAAAACTCTTTTCTGAACAGCCATATGCAAAGTCAAACGGATTCGGCCACTCACACTTCTCTTTTAATATTGATGGGGGGAGATGCCCTGAGTGCCAGGGAGAGGGGGTGATTAAGATTGAAATGCAGTTTATGGCCGATGTTCAGATGGTCTGCGATTCATGTCAAGGTAAGCGATTCAAGGATGATATACTTGAGGTTAAGTACAAGGGGTACAATATAAATGATGTGCTTAATATGAGCGTTGAGGGGGCATATGAATTCTTTTCCACCCAGAAGGAGCCAATTGCCAGAAGAGTGGCTGAGAAACTTCAGCCACTGAGAGCGGTAGGGCTATCATATGTTATGCTTGGTCAGAGTAGCAGTACTCTTAGCGGAGGAGAGAGTCAGAGGGTTAAGCTGGCATCTTTTCTTGGTAAAGAGAGCTCTCAGGGATCTATTTTGTTTATTTTTGATGAGCCAACTACCGGCCTACATTTCCACGACATAAAGAAGCTAATGGACTCATTTAATGAGTTGATTGCAAGAGGTCATACGATAGTAGTGGTTGAGCATAACATGGATGTTGTGAAGAGTGCAGACTGGATAATTGATATGGGGCCTGAGGCCGGAGAGGGTGGTGGATATGCTGTTTTTGAAGGCATCCCGGAAGAGTTGATTAAAATTGAGGATAATCATACAGCTAAGGCCTTGGTAAAAAAACTTGTACATTTGTAAAGGGATTATTGATGAAGAGAGCAGTTGTTATACCTCTTTTGTTTGTGGCAAATATAATTATTGCTACAAACAGCCTTTCGGCCCAAAACAGTGAACCTGCATTGAGGTGGAGCTTCTCTCCACAGGTTGGAACAGATTTAGGGGTAACGCTTCCATACCCAATGAAAGCTATAAACGGAGTTTTCAATCCCTATCCGGAGATTTTGCCATCTCTGGGAGCCAGAACCACCTTTAGGTTTAAGAGGGGATGGGTATTTGCTGCTGAACTAACATATAAAACAGTTGCAATGACTGCTAATGCAAGGGTAGAGAACCAGATGATGCTCTCAAATAATGAGACCCCTCAATACTTTTCGGGTACGGCATTCCTAAACAGTCGCTTTTCCCAGCTGGAGATTCCGCTTTATGCAAAGTATCTGATTGGAAAACGAGGCATACACAGAGTTCTTATAGGCGGATACTGGTCTTATATACTGGATGGTCTCTTTACCACCGAGGCCAGAAAGGGATATATAGGGTCTCAGCCTGACAGTGCTGATGATATTATTGATCCATCTAATCCAATTCTTATGGACTTCTCCTCCTCTCTGGGAAGCTGGGATGCCGGTGTACTTGTGGGATATGAACTGGGAATAAATGAGAGGCTTAATATGGGTCTCAGGATTATGACAGGAATGAGGGATATCTTTGGAGGCAGGACCCCGTTTGAGTATAAAATGATTCACCTTAGAGGAACAATAGTTGTAAGCTACAATATATTTGAGACCTCTTCCAGATAGTTTAGTAGGAAACAGATATCTGATAAATAAGATGAAACAGAAATTTGGTTCTGTTTGCCAACACCGGATAATTAATAAAATAATGATCGTCGGTAGTTTTATATGTATGCATATGGACTCCGGATGTTGCAAGCAGTGATGGTATTCCCCTCTTTGAAAAGTTCTGCTGGTCTGATGTTTTAAAGAAGAGCTCTGCAAAACCGGGACTTCCGTAAAATGTGAAATCTGGTTCAATTAAATTTCCTGAATCTCTTCTGGCATTTGAGGCTCTGCTTCTGGCCATCTCCCTTCCTCTCCTGTCGCCAACAAGAAGAATATAGTTTTCATTAGTTCCCGGAGGGGCAAATGTGGTCCCAATCTGATCAATATTTAAGTTAAAGAGAATCTTTGAATGTGGGATTGGAAGAGACTTTACGAACTCCTCTGAACCTGCCAGATTATTCTCTTTGCCATCAAGCATAAGGAATATAATATTGTATCTAAGATGAACAGAACTTGTTCTCAACTGAGAGAACAGGTCTGCCAGCGTAAGCAGGACTGTAACTCCGGATGCATTGTCATCTGCTCCGTTGTATATATTACCATTAAGTACTCCCAGGTGGTCATAGTGAGCCGAAACAACAATGTACTTGTCTGAATAACCATTTGCAAGTACAACTCCTGCCAGATTTCTGCCAGTAAATCCCTCCCGCTGAAAAGTTCTTATGTATGTCTGAGAGTAGAATGGAATCAGATCCCAGCTTCTAAAAAGTGATGATGCAGTTGCAAGAGACAGTAGGGCTCCTTTGCTGTTTGAGGCCCTCCCCTCCATTGTATCGTCTGCAAAAAATGAGAGAAGTCCTCTCTGTCTATCCTCACTAACCGTTGCCGCTATTCTCTCAATCTCCCTGTATTGTCCCCTGACAACGGTAAAACTCAGCATCAGCAAGCCAAAGGCAATAATGGGGCGCCTTCTGAAATAGTTCATCTATTATTAATTATATTTGCCAAAAATAACTCATTTTAATGAATCCTTATGTATGAAAGGAAAGAGGTTTAAAAAAGTTCTGAAATTTATCTTTTTGTACATTCCACTCTCATTTTTTTTGCTCTCAATATCTTTGATAGCAATATTGAAATGGGTACCTGTTTATGCAACCCCTCTTATGGTTGTGAGGAGCGTTCAATTTGCTGGAAAGGAGGATTTTAAAACAGTGAAGAGATGGCGATCTCTTGAAAGGATAAACGACAATCTGGCAATGGCTGTAATGGCGTCAGAGGATACAAGGTTTATTGACCATAATGGGTTTGACTGGACTGAAATAGAGAACGCAGTGGAGGCCAGTAAAAGAGGCAAGAGGCTGAGAGGGGCAAGTACAATAAGCCAGCAGACAGCTAAGAATGTTTTTTTGCTCCCGTCAAGGTCTTGGATCAGAAAGGGTTTTGAGGCCTACTTTACTCTTGGGATAGAGCTTATATGGGGAAAAAAGAGAATAATGGAGGTTTACCTGAATGTTGCCGAGATGGGGCCGGGAATCTATGGAGCTGAAGCTGCGGCACGGGAGTTGTTTGGGAAAAGTGCAGATAAGCTGACCGCCAGAGAGAGTGCCCTTATAGCTGCTGCCTTGCCAAACCCTTTAAGGAGAAGAGCCGACAGACCATCGGCATATCACAGCTCCAGAGCCTCCTCTATACAGCGGATGATGGGGCTGATTGCTCGCCCTGAATGGCTTGATGAGGATAAACCCAAAAAAGTAAAGAGTAAGAGATGATGAGATTTATAAATTGTATCAGATACCTGTTTTTAACTATATCCGCTCTGATAGTGTTTGAAACAGTGACAGCACAGTATGATAAACAGCAGTTTTTTTACAGAGGAAGGCAGTTTCTGATAGAGGGAAAATATGCACAGGCAATTGAAAACTTCAATATACTCTCTCAACTTGATACAACTTTGTATGAGTCATATTTCTTTCGTGGTATAGCTAAATACAATCTTGGGGATTTTTTGGGTGCTCAAATTGATTTTGACAGAACTCTGCGTATTAACCCCCTGTACACCCCTGCATACCATTATAGAGCAATCACTCTGAGCAGAACAGGCAAGTACGACCTGGCTCTGAGGGATCTTGAAGAGGCCGTTGACCTTAGACCCGGTTATACAGGACTATATTTCAGCAGAGGAGTGACCTATTTTCTCTCGCAGCAGTTTGATAAAGCTGTTGAAGACTTCAACAGATTTATCAGGTATGAACCAAAGGTTGCTGATGCCTACCTAAACAGAGGGGCCTCCTACCTTTTTTTGGGTGACACAACAAAGGCTCTTAATGACTATCATACAGCTATATCTTTGAATAGATTTGAGCCTGAGGGATATATAAGAAGGTCAAGAATATATGTGCTCCAAAATCAAACAGACAAAGCTCTGAACGACCTTGATCAGGCAATCAAGATAGATTCAACTAATGCTTTTGCTTATTTTAACAGAGCTTTGGTACGGTACAATGCGAAAGACATTATGGGAGCTTTGTCAGATCTGGAAAGGGTTCTTAGAGAGGATCCGGGAAATGCACTGACTCTTTACAACAGAGCTCTTATACGCTCTCAGATAGGAGACTATAATAATGCGCTTGAGGATTATGACAGAGTTCTCTCAATTAATCCAAATAATGTTCTTGCGTATTACAACAGAGCAACCCTTTTCGTACAACTGGGCAGATACAGGGATGCTATGGACGACTACTCACAGGCGATTAATCTTTATCCGGATTTTGCCAATGCATACATAAACAGATCATATGTAAAGAATCAGCTTGGACAATTTAATTCTGCAAAGAGCGACTATGATATTGCCAGAAAAAAAATCAGTGAATATAACTCAAGGGTGGGGGATACAACTCTTGCACACTCACTGGCAGATACCACAAGGAGATTTGACAGATTGCTGGCTTTGGATGCTGAGTTTGCAAAGAGGGATTTTAACAATGAGTTGCTTCAATACAGAGATGTTGATATCAGGTTGAAGCCTCTGTTTAAATTCAGAGCTGCCCCGGAAGCAAAGATGGCAATGGCACTTGAAAACAGATACGAGTATCAGAAGATGGAGCAGTTTAAACGAACACTACCTATTCCAGTTGAACTCTCCTCGTCCCAGCCAGAGATAGACCAGAAAAGACTTGACGAAATGAGAAGGTTTACTGATGCAAAATTATCAGAGAGAACCGAATCGGGAGCTCTTTTTGCAAAAGCCCTGATTGAGTCGGGCAGCAAACAGTTCAATACTGCGTTGGATTGCTACAATAGAGCAATAGGGCTTGAACCGGACGAAACCTTTTACTATATAAACAGAGGTGCATTACAGAGCGAGATGATAGATTTTATCTCCTCCATTGAGAGTAATGTACAGGTACTTACACTGGATAATACATCTGCTACAAGGGCAAAGGTTCAGGACCAGGCGACAAGGAGTTATGACTACACTCCTGCAATTCATGACATGAAAAAGGCTGCCGCCCTTTCACCCGATTTCCCTTATATCTACTACAACTTAGGCAATCTCTACTGTATGTCTAACGACATACCTGAGTCAATAGTGCAATACACAAAAGCAATTGATCTTTACCCAAAATTCGGTGAGGCATATTACAACCGAGGACTTGTTTTGATATACCTTCAGGATAAAGAGAAGGGTTGTATTGATCTAAGTAAGGCAGGAGAGTTGGGTATTAAGGATGCCTATCCCGTTATTACCAAGTATTGTGTTAAGAGAGAGCAGTAAGAATCTATTTTCTTAACCTGTCAGCTGCCCTTACCATCGCTTCATCTCTTGCGATATACCTGAATGCAAGCCACGATAATATTGCTGCAACAACAGGGAATACAGCTGGAGTTGTGAATACAGATCCGTCAGGTCTTACGAAGAAGAGATATACAATCCATCCCTGATATCCAAGAAGAATAATTGAATTCAGGATCGTGAGCCTGATTTGAAGAACTCTGTTTTTATAAAGGAAGATTGTTATAAATGCAACCAGAGTTGTTATTACATTGAATATCAGCAGAGGAATAATCTGAATCAGCTTTACAGACTCTGTCTGAGATTTGGCAATTGTTACGAAAAAGAGTGAAGAAAGAAGAGCTGTTGCAGCCAGAAGAAAGAGGGTCTGTATTCTTTGTATCATGGAGTTTATTTTTCACAAAAGTATAAAATAAACCTTATTTTTGTAGTTTAAAGAGATCAATTATGAGCCAAATACCATCTTCTGAACTTATAATAAACTGTGACGGATCTGTTTTTCATCTTCATATAAAACCTGAGGAGCTTGCAGATACTATAATATTGGTTGGAGACCCAGGGAGAGTTGAACTGGTAGCTTCACACTTTGAATCAATAGAGTTTACCAGAGCCTCCAGAGAGTTTGTGACGGTTACCGGATCCTTTAACGGGAAGAGAATAACGGTTCTTTCAACCGGAATCGGTACAGATAACATTGATATTGTTGTAAATGAACTTGACGCTTTGGCAAATATAGATTTCAGTACCAGAGAACCAAAAAAAGAGCACAAAAGACTACGGATGCTAAGGATAGGTACTTCCGGCGCAATTCAGCCAGATATTCCACTTGGCTCATTTGTTCTATCTCATATATCTGTTGGTTGCGACGGACTGCTGAACTGGTATTCGTCAAGGGATTCTGTCTCTCAACTTGATATGGAGAGGGCATTTATGAAGCATACTGAATGGCCGGACAATCTTCCCCATCCATATTTTGCAAAAGCATCTGAGAGTTTAATATCACTTTTTGAAGATTCCACAGTAAAAGGTGTCACAATATCTGCGTCGGGTTTCTATGGTCCTCAGGGCAGGGTACTGAGGCTTCCGCTTGCAATTCCGGACATGCTCAGAAAATTTGAGAGTTTCAGATTTAACGGCGAACGCATTACTAATTTTGAAATGGAGGGATCAGCAATTGCCGGACTATCCTCTCTGCTTGGACACGATGCAGCAACTGTCTGTTGCATAATTGCAAACAGACATTTGCATGAAAGCCAGCCTGATTACAAGCCATTTGTAAAGAAACTTGTTGAACTGGCACTGGATAGGCTAACAAGATGAAACGCGATACACTGCTCATTTCTCTGTTATCTCTGATAGACGATACTGACAAGAGTGTCAGGGATACTGTCAGAAGAAAACTTACCGATTTGGGTGAGGATGCTGTTGAAGAGATGGAGCGATTGGCTCCACAGCTTTCAGACAAGATTGACACAAATTTTCTTAATTGCTTTATTGATGAATTAAGGCTGGATCACACCCTGAGGAGATTAAAGAATTATCTGTCAAACCCTGATCCTCTTCTTATGGATGGATTGCTTCTTGTTACTGAGGCAATAAGGCCAGAGATTGACAAGGTAAAATATATTTCAATGGTTCAGGATATTGCAGATGATATGCTTGCTGATATAAGTGACAACAGGACAGCTGTAGAGAACCTTGAGATATTCAATTATATCTTTTATAAAAGAATTGGATTCAGACATGTAGATGAGAGCGTAACAAAAAGAGAAAACGCAATAATAACAGATGTTCTAGACAGCAAAATGGGGAATATATTTACCATTCCCCTGTGCTACTTTATCCTTGCAAGATATACGGGTCTTCCCATATATCCTGTAATCAAAGGAAGGACATTTACACCTGCTTTTCTGGGAAACAGAGACGATGTTCTCTTCTATATAAATATATTCAAAGAGGGACTTATTTTTTCAGGAAAAGAGGGAGAGGCAGAGGAGAACCGTCCCAGAGTGGGCCTTGACAGGGCCTTGGTCTCAATTTATGCAGACCATCTGAACTATCTGTTTAAGGCAGACGGGGATGAAGTTCTGCTAAAAGTGATGGAGAAGGTGCTTGAATGCTTTGGAAATGAGCGGTATATTAACTGAAACCTCCATAACCCGTTTGGTTACAGAGGCGTTTCATAGTTTAGTTTTAGGTCAAGTAATTTAATACCATAACAAATATAGACATTATTTTGAAAACTAGTCTTTTTATGGCGAAATCTTTAGGTTCGGGAGAGAAAAAGAGTCTTCCGGGCAGAAGAAATTCATATATAGCCACAATCTCAATTGCTGTCAGCGTTGTTGTAATGATTGTTGCTGTGTCTGTTTCTGATGGTTTTAGTAAGGAGATTGGTGAGAAGGTTTCGGGTTTTACCGGAGATATTTCCATAAAGGTTCCAGGAGAGGAGCTTACAAACTCAACATATCCTCTTCATATTAATGATACTGTGCTGACAGAAATAGAGAAGATCAAAGGGGTAAATGCAGTGCAGGGTGTTGTATGGATAACAGGAGTAATTAAATTTAATGATCAGATAGAGGGTGTAATGCTTAAGGGGGTTGATTCATCTTACGACTGGTCTTTCGTACAACGTCACTTTGTAAAGGAGAATATGGTTGACTCCCTTTTTGTTCCCGATTTAAATTTACTCTTGCCGGGTAGTGCTGTTATTTCAAAGAGGCTTGCCTCTCAGCTAGGCATAAATGTTGGAGACAGACCCTTTTTCCATTTTATTGGCGAAAGTGTTAAGACAAGAAGATTTACTGTTTCAGCCATTTTTGATGCAAGACTGGAGAACCTGGATAAGGGATTGGTTATTTGCAATATTGGAAATGTAAGGGATCTACTTGGATGGGATGAAGAGAGTTACAGTTCAGTTGAAGTTTTGCTGGATAGGGGTGCAGGTAAAAGAGTGAGAGAAAAAAAGGGGGAAGAGATAGAGTCGGTTTTAGAGAGGGGCAGAGATTCAGATTTTAGAGATTTTGAACTGGTTACTCCTAATGAGCTTTTTCCTCATCTCTTTGACTGGCTTGGCTTACTTGACTTTAATGTCTTTATAGTCCTGGCCCTTATGATGGCTGTCGCAGGATTCAATATGGTCTCAGGCCTGCTTATTATACTATTTGAAAAGATATCAATGATAGGTCTGTTAAAATCACTTGGAATGAGAGACTCCTCAATTCACAGGATTTTTCTTTACAGGGCGTTGACAATTGTAATTAGGGGGATAGCTGCAGGTAATATTATAGCTATATCTATACTCATTATCCAGGAACGGTATGGATTGATATCCCTGAATCCGGAAAATTACTTTGTGACACAGGTACCGGTTCACTTAAATTTTGTAAAGATTTTAATACTGGATTTTGTAGCAATTGTAACAATAGCAGCAATATTATACATTCCTGCAAGATTTATATCTAAGATTGAACCGGATAAGAGCCTTAGACAAAAATAGATAAATCGTTAAGACTACTTTTTGACCAATGCAGCATAGGTATCGTACCGCTCCAGGATTTCGTCAATGAATTTAATAGTTTCTGTTCCCTTAAACTGCCCAAATTTCAGAACTCCTCCAGGGATATTCTCTCTTTTTCTCATCTGAGGGATAATCTCTCTGAGTGAATCCCAGCTGTTTGGATCGGCACCTATATGCTCTGCAAATCGCCTGATATCCTCCACTCTTCCCTCTCCGGCATTGTAAGCAGCCAGGACAAGTTTAATTCTGTTCAGCGAGTCAATTTCGGGAATTTCATACATTTTTTGAAGTCTCTTAATAAGCATTGTACCCGCCCTTACATTCTGCTCCGGGTCAAATATATCATCAATGCCAAATTGTTTTGCTGTGGCACTCCTGACCTGCATCAGGCCGTGAGCACCCCTTACGGAACTAACATTCATAGAGAATTTGCTCTCCTGGTAAATCAGTGATGCAAGCAACCTCCAGTCCCAACCAATAGTTTTTGAGTATCTTTTTATAAGTTCATCGTAGGGAGAGAGCTGAGATACAGCAGAGCTCATTGTAAAGTGGTTCCTTCTGTATGGTCTGAGATATCGTTTGACAATCTGGCTGTACTCCTCCTTTTGCTTGAAATATGTGAGCCAGTAGTTCAGTTGCTGAAGCAGTGTTATATTACCTCTGCTTACAACCCAGGCGTGTCCGGCATCGTTAACATCAACGCTGGAAATCACTTCACCAATAAACTCATCCGGAATCTCAACACTCTCGGCAGATATAACAAGAATATCAGTCTCTCCGGAGATAAGTTCCTCCCAGTAATTAACCTCCTCTCTGGGTTTAAGCCTTAGATGGCACCTCTCATGCCTTGTGAACTGTTTGAGCATATCATGGTGGAATCCGCTCGGATGCCCCTGATTTATATATATACCCCCCTCAATTGCTATCCTCACGCAAAGAGTATCTCCCTCAAGGAGGTAGGTTGGGGCCGCCTCATCTCTCAATTTACCTCTCCCTCCAAGCACCATCAGTAGTGCTAGGGTGAGAATTACCGTGGCGAATCTTGCGATTCTGTGCATATGGCAGATTTGCTCTATTTAATGTAGAATGGCCAGTTAATTCCAAATTGAAAAGCCCTCCTGGGTGCTGTGTAGTGGTGTGCTGAGAAATAGTCACCTGTTGGCCAGCCTTGTGCAGTATTCATATACTTTACAAAGATGGCCGCCTTTTTCCATTGAATGTTTACAAAAACATCAATATAGGGGACACTCCCTATCTCTCTTTCATCCTGAACGTGAAAGTGGCCGGTTGCAGGACTGTATGCGGGGGCGTAGTATTTTGTATGATAGGTTACATCTGCTCCCAGCTGCATGGCCATTACATTCTTCACAACATTGAACTGGAAGAAGTATCTCAGGTTTGCGCTAAGGAGAGGCAGAGGCAGAACCGATGCATCTGATGTAAGCTGAAGCAGAACTCGGTTATGAAAGTGGAAGTTACTCAGTTTAAAATTATAGTTAAGCGAAGCTGCAAGAATATTTAGCAATCCGTTATGCTGTTTGATTTCACTCTCTCTGTCGTAATAAATATAGTTGTCAAGTATTGAGTAGCCAAAAGTGGCCCCAAGCCTGAAGAGAGGGATCTCCATATCGGCCTCAATCCTTGTTTCGGTCGTTTTTCCAAAGCTATTATCCCACTTGAAATGGTTTGAGTACATATATCTCTGCAGAGGCTCCGGGCTTCTGTTCTCAAACCTGAATCTTGCGTTCAGATGTATTCCCTGTCTGATGGGATATAGTGAAAACTTCGCATTTGCATTTACTCCTATATCTCCGGCTTCGTAACCGGTAAGGCCTATTCTGGCAAGACCATCCCATTTTAAATATTTTCTGAACATCCCTGAGGCTCCAAAATATGCATAGGTATTGTTGTACCTCTCCATCTTTGTACCCAGAGAATCAAACTCCGGCCTGTAATTGAAATATGAGAGATATTTATGTCCAAGTCCACCCTCAAGATTTGATACAATTGCATCCTGTGACCATGGCTGAATCTTTAAAAAGACTCTATTCTCAATTTTGTTAAGCCTGAGAGAATCGTAGCTCTCCAGTGGATTAATAAAAAACTTATCTCCGTAATAACCCCTGCCGGTGGAGTCCCCCTCCTCAATTCTGTCTTTATAAAGTTTGTAGTATGTGGCATACTCAAAAGAGTGACCAATATAGGCAGCTGTACCCTCCTCCAGTTTAGAGGTGTCTTTTTTTGAAAACTTGATTGGGAAACCGTATGAATGTGTTAGAAAAAAGGAGTTCCTTTTAAGCCTGTTGGAGGCTGATTTTAGGTTATATGGAATTTCCCTGGGCTCTACAAGTGTATCAAGCACCAGCCTGTCATCAATAATCCCTCCATTCTCATCCCTCTTTATTGATTGAAAGATGTATCCTCCATGCATAACATACCTCTTTCCAACATAATTAGATGTAAAGGAGAATGTCCTGTTATCTGTAGCCTCTTTGTTAAGAAGACCTTTGCCACCCCATCTGTCGTACAGAAGCGTAAGATTTAGAGCCGGCGAGAGATTCTGGGTTGTGAGGATGTGAATATTACTCTCCTCTTTTGCCCTCTCTGCCAAAAGGGTACCCCTGTATGCAAGTTCGTTATGAGGGCTTTTAACATTGTAAAAGGGATGACTCTCCTTTGTAAAGCTGTACATTATATAAGGAGTGAATGGCGAGAAATCTTCTACTCTCTCTCTGTTGAAAAAGTTTCTGTACTGAGCTGCGGATCCTGAAACACCTAAATACTCTGCACCCACATCTTTTTTCATAAAGGGAAGAAAGTGGTAGTTATAGTCTGCAGTCGTATCCTGTTTCAGCATTCCGGATATCCGGTTCAGATAGCTGTCATGCTTCCACAGTATTATTCTTTTGAATTTGAGAGAGTCAGGAATAAAATAGCTCTCAAGATACATTGGCTTGGCATCCAAAATGCTGTCTCTTACAGCCTGGATTGAGTCTCGCTGAGCCTTGGTCAGATTTCTTTTTTGTCCTGAAGCATAACTGAAAGTGAGCAGAGCGGCCATTAAGGCTGCAATGCTCACTGTCATCTTTACTGTTTTGTATGTTCTGTTGCCCATATCTGGTGCAAACATACAAAAAAATGAGTTAACCGCATTTGTGAGGTTAGATTCCAGCCACTCTCTCTTTGTAAGTTGCAAGGCAGGCATCTAGTCTGTCATGAGCAGTATTATCGCCCGGTATGTTGTGAGATGGGTGGATAAAGAGCTTTACACCTCTGTCGGCAAGTATCTCGGCTACTGTTGTTACTGTCATCCAAACTAAAGTTATGAAGGCCATTGTTGAAACCGGGCCCACTTTGTCATAGTGATTTTTCAGCGGAACGCTCGCATCAACCAGTGGCGCACAGGAGTCAACAACTATGTCTGCCAGCTCAAACAGAGTTTTGCCACATGAGTGTCTGGTCTTTTTGCCAACAGACTCCTTTGCTGAACCAAATACAATTACCTTCATGCCAAGCTCTTTTGCTCTGAGGGCAACATCAATATTTACATTGTTTATTCCTGTATGTGAGAAAATCCACATTGTATCCCTGCTGTCAAAGTTGTATGACTTCATGATAGCGTTACCGTATCCTTCTGCCCTCTCAAGATAGAGGAACTGATGAACACCCATCTCGCCTGTAATTCTTGTGAAGAAGGTGAGAGGAAGCTCAACTATAGGGTGAAAACCTACAAAGCCTCCGATTCGGGGGTACATCTCCTCAACCGGAATAGTCGCATGGCCACAACCAAAAGTGTGAACCCAGCGACCTGCTTCAATACTGTCTGCCATAACAGTGGCAGCTTTTTTAATGTTCTCAAGCTGAGACTCTTCAATTGAGCTCATTACGGCTCTGGCGTTGTTTAACCATTCTAATGCTAACATCTCTAATTTTTGTTTTTTGAATATTGTGTGTTGAAAAAGTAAATCAATATAACCGCAACTGCACAGAAGGCAATCATATATGGGAGTGCCTTAAGTTCAAGTGCCCCTACCAGAAGATTGATAAGTGTATTTCCTAAAAGAGCTATAGATAGCGCAATGCTGAGAGCTGTTCCTGAAACTGCCTTGTATTTTTCTCCAAGCTCCCCTATAATTACAGGGAATGTAGAGGCAAGACCCATACCAATAAGGAAGGTCCCTGTAATAGCTATTCCAGAGCTGTCGGCATTACCGAGTATAAATGCCCCTGCGAAAGCAAGCATCATGCTTATGTATAGAATAATTCTTCTGTGGACAAATCTTAACAGCAGACTAAGCAGCACCCTTCCTGTTCCAAGTCCAAATACCACGAAACTGAGTGCGTAAAGGGCGTTCTCCTTTGTAAACTCTTTTACCTGTTCCAGATAGTTGGGGGTCCAGGAGCTGCTTATACCCTCAACACCGCTTTGAAAGAAGAGAATAAATGAGAGAAGCAGCAGAGTGGGCTCTTTAATAAGTTTAAGGATACTGACAGATTCACCCCCCTCATTAAATTTACCTTTAGGGAAAGTGATGAACATATAGACCAATGCAGATAGTGTCATTATTGCACCTGCCCCTGATACTATTGGAACGTAAGAGTAGCTTTTACTGAGCCAGGCGTAGATAAGCGGGATGGTAATAGCCCCAACGGTATAAAAGATGCCCAGAATACTAAGATTTGATGGTCTGCTCTTATCTGTTGAGGCATCTGATACAAGAGCATTTGAGAGTCCGTTAAGGACCCCTCCTCCAAAACCTATTATAAATATTGACAGCCTAACAATGGAGACAGAGCCTGCAAAGGCAAGAAGTTCCATGCCAAGCACGGTAAACAGGGTAGAGGTTATAATGAGCATCTTGTAACCATATCTGTCAATTATGGGTCCAAAAATCAGAGATCCAAACATAATCCCGAAAGGGAGAAGACTGGCAACCGTTGATGCATTGGCTGTTGTGAGACCGAATCTCTCAGTAAGAGATGGGAGTACTGTGCCTAATATTACAAAGGCCATTCCAAAAAAGGCCATTCCTGAAAATCCCGCCGCAAGAACGGCACCGTTAGATCTGCTCTTTTCCATTTTTTATTGCAATTGCACCGGCTCCGTAGAGACCGGCATCGTTTGGCAACTGAGTTGCCATGAATTTACACTGTTTTATTGCTATTGGCTGGGCCCACTTTTGAGCCTCCTCATAAATATTGTCAATAAACCTTGCGGCCGGGCCGAAAAGCCCGCCGCCAAAAATAACCATCTCAGGGTTAAACAGGCTTACAAAGTTGGCTGCAGCCATACCCCACATCTCAATTGCCTCACCAATTACAGACTTTGCGAGCTCATCCCCCTTTTCGTAAGCCTCAAATAGCTCTTTTGAGGTAATCTTATCAGGCTCAATAGCGAGTAGAGAGCTTCCCTCCCTGCAACCTGAAAAAATAAGACTTTTTACTCTGCCTGATGCCTGTAAGGCAATTCCCGTGCCTGATGCGTGGCTCTCAAAACAACCACATGCATCCCATTCACTTCTGTATGGAGGTTTAAGAGCCATCCATCCGGTTGCTCCCACAATATCCGATGCTCCGTGCAAAACTCTTCCGTCAATAAGAATCCCGGCTCCGATTCCAGTCCCAACTGCTATAAATATTGCATTGTCGCAACCCTTTGCCGCTCCAAGGCTTACCTCTCCAAGTATATAAGCGGTTCTGTCGCTCTCAATAGTAATGGATGAGTTAGGGAAGTAGTTCTGAACTACTCTTTTCAGAGGATAGTTCTCCCAACCGGGAATATTTGGACACCAGACTGCGCCTGTTTTTGAGTAAGAAATTCCGGGGACGCATACCCCTATGCATTTTTCATCATCTGCACTAAATCCTCCCTTTTTCAAAACCTCATCGCAAACTTTGCATATTAGCTCGCCAACATCATCTCCCCCTCTTCCTTCAAGCAGCATCGTTTCGCGTAGAAGAATTGAATTGTTTTTATTGAAAAGGGCTCCGGAAACCTTTGTTCCCCCAAGGTCAATTCCGATGTAGATCATTTCAGATTAAGGTTACATTATTATATTTTGATAGTTCTGACAATGTTTTTTCATGCCCCTCCCTGTCAACATAAGCGAGTGCTTTTGAGAGGAGAAAAACCCGTCTGCCGGAATCAGCAAGATCTCTTACAGTGGCGTTTATACAGAATTCTGTCGCAACTCCGCTAACATATACAGCGGACTCCTCCTCTGCTCCGGAAATTTTTTGGATGAATTCATCAAGTGTTCCGCTAACGGCACTTACTGCTTCATAACCTGAGTATTGTTCTTTGGCTGGGTCCTCTCCCTTAAGAAATGTGTTTTCTGGTGAAGGCCTGGCAGCGATCTCCTCAACACAATTATAAAAATCCTCATGGATAGAGCCTCCTCTTGTCCCTTTTACACAATGGGGTGGCCAAATACCCCCAAACTCTCTGAAAGATGAGTGGTTGGCCGGGTGGTTGTCACATATGTATGCAACAGCCATATCTCTGTTTTCATTAATAAATTTGACGGACTCTTTTACAGCCTCAGCAGAGTTATGACACGCAAGCGAGCCATCAATGAAGTCGTACAAAAGATCAACTACAACATGCACACAGGCAGAATTATCTCTCTTCATCAAACCTTTTTATTTCGTTAACTAGCGACTCAATCAAGTTGTTTTTCAGGTCAAAGAGTTCATCAGAGATATCCACCTTGTAGAAGTGCGGATTTATAAGTCTCTTCTGAGTCTCATTCAGCCCTTGGAGGTTGCTAAGATAGTAATTTCTTCTATCCTCAACAGAGCCCATTTTAGAAATAATTTCGCCACCCTGCATTACAGGCTTTTGCAATGTTTTCCACGTATAACTTCCCGCTCTGAATGTTGTAATTTTTGTGTCGTCAAACTCATCCCTTATTGTAAGCTCATCAGACCGTTCAATCCTTTTTGAGGTTTCGTCGCCCCTCAGACATGTTATATCCCCTTTAAAGTGTCCGTTGCAAATGATTCTGTAGCTAATCTGAAATCCCGGATTTATGGCCTTGCTCTTATCTTCAGATCTCTTTAATACTCCCGTACCATCAATTTCTACAAGTTTGTAAACATTCCCAAAACAGGGGTTGTGTTTGCTTGTGGCAATTGCATCACCCACTCCGTATGCGTCAATAAGGGCACCCTGTCTCTCAATTTCTGCAATGATGTACTCATCAAGAGAGTTGGTGGCAAAAATCTTACATTTTTTAAACCCGGCACTGTCAAGCATCTCTCTTGCCTTTTTTGATAAATATGTCAGGTCCCCGCTATCTAGCCTTATCCCAAAACTTGCCGGGTAATTGTCGTCAACCCCATTATGTCTAAAGGCCTTTATAGCATTCCTTACGCCGCATCTAAGTGTGTCGTAGGTGTCAACCAGCAGGATAAGCGGCTCACCATAGTGAGTTTTTATATAGGCATTGAAGGCCTCAAGTTCACCTGCGATGGTGCAGCCAAATGCAGTTACAAAACTGTGTGCCATAGTACCTGTTGCAGGAACCCCAAAGATATCAGATGTAAGAATATTTGATGTGCCGGAGCACCCACCAATGTATGCAGCTTTAGCTCCGTAAATAGCAGCCCATGGCCCGTGTGCCCTTCTGGATCCGAACTCATTAATTGGTTTAGTTGTGCTCCTGGTTACCCTGGATGCCTTGGTTGCTATAGCCATTTGATGGTTCATAATTGTAAGAAGAGGGGTCTCCAGAAGCTGGGCCTCAATAAGGGGTGCCTCAACTGTAATTACAGGCTGTGTCGGAAAAGCAATCTCCCCCTCATTCATGGCATAAATATTACCGGTAAACTTCATCTTTGAGAGGTAGTTTCTGTATTTGGCATACTCATCACCAGGAAGGAACTTTTCAAAAAAGGCCTCATCTCTACCTCCCAATGCTGCCACCATCTGAAGTGCCTCTTCAACTCCGCTAACAACAGCCCAGTTGTTTTTATCGGGGGCACTTCTGTAAAATAGATTAAAAACAGCTCGCTTGTTTTCAAATCCCAAATCATGGAAAGTCTTGCCCATAGTGTACTGATACTTGTCTGAGCAATAAGATGTTTCAATAATATGCATAGCAATCAGATTTTCATAAGAGAGAGGACTTTAGTCCACTCCTCCCTTAATAATTCATAAAGATAGGGGAGCATCTCCCCGCTGTTGTCAGCCTCAGGGCATCCCCACTCCCTTGCAGTCATTTCAACTCTTTTTGCAATGTTGCCCAACCTCTCAAAACAGAGGTTGTAAGCAGACCCTTTTATTGAATGGGATGAGAATCTGAGCTGCTCTATCTGTTCAGGCGTAAGCAAAATGTTCTGATTTAATGAGGTTACAATCTCGCCAATAGTCTCCAGATATCCCGGAATCTGACCTTTAACACTCTCGTATAGCATTTCAACAATCTCAAGGTCTGAGTCAACCTTTTCGTAGAGCTCCTTTTTTTTGAAATGCGCCCCCCCTATATTAAAGGTCTTTTTTGTCATAATCCTCTATTTATCAAGATTTGATGGAGAGAATTGAGCCTCTGTCATTTGAGATTGAGGCTTAAACTTTTCTGTCTTTAAAACAGATTTCCTGCCATTCTGTTCATTTTTCATCTCCATCTCATAGTAGAAGTAGCTACCACCCTCAACAGGCCTGTAGTCTCCAATTGTTTGAGTCTTCAATATTTTACCCTTAAGGTCGTAATATTCAATTTTATAGCACAAATAATTCTCTTTGTCAATATATGAGACCTTTTTAGAAAAACCGTTGGATTGCAATGATTCCTGAGATACAGGAGTTGCCTCAATAACGTGACACGCCCTTCCGTTGATGTTTTCTGACGAAATTATTTTATAATCAAAATCTTCAATATTTGGTTTACTCATATCAGCATTTGTAAATTCAGAGCCCATGAAATTTTTCCCTCTCTCGTTGCTTACAACCCTCCTTGTCTTTTTGAGAGCAGGCATATAGATCCACATTTCGTCAGCTCTCTCTTCATAGTCGTAAATAAGAATGGAGGTGCCTTTGACATCGGCAGGATCCGTAAATTTCATCATCATCTTTGTAACATCTCCGAATTTACGGCTGGCCATATTCAATGTACGGCTCCTAGCATTACCCTTTGCATCAAAGATTTTAAGGGTTGTCGTCATCTCCATTGAGCCGAGAGCTATTGCGTCAGCAGATTTTTTGCTTATCTCCCTTGGATTTTGAGATGCAGCAAATGAAGATGTAACCAGTATGATTGTTAATGTATTGAAATATTTAAACACTCTTTTCATATCGTTTTCCATTTTTTAGAAATCCGGGTTTAAATGTAACACAAATTGCGGGAACTAACAACAAAGAGGAGACAAGGCAGAATAGCAGGGATAGTATAATGAGCAGGGCAAAAGATTTAATAATGGGAAATGATGAAAAAAACAGAATTGAGAAACCAAGCATTACTGAGAGCGCATTGATTGTAATTCCCCTTCCCGCTGTCTTCAATGCAGTTACCGCAGCATCTCTGTATTCCCTTCCAGAGGCAATTTCACTTTTCATCCTCCAGAACATATGGATGGTGAAGTCAACTCCAAGCCCAATAGAGACAGAGGAGAGCAATGCCGTTACAATATCCAGCTTTATACCGCTCCATCCCATAAAGCCGAATGTGCAAACAACGGCAAAGAGAAGTGGTAGAGAGCCTAGAAGCCCCGCTGAAATACTTTTAAATATAATTGCCAGAAGTATGAATATTGCAACAAAAGCAAACAGAAGAGAGTAGTATTGCCCCCTTACAATTGACTCACTCATCTCCTTCTCAACAAGGGAGTATCCACCGGTAAAACTTAATGCAGGGTCATCTCCAATTATATTATCCACAGAGGCTATTACCCTCTCAAGATCCCTCATGCCTTCAGCGTTGAACTGAATAGTCATTGCAGCCTTTGTATAGTCAAAGTCCACAAACTGCTCAAAATCCGCCGGGTCACCATTCATTGAGTACAGCTCAACATATTGAGCGACAGCATCACGGTCGTCAGGGATTTTATTGTATCCCTCCTCATTAGGGTCATTCAGAGCAGTACTCATCTTTCTGATTATTTTGGCAATAGAAGTTGCACTTCCAATACCATTAACCTTTACAAGTTCGGATTCATAGTGTTCCATCCTCTTCAGGAGCCCTGGATCCTTAATATCTCCCTCAAATACAGCCGTCATGAGTTTACTTCCGCCAAATTCGCTATTTGCAATATCAATGCTTTTATTAAAGGGGTGTTTTGCAGGAAGTATATTATTAAAGTCCGAGGCTACGCCCATTGCAGCAATTCCGGAGGCAGTTGCAAGAAAAAGGATTGCAAACCCTGCAAGCACCCTCTTGGGGTGCCTTGCGAGTAGCTTCCCAATGCTGTTAAGCATTTTTGCAATAAGGCTTCTGCTTTCGCCATCCGGATGAAAATGGAGCGCACCCTTTTTCAGAAAAGAGAGAAGAGCAGGTATGAATGTAAGACTGAGCAAAAGGGCGATAGCTATGCCTATTGCGGATACTACCCCCATCTGGCTTGCCGGAAGAAGTATATGTACAGTGAGTCCGAGAATCCCTACAATAGTAGTTAAGCCGCAAATAACCACCGGTCTTTTAAGGTATGAGAGAGCCTCCTCCACAATCTCCTCCATTGTGGTATTCGGATCCGTCGCATTTAGCTCCTGATATCTTGCAATGAAATGGACACCATAGTTATTTGCAATTGCAATCATCATTATCGGGATAAGAACACCAATTATGCTAAGCTCCCATCCCAGCAAAGGAATCAGAGACATTGAGATTGCTATAGAGATCAGAACAACTCCAAATGGCAGGATAACCCCCTTGAACTCCCTGAATGAGATCCAGAAAAAGATCAGCATAAGCAGAAGACCCAATGGGAGAAGAATCATTATATCCTTGCTGATCTTCTCATTAGCTTCACCTCTGAGATATGGCTGCCCGTTAATAAGAACCTCCTCACTCCCGGGATAGAGGTTTATTACAGAGTCTATCATATTCATAAGCTCAGCATCCTTAACAGAGAGGTCTGAGTTTAACAGGATCATAGTATTTTTAAAATCTTCAGAGACTAAGAGTTTGTAAGCAAGGTCGTTCTGGCGGATACTCTCTCTCAACTCCTCTATCTCATCATCATCCTGAGGATAGGATTCAATTACCGGGTCAACCAGCATCATTCCATCTTCACTACGGATATTTTTAGCCGTTGAGAGAGATTGGACAGGAGAGAGGATTCCCATATCCAGAAAGCTAGAGGTAAGGTTGTCAATCCTCTCAAGTGTTTGGGGAGCCAGTACATCTTCTGTTGAGAGAATGACGACAATTGGCTCTTTAGTTCCAAACATCTCTCCAACCTTGTTGTTATTGATTCTTGATTCAATGTTGTCAGGAAGGTAGCTCTCAAGGTCAGGGTTAATCTTTAAGGAAAAGAGAGGCACAGTAGCGACAGCTGCCAGCAGGAGAGTTAATACAATTATTAATTTGCGGTTTCTAAGTACAAATGATCTTTTATCCATGTCAGAATGATGCTTTTAATTCAAGAAACAGACCGTTCATTACAGGTCCGGAGTAGTCATAAAGAGACTCCTTTTCGCCAGTCATAATATGTCCACCTATTGCCATTGAGAGATTGTCGGCGATGGTCCAGGAGAGCTTTGGCCGCAGCAGGAACTCTTTTGATGTAATATTGTAATAAGCTGTCAGCTCTGCCGTAATAGTGTCATAAGCGAAACTCCTCCTTGCTGTCAGGGCAAATGCATGGTTACTCCTCTTCTGCTGTCCAAATATTTTCCTGTTGAAGAGTCGGGTTTGATACTCCACCATCTCTCCCATATACAGAAGCATCTGGTCAGGATCTGTTCCTGCCGGCTGAGGCTCAAATATTGGCTTATAAGAGGGTGTATACCTTCCGATATACTGGAATATCCCCATTACTCCCCAGAACTCCTTTTCTACTGCTGCAACGTATGCCAGAGAGGGGAGGGGGATGAAGAGAGAATCATCTCCGCCCTTTGTAATATTCCAGGCCGCCTCTCCCCTGAAAATCCAGGATCCTGACGGAATGGCAAAATCTGCTCCAATGGTCTGTTTCCTGTATGGAGTGGAGGAGTAGTTTATGGTGGGCATAGGATTAGGAGCGTTTATATCCAGCTCTATCCCCTTTAAATTGAATCCGTGGTAAGGGTCAAATCCTCTGAAATATGAGAGTGAGAATCCGGCTCCGGGTAGCTCAAAATTGAGCCTTCCGGCCAGTGTGGCATTTGAAAAACTGAATTCAGGATTTGTCTCCTCTCCAAATTTTGCCATTCCTCCCATATCAAAAAGATCAAAACGGTAATTTGATTGTTTGTAAAATGGGATAGCAATAATATCAAGATCAATATATGGGTTAAACCTGTATTTAATCCTTGCCATGAGGTTTGCCCTAAGCTGGTCGTCAATATCGGAAGTAAGGAAGAAGTAGTCCCTAGGGGAGATGTTGTCTGTTGGACTGAATCCGTCTGTCCTTCCCCATTTTACAATCTGATTCCCCGCTAGAAAGTCAAATTTGTCTGATACATATCCGGCATATGCATCCATTATCTCAAGTCTGTTATAAAACTCTCCGAAATGGTGCCCTCCCAGAAACCAAACCTCAGCATTGAATATTGTATGCTTACCTGAGTACTTGCCCTTAAGCGCAAACTGTGCAAAGACATTTGAGAGATCATAGTTTTTTGAGAAACCCTGGAATGAGCCTCTTACATATCCGCTGAACTCTGCCCTCTCCCTGAAGTTCTCCTGTGCATTCATTAGAAGAGGTGTCAAGAGTAGAAGGGCCGCAATTGCAAATTTCTTCATTTTATTAATCTTTAATGAGACAAAGTTACAGATATTGAATCCGCATCTCAAGAGAAATTTGTACGGATTGAACAGATTCATACATCCTTTTGCCTCAATGCAGAGAGTTTGAACTCGTTTGGAGTCATTCCGACACTCTTTTTAAAGAATGTGTAGAATGATGACCGGCTTTTGAAACCGCACTCAAAACCAATGGCCTCTATTGAATATTTATTATCGGGGGAGGAGAGGAGTCGCTTTGCCTCTTGGGTTCTTAGGCCGTTTACATAGGTAAAGAAGTTAGTACCCATCCTGTTGTTCAATACTTCCGTTACAAGATATCTGGGAAATCCGCTACTCTCTGACAGTGACTGGAGGCTAAGTTCCGGATTTGTGAAACCACGTTCCTCCTCCATAAAGCTCCTGATAGCCCTTTCAACATTGACATGCCTCATATTCTCATCTCCCTCATTTATGCTCTCCGACTCTGCGTCGGCCTCTCTGAAAAAACGGGCAATCTCCCTTTGCCTTACTCCGTAATATGTTATGATAAATGCCATACCCAGGAGTACAGCGTAATTATAGACCATTGGAAAGAGACTGGAGGATCTAATAGAAACTATTGTCAGAGACACAATGAGCAACACAATCCAATATACTGTATAGAAGATGGATATAAAGAGAAGCCAGCTTAGTTTGTCCATTGAGTCTATTGAGGAGAGCTCATCTTTTAGTCTCATTCTGTGTTTGTGAATCAACATCAGGGCGACTGCAGTGTATCCAAACCATGAGGCAATATTAACTACTCCAAAGATAATCCTTATTAAAAACTCTCCATCTCTTTCAAAATAGGCACCGGGCAAAAACTCAATTTTTGTAATATGTGAGTACGCCTCAAAAAAGATGAAGGGGAGGAGATGAAATGTGTGTGTCCACTTAAGTTTGAAGCCCTTAACTGTGGAGCCTGCTGAGTAGAGGTATAGAAGGGGATTGAAGAGTAGGAATGAGCTTGTAAGAGTTGTGAAGGAGTTGCTTCTTATATCAAGTCCAAGAGACAGGAAAACCACAGCCATTAACAGTAGCCAAATTGAAAGTATTTTGTCCGGAAGAGATGCATTTGATTTGCTCCCCACAAGAAGAGCTCCAAACAGACTTTGCGACAGACCAATCCAGGCAAGATGCTCCATATCTGAATTTTGGCTTTTATAAGTAGATATCAATCAGCACAAATGCTCCTGCTCCGGCAAGGTATCCGGCAAGAGCCAGAATTGAAAAATTTTTAAGATACCATCCAAATGATATTTTTTCAATTCCCATTATCACGACACCTGCGGCTGAACCAATAATCAGAATGCTGCCACCTACACCCGCACAGTATGCAAGGAAGAGCCAGAAGCTTCCATCCTGTACAAAGGTCTGCATGAAAAGTGGGTCTGCAGCAGTTGAAATCATTGATGCATCTGCAAGGGGATACATTCCCATAGCTACAGCAACCAGAGGCACATTGTCAACTATAGCAGAGAGGAATCCAATTGCTATATTGATTAAATATATGTTATGTACTCGCTCCTCCAGAAATTCCCCCATTGTATTTAAAATGCCGGTACCCTGAAGAGCATTCACTGCCAGCAGGATTCCAAGGAAAAAGAGTATAGTCGCGGTATCCACCCTCTTGAGGACTCTGGTAACTCTGTGTTTAAGTGTTTCGCTTGTTTTTTTTCTTGAATAGATTATCTCAGTATATATCCATAATAAACTGAGCCCAATCAAAACCCCAACAAAGGGAGGGAGTTGTGTTACAAATTTGAATACCGGCACAAGAACCAATGCCAGCACACCCATAGCTGAAAGAATGAATCTCTCTTTTTCGCTAAGGATTGTAGAGATATGTCCGGCAGCCTTTTTAGCCCCTTCAGGCAGCTCTCCTTTCAACATTCTTGATGCAAGTATGGTGGGGATCAGCATTGATATCAGGCTTGGAATAAAAAGTTTTGTAATAACCGGTGCAGTAGTAATCTTACCTTTAATCCAGAGCATAATTGTGGTTACATCCCCAATCGGTGACCAAGCCCCTCCGCTGTTAGCGGCAATGATTATTATGCTGCCGTAAACCCACCTCTCTTTGTAGTTAGGGACAAGCTTTCTAACCATCATAATCATAACAATAGATGTAGTGAGATTGTCAAGTATCGCACTCATAAAGAATGTGATAAAGGCAATTAAAATGAGCAGTACTCTTTTGTTGTTAGTAGAAATCCTGTCGGTAATTATGTAAAAACCGCCATGTACATCCACTAACTCAACGATAGTCATGGCACCCATCAGAAAAAAGAGGGTCTCAGAGATCTCTCCAAGACTCTCAATTATATGCACATCCACAATGTATCCTCTGCACTGTTCAATTAGCGGAAGCAGCGAGAGTGAGCTCTGATTTGAGATGAACTCTCTGAAGCTGTCAGGAAAGACTGTTTGAACTGAGAGAGGCGAGATGAGTATATAGAGAACCCATAGAGCCCCTCCGGTAAGGAGGGCAATGGCGGCTTTATCTATCCGCACTCTGTGTTCCAGTGCTATAAAGATATAGCCGATAATAAATACCAATACCATCAACTCCATATCTCAGTTTTTTTAAGAAGAGATTAGAACCTGTATGCGGCACGCCTCATATCTGCCTCGCTATTGAATGGTTTGGGAGGATTCAGATATCTCTCAAGGAATTTGTGAATCGTAAACCTTATATCAGTTGATTCTTTTGAATCAATTCTGTCAAAACCATGTCCACCGGCAGCATCTTTGAATATCTTATACTCAAACTTTTTATTGTGAGTCTTCAGGGAGTCAATCATAAGGAGAACCTCCTCAACGTAAACATCGTTGTCGTTTGTGTTTGTATGTATAAGCAGTGGTCTGTCAAGCAGATGGGCGTATGTTGAAGGTGAGCGTCTTTTGTACTCTGCGGGATCCTCTTCAATTGACTTTCCAATGTGGTATGGTGCTGTAAAATAAGCTGTGTATGATGCATCGTGAGATGCAAGCCTGTTTGCCAGATCGCTTACCGGTACACCGGCAAAAGCGCACTTGAATTTTTCCGGATATCGTAAAATATTCATAAGTGAGATCATTCCGCCATGGCTCCAGCCAATTATTGCCACTCTGTCTTTATCAACAAAGCTGTAATTTTCAAGCATATAATCGCGGCTAACCATCACATCCTCATTCTCCAGCCCTCCGTAATCAATATTTTCGTATGTATCTCTTCCATATCCGGTAGAGCCCCTGTACTCGGCAGAAACAACGACATAGCCCTGAGCAATAAGTTCTCTCACAATATGTGCATAATATGTAGAGAAATCCGCATGTATGCCACTGTGTGGAAGGACAATAAGTGGGTATTTTTTGTCTCTGTCCAGATCTTTGGGTATAAAGACATAGGTGTAGAACTGAAGAGGATTTGCTGCAAATCTGTCCCCCTCCCTTTTCGGTTTCCATCTTGGGGGGCCTGTCAGCCTTACCTTATCAACATAGGAGATATCGCCGAGCATTTGATGCCACATCAGGTCATCAACCTTTTTTATTATCTGGTCGTGTGTGTGTCTGTAGCCCTGAATCTCCCTCCTGAGACTGGCTATTTCTTTAAGTAATTGAGATTCTAATGTTTGTTCTGTAGATGCAGATTGTCTGTTCTGAGCCGGAACAGCTGCCCAAAATAGCAGAAGAAGTGCTGTGAATAGTAATTTTTTCATAAAAGCTTAGGAATAATGAGAAATAAAGGTAGCAATTTTTCCAATGCCTATCTATTCCAGCTTATCTCTTTTATTGCGGGATCGTTTCTAAGCTCCTGTATTATTAAATCAAGTTTTGAGAGTTCGGTATGTTCAAATTTGAGTTCGTAAACAATCTCGCTCTCATTGCGTTCAAGATTGAAAGTTTGGAGTTTAAGCTCTTTTTTTTCCAAGAGATGCCTTATAAAATCTGAATCTGTTCCGGTGTGTGTTACAACACGGATTGATATAGGCTTATATTTTCTGAAATAGACCTGCTCAAGAGGTTTGAGGGCCCAGAGGATAATAAGTGCTATTACAGTGGTGGCGCCGGCCGCGAGGTAGAGTCCGCCTCCTGTTGCAAGACCAATTGCGGCTACAGTCCAGAGCCCGGATGCTGTTGTTAGGCCCCTGATGGCACCCTGTTTCAGAAAAAGAATTGTGCCGGCGCCAATAAATCCAATCCCGCTTATAACCTGAGATGCTACACGTGACGGGTCCAGAGAGACATTTTCTGTACCAAGAATGTCAGAGAAACCGAAAGCTGATACAATCATTATCAGGCAAGAGCCCACGCTCACCATCATATGGGTCCTGAGGCCTGCTGCCCAGTCCTTCCTCTCCCTCTCCAGCCCTATAAGCCCGCCAAAGAGTGATGCAAGCAGAAGCCTGATAAGTATTTCACTTGTTGCCAGCATAATTAATGTCGGGGTGACCCGGCTCGAACGGGCGACCTCTTCGTCCCTAACGAAGTGCGCTAGCCAACTGCGCCACACCCCGGAAACAAATTGGAGTGCAAAGATAAAAAATTAGGAGCGAAATCCACACCCCTTCATTAACATATTTTTTAATGGTTGAATAGTATCAGAAAGAATGGGAGATTACTTTATAACAGCTCAACCCCCTCCAGAGCGAGTGATTCTCTCTGCTCATCTGACCAGATTCCAACCTGTACCTCACCAATATGCCTTTTCTTTAGCATAAACATACATACACGAGACTGACCAATTCCACCACCGACAGATTCGGGCATCATCCCTTTGATTAACATTGAGTGGTAGGGTAGTAGGGCTCTTTGTTCGCATTTTCTTAATGTTAATTGCCTAACCAATGCTTCCGGATTGACCCGTATTCCCATAGATGAGAGTTCCAGAGCGCAGTTAAGAACAGGATGCCAAACAATAATATCACCGTTTAAACCCATATATCCATCTTCATTGGGTGAGCTCCAGTCATCATAATCGGGAGCTCTGAGATCGTGTGCTACTCCATTTGAAAGTTCTCCTCCTATCCCAATTATAAATACTGCTCCATATTCTCTTGCAGCCTCCTGCTCTCTCTCTTTTCCATTAAGTCCCGGATACATCTTAATTAGCTCCTCCGAATGAATAAAAAATATTCTTTCCGGTAAAACAGATGGAATGTCGGGATATCTGGATGAGACCTCTTTCTCTGTATCTTTCAAAGCTTTGTAGATAATATTGACACACTCTCTTAGCCTCTTTAGCCCTCTTTCATTCTCCTCTATTCTCTGCTCCCAGTCCCACTGATCAACATAGACAGAATGTAGATTTGTATACTCCTCATCAGGCCTCAACGCCCTCATATCGGTTATAATTCCTCTACCGGGAGGCATTCCCATTTGCATAAGCCTTAACCTTTTCCATTTTGCGAGAGAGTGAACAACCTGCGCTCTGTTATCTCCAAGAGACTTAACCGGAAAAGAGACCGGACGCTCAAAACCATTCAGATCATCATTAATTCCTTTGCCCTCAAGAACAGCAATAGGTGATGATACTCTTAAAAGATTGAGACCGTAGCAGAGATGCTTTTCAAAACGCTCTTTAACAAAGGCAATTGCCCATTCGGTTTCCAACAGCTGATGATAATCCATTATTATATTGTTTTGAGGTTATTAAAAAAGAGAGCCTCCGTTGCGGGAGGCTCTCTTCAGTGTTATTTTTTAATATATTTATCTTAATTACACTTTATTATACAACCTCCCTGCCCGAATATTATTATTACTCAGGTTATTATTAAGAAGATTGCTATAGCGAATATGCATTGTAGTTTCTTAGATGTTGTAAAGTTATAATTTATTTTTGGTTAATAAATTAATTGCATTATATTTGATGTTGTAATAATATCAAAATAATATCATAAATTATGAAAAGCGAATCTTCAATTAAAGTTGTTAATGGCTATATTATATTAGCTTTAGCACTATTAGTCGCCATTTTTGTTGTTTTCTCATTTATTAATGAGTGGGTGTTTCCCGCTATTGTCGCCATGGTGGTACTTGTGTTTACTTTAATGGGCTTTTTCATTATCAGTCCAAACAATTCAAAAGTAATTCTGCTCTTTGGAGCATACAAGGGTTCAATTAAGGAAAACGGATTCTTCTGGGCAAATCCATTTTTCCAAAAGACCTCTATATCACTTAAGGCAAGAAATTTTGAGAGTGAAAGAATAAAAGTAAATGACAAGTTGGGAAACCCAATTCTAATTAGCTCAATTTTAGTGTGGAAGGTTGATGATACCTACAAAGCTCTATTTGATGTAGATAATTATGAGCAATTTGTTAAAGTTCAGACAGATGCTGCAGTTCGCAAACTGGCAGGTTCATTCCCTTATGATCAGTTTGAAGATGAGGGTGCATCAGTAACTCTTAGCTCAAATTTTGAAGATGTAAGCAAATGCCTTGAGGAGGAGATTTGTGAAAGGCTTAAGCTTGCCGGTCTTACTGTCATTGAGGCAAGAATAGGATATCTTGCATATGCTCCGGAAATTGCTCAGGCAATGCTTAAGAGGCAACAGGCATCTGCCATTATAGCAGCAAGAATTAAAATGGTAGAGGGTGCAGTAGGAATGGTTGAAGGAGCTCTGCAGCTTCTGTCTAAAAAGAATATTGTGGATCTGGACGAGGAGAAAAAAGCTGCAATGGTAAGTAATTTGCTAGTGGTATTATGTGGAGACAGGGAGACCTCTCCGGTAATCAACACAGGTACTTTAAATCAGTAAAAAACATAATAGATGGCAGAGAAGAAGACATTTGTATTAAGAATTGACGTCGATACCATGAAGGCCATTGAGAAGTGGGCTGCAGATGAATTTCGTAGTATAAATGGTCAGTTGGAGTGGATTATAAGCAAAAGCCTGAAAGATGCCGGCAGAGTGAAAAAAGGGGGAGATGGTTCAACATAAAGTGGCTATCGTTGTATTAGTGGAGACTTTGCAGCTGTTCTTTTAACCAAGTATAGTATCTGTTTCTGCTTTCAATACTTAATACCCCGTGACCAGAGTCGTCGGCTATAAAAGTAATATTTGCACCTATTGACTTTAAATTTTCTACAACTCTTACTGTAAGTTCAAAAGGACAGTTGAGGTCTCCTTTACCGTGAAAAACATATATTGGAACAGAGCCAAATTTTGTTAGATTCTTTTTATCTAGAAAGTTAATTTCTTCTCTATTAATCCATCTCCTTGCTAAATCAGGATGACCTGATAATATCGCTATTGCACAATATCTTGATGGGTTTTCATAAAAGGTTCTATAGACTCCGTATCCACCCATAGAAAAGCCGCTAAGAATAATCTTTGCAGTATCAATATTGAAGTTTTTAATTACATCCGAGATAGATTCTTCAATATCATTTTGCGCCTCTTTAGTTGCAAAGCAGTTTGATGTGCCTGCTCCACCCGGAGCAACTACTATAAATTCCTCTGGGAGAATATCAGTTCTTTCCAAAGCCCTGTCATCCTCTCCGCTTCCGTGCAAATAGACAAGAAGGGGATACCTCCTCAAGAGCCTTTATTAATTCATCAACTTCAGATATGTTTTTTCTTATAAAGTAGGAGCATTCATAATCTTTGGCAGATCTTAGCAGATGTTCAGTATTATTAATGTAAAATTTCAAAGTATTTAAATTACCGGCAGAAAGTTTATCTGAAAGACTATTTAATTTAGCTCTCCACTCATTAAAATTGTAATCATGAATAATAGAGATGTAATGTTCATCAATCAGTAAATTGTCAGCAAAAACTCTTAAAATATAGCCACCTGATATTAAATTTTCACAATCAACTATTATTTCCCGCTCTGAAATTCCCGGCTCAAATTCCACTGTAGTATTTTTCGTGGCAACCAGTGAATTTTCTCCAGAGAATATTCTCACAGTTATTATTTTATTTATCACCTCTTTGTTATAGCCTGAAAGCTTTACTCGGAGATTTCCTCCATGTGAAATTGTGTTTTTTATGGGTCTTGACACAATACTTGAAGTTCTGGTTGCGGGAGCTTTAAAATCGAGTATTTCATACTCTCTTTTAGACTGCTCATTCTGAAATTTATTATCCTCTTTTACAAAATAGAGAGTCTTTTCTCCCTCTCCTATTGCCTTTACAAAACAGAGATTAAACCCAATTTTCTCAGAGAGTAACGGGTTATACGGATATATCACACTCCAGGGAAGGAGAAGTTCAAAAGATATTTTGCCGTTTTTTTCTGCTGATTTATACTTTGTCTTTGAGTCAAGTCTCCTCCCTGAAAGGTCAATATTATAATACCAAACCAACTTGTTATAATTATTTTCATCAGGAGAGAAGCCAAGAATATAAAATTCACTGGCGGGCTCTCCGTCAGGAAGAGGTTTGCCAATCATTAAATGAAACCCATCGCCATTCTGATAGCCTCTGTCACGAAAAATTATTTTCTCTGCCGATGCCTCAATGTAGAGGTATAGGAAACTCTCTGAATAAGCAATATAATATCCAGCCTTAATGCCTGGATTTTCCGGATTGCTTTTTCTTGCAGTTGCAAATTCATTTAATTTAAATGATTGAAGATTAATATCTGGTAATCCGTCAATGACTGGATCATTATTTATATATGGTACACTTATTTGTCCATATGCAGGTTTCATAGACAGAATCAACAATCCGTAAATGAGAAATTTTGGAAATATTTTTAACATTATATTTTTCCTTAAAAACGGATTGCAACTTATTATGTTGCATATTGTGCAGATGGTTGCCTATATAGAGTAATTTTCAGCTCTTTAATAATTTTCCGGCTATATAACCCGTAGTCCATGCGGCCTGCAGATTGAATCCTCCGGTTATTGCGTCAATGTCAAGTATTTCTCCTGCGAAGTAGAGATTTGGGACAATTTTGCTCTCTAGTGTGTTCATGTTTACACTCTCAAGGCTAATTCCGCCACAGGTCACAAACTCCTCCCTGAAAGTGGCTTTACCTTTCACCGAGTATATGTCATTTGTAAGTGTGTTGATAATTTTATTAACACCTTTTCTCCCTAACTCAGACCAGCGTCTCTCTGCTGATAGCCCGCACCGTTCCAGCAGGTGGTTCCACAGACGAACGGGTAGTGAGTAGGGTCTTACAGATGTTAGCAATTTGCCCGAATTTACCTCAGATATTGAGTTTATCTCTTCAAAAACCAGTTCGTTGTTGGTCTCATTTATCCAGTTTATGCAGATTTTGAAATTGTATCCGGATTTGTTTAAAATTCTTGCTCCATATGATGATAACTTTAGAATTGCAGGCCCGCTTACTCCCCAGTGTGTTATAAGAATCGGACCATCTGCCCTTAACCGAGTACCCGGCAGAGAGACGATCGTGTTTTCAACCACAACCCCCATAAGGTCTCTAAGCGGCTCTGACGGCATATTAAATGAAAAGAGTGAAGGGACAGGGTCTTCAATTTTATGGCCACATCTCTCAAGCCATTCAAGCCCCTCTCTTTTTGGAGATCCCCCTGTTGCAACAATAACTCTGTCGAAGACTTGAACAGCTCTTTTAGGATCTTTGAACCCAAGACACAATCCATCCGTAGTCGGCTTTAACTCATCTATTGCTGCTCCTGTCAATATTTTAATCCCAAGCCTTTCGGCCTCAGTCATAAAACAGTCAATGATGCTGCCGGAGTCTTGAGATACAGGAAATACACACATATCCTCCTGAACTGTAAGTGAAACCCCTCTATTCTCAAACCAATCCATAGTGTGACTGTTATTGAATGAGCCAAATAGCTTTTTAAGCTGCCGTCCCCCTCTTGGATATGCACTGCACAATTGCTCAATTGTCTCACATGCATTGGTCACATTGCATCTCCCACCTCCGGATACTCTGACTTTTGAGAGGAGTTGCTGAGACTTCTCAAGAATGGTTACATCAGATTCAGGAAAGTTCTCCTTTGCAGAGATTGCTGCAAAAAAACCTGCTGCTCCACCGCCTATGACTGCAATTTTCTTCTGCATTACTCTCTTTATGATTTCATCTCAATCTCTCTGAGATGCTCCATCTTTTTCTTTTCAAGGAATCCCTGAATAGTCTCAAGATGCTCCCTGACCTGTCCGTTTCCAAACTCATATACCTTTGTAACCAGCCCGTCAAGGAAATCCCTGTCGTGAGAAACAACTATAAGTGTTCCGTCAAATGCCAGAAGAGCCTGTTTAAGTATCTCTTTAGTTCTAAGGTCAAGATGGTTTGTCGGCTCATCCAATATAAGCAAATTAACCGGTTCAAGGAGCAGTTTTATCATTGCTAGCCTAGTTCTCTCTCCACCTGAAAGGACCTTAACTTTTTTATCAACATCATCTCTGCCAAACATAAATGCACCAAGCAGATCCCTTATTTTTGAGCGGATGTCGCCCACAGCAATATCATCAATTGTTTGGAACACAGTTAGATTTTCATCAAGCAAAGATGCTTGATTTTGAGCGAAATAGCCTATTTGCACATTATGACCAAGGGTGAGTTTTCCCTCGTGTTCAATCTCTCTCATAATGCACTTGACAAGGGTTGATTTTCCCTCTCCGTTTCTTCCGACAAATGCAACCTTATCTCCTCTGTCAATTGTCAGAGAGGCGTTTGAAAATATCCTCTTCTCTCCATAGCTTTTACCGACACTATCCATAATTACCGGGAAATTTCCGCTTCGCGGTGAGGGCGGAAATTTAAGCTTCAGGGCAGATGTATCAATCTCGTCCACCTCAACCAACTCAAGCTTCTCAAGCATTTTAACCCTTGACTGTACCTGAAGAGTCTTGGAGTATGTTCCTTTGAATCTCTCTATAAACTCTTTTGTCTCAGCAATCATCTTCTGCTGATCCTCATATTGTCTCTGTTGTTGCTCACGTCTCTCTTTACGTAACTCAAGGTAGTGGGTGTAATTTACCTTGTAGTCGTATATTCTGCCCATTGTGAGCTCAATTGTTCTGTTTGTGACATTATCCACAAAGGATTTGTCATGAGATATAAGCACAACAGCCTTTGCTTGGTTAATTAAAAACTCCTCCAGCCAAATAATTGACTCCATATCAAGGTGGTTAGTAGGTTCGTCAAGAAGTATGACGTCTGGCTTGCGCAATAGAATTTTTGCCAGCTCTATTCTCATTCTCCACCCTCCGCTGAGTTCAGATGTTTGTCTTGTAAATTCATCCCTTTTAAAACCCAGACCAAGGAGTACCTTCTCCACATCCTCCTCAAAATGAGTTATATCAACTGCATAGTACTTCTCACTAAGTGCAGAAAGATCCTCAATTAGCTTATAGTAGTCTTCAGATTCGTAATCTGTTCTCTCTTCCAGCTGTTTGTTGTAATCGGCTATCTGAGCCTCAATTTCATGGAGATGGCTGAATGCCTGTGATGCCTCCTCAAATACTGTTCTGCCATCCTCTGTCATTAGATGCTGGGGCAGATATGCAATTAGTGAGTCCTTTGGTGCCGAAATCACCCCCCTGGAGGGGTTACGCTCCCCTGCCAGTATCTTAAGCAGGGTAGATTTCCCGGCTCCGTTTTTGCCCATAAGGGCTATCCTGTCATTATCGTTAATAACAAATGAAATATTTTCAAACAGTACTGTGCCGCCAAACTCAACACACAACCCGTCGCAAGAGACCATTAAACTAAATTTTAGAATTAATTTTCAGAGCGCGAAGATACACACAAATATATTCCTTTAAGGAGAAGAATTTTCGTAACTTGTAACCGCAAAATAAATTATTTCTTAATAGGCTGTAATTAACTAGCTTATGGATTTGGTAATCAGTGTTTTCCCGGCAGTCATATTCCTGATTTTTCTTTTTCTGCTAGACAGTTTTAAGCTAGTCTCCTATAAACTTTTAATAATGTGTTTTTTGTGGGGGATATTATCAGCACTTATCTCCTATTTGTTTAACTCCTTTTTGCCCATATTCAGCGAAGATTCACCCAAAGCTCTGACTCTCATCCAGGCACCAGTCACAGAGGAGATATTAAAAGCATTTGTAATATATATCTTTCTGTCAACTAAAAAGATAGGTTTTTCCATTGACGCAATTATTTACGGTTTTGCAATAGGTACAGGGTTCTCGCTTGCGGAAAATGTTTACTATCTGAATGTAAATCCTGACCCCAATCTACTGATTTGGGTTGTCAGAGGCTTAGGTACCTCCATTATGCACGGAGGGTGTACCTCTCTGCTAGCCATGATAACACTCGGCAGGGCAGACAAGCATAGAATCAGACCATTAAATATAATATCTGGTTTGGTTACTGCAATTCTGATGCACTCACTGTTCAATAGCTTCTATTTTGACCCCCTTCTCCAGACTCTCGGATTACTGCTGATTATGCCTCTCCTTTTTTTGTCAATTTTTTACTTTAAAGAGAGAGCTCTTCGTAAATGGTTGGATTTGGAATTTTACAATGAAGTTGAACTTTTATCAAAAATTCGTCGCGGAGAGGTGTCAGAGACAAATGCCGGCATCTATCTTAACTCTTTGAGAGACAGATTTAAGCCGGAGATTATATTGGATATGTATTGTTACTTATCTCTTTACCTGGAGCTATCTGTTAAAGCAAAGAGAAATATATTGTTGAGGGAAAGCGGTATTGAGCCGCCAATTGAAAAAGATATTGAACAAAAATTGAAAGAGTTATTGCATTTGAGAAGAGATATAGGCAAGGTTGGAGAGCTGACTTTGGCACCTTTGATTAAAATGAGTTACAACGATTTGTGGAAATTAAAACAACTATCTTAATTATTCCGTATGAATAGAGTGGCTAAATATTGTCTCTTTACTTTGGTTGCACTACTTGCGTTTAGTGAAAACTCTATGGCACAGAGTATATCAAAAGCAGTTAAAGGTAACCTTGAGATGATCTATATCGGAAAACGCTATAATTACCTTGTTCCACATGTTGTAAACACTCACAGTAACGCAATGAATTTCCACAACTCTTTGTGGAGTTATGACTATGACAAAACATATGTAATGCTTACTGACTTTGAAGATTCAGGACACGGCGGGGCAATAGTTATGCCATTTAATCTTGTAGTTCTGGGTATTGAGCCATACTCATTTGCATTTAATATAATCCCTTCAAATGAGCGCTTTCAGTGGCTCTTCAACCATGAGCTTACCCACATTGTTATGGCTGACAAGGCAAATTCGCGCGATCTTTTCTTCAGAGATAAGTTTGGAGGAAAGGTGTTGCGTAGCGAAGAGCAGCCAATATCAGCATTCTGGAGTTACCTCACGACACCCAGATGGTACTCTCCAAGGTGGTTTCATGAGGGTATTGCCACATTTATGGAGACATGGATGTCCGGTGGCCTTGGCAGAGCTATGGGCCCCTATGACGAGATGTATTTCAGGGCAATTGTAGAAAAGGGAGAACCCCTATATTCATTAATTGGTCTTGAAACTGAAGGTACCACAATTGATTTTCAGGTGGGAGCAAACTCATACCTGTACGGAACCAGGTTTGTAACCTATCTTGCGTACAAATATGGAGTGGAGAGTTTAAAAGAGCTTTTTTCCAGAAGTGAGGCTAGCAAAGCCTTTTACGCTAACCAATTTAAAAGTGTCTATAATAAATCAGTGAAACAGGCCTGGGAGGAGTGGAGAGTTTGGGAGTATGATTTCCAGAATAAAAACATAGAGGCAATTTCAGAGTATCCCATAACAGAGTTAAACCGTATAACAGATAAACCATTAGGGAATGTCTCCCGACTCTATTATGACTCCGGACGGGGGAAAATTTATGCAGCCATCAACCACCCCGGGATTTTGTCTCAGGTAGCTGAAATTGATGTTAAAACAGGCAAGACAAGAAAAATTGCCTCAGTGGACTCCCCTCAGATGTACTACACCACTCATATTGCATATGATAAAAATGGAGGTGCTCTTTTTATTACAGAGCAAAATTCAAAATTCAGGAATCTTGTAAAAGTTGATATTGACTCAGGGAAAAAGAGAGTTATTAACTCCATGACCCGTACCGGAGATATAGTATTCAACAGCAAAGACAGAAGTATATGGGGAGTTCAGAATGATAACGGATACTCAACACTGGTCAGGATTCCTGAGCCATATAATACGGTTGTTCCCATCTATACACTTCCTTTTGGCAAAACTCTCTTTGATCTTGATATCTCTCCATCCGGAGAGAAGCTGGTTGCCACGCTGTCAGGTATTAAAGGGGAGCAAACTTTAATCCTGCTTAACCTGAATGACGCAATGCAGGGAAGAGTAATTCTCCAATCTCTAGCTCATTCTGAAGACAATACATTCGGTCAGTTCAGATTCACTTCAGATGAAAAGGCTGTAACAGGAACCTCTTATTATACAGGAGTCTCCAATATATGGAGTGTTAATCTATCTGACAAGAAGATGGAGATGCTATCCAATACCAAGAGCGGGCTCTTTTCACCGGTTCAACTCTCTTCAGACTCTCTTCTTGCCCTTCAGTACCACAGAGACGGAATGATGCCTGTACTCATCAAAGCAGAGCCTGTTACAAATGCTAATTCTATTGAATACCTTGGGCATCTTGCTATTGAGAAAAACAGTGAACTTGAGGAGTGGTCACTCCCCCCGGCAGGCGCAAAGAGTGTCGGGGATACAATTTCATACGAGAAGTCATACCTTCCGGTTAAAGAGATGAGATTTGCCTATGGTTATCCCGATATATCAGGATTTAAGAGGAGTATGGCCGTGGGGTATAATTTTAAGTGGACAGATCCTGCCGGACTCTCAGTAATTGATTTGTATACCGGTATATCACCTTGGAGCTGCTATAGTTACTGGCAAAAGATTCATCTGGCTTTAAGGTGGAAGTATATGGGATGGGAGTTAAAGGCTAATCTCAATCCGGTTAATTTTTATGACCTCTTTGGACCTATAAGACGTTCAAGGGCAGGTTACTCGGTTGGCATTGAGTACTACAGAAACTTTAGTTTCAAGCAACCTTTAAAAAGAGAGTACCGTGTTGGATTAACTACATATGGTCTGATGGAGGTTCTGCCATTTTATCAAAATGTTGAATCACCTATAAAAAGCATGCAGTCTCTCTATGGGATCTATACAATATCAAAATTGCGTACCACTCTGGGTGGAGTAGGAGATGAAACAGGTTATAGCTGGTCAGTTAGCTCAACAAATTATCTGGCAAATGGAAAACTATTCCCCTCCCTAGTCTCTTCACAAGATTTTGGAATTCTTGTTCCGTGGTTCAGGAATACAAGTTTTTGGATAAGAAACAGTATTGGAAAATCATTTGGAGATAACTCTTCAGGACTCTCAAAATTCTATTTTGGAGGATTCCGTAATAACTATATTGACTGGCAGCCATCTGAACAGTATAGAAATGCTTTAGCATTCCCGGGGGCAGAGATAGATGAAATACCAGCCAACAGTTATATTAAAACTATAGGAGAGTTAAATATAACTCCCCTGAGATTGAGAGGAGTAGGTACTACGTGGCTCTATCCTACATATATCAAACCGTCACTTTTTGCAACCCATCTTGTAACTGACCCCTTAAAAAGAGAATCAATAAGAAATATATTTAACTTTGGAGGACAGGTTGATATTCAACTTGTAATGTTTTCGTATTTTAAGACTACATGGTCATTCGGATATGCAAGACTTGCAGAGAGAGGAGAGGTGCCAAAGGGACAATTTATGATATCGTTAAAATTGTTGGGAAACTAATTAACCTATTTCAGACATATGAAAACTAAAGTAAAAATTTTTGTAACTTTTGGTATAATCCTGGCATTTGCCATTGGATTTATTACCGGAATAAGCCTGGAATACCCAAGGCCAAAAAAGAGCGATGCTATCGCAGGTACTATTGCAAAAGTTAAAAAGTACAGAAACACAAAGGCAACAGAATCTGATATAATGCTAAGGGATCAGCTTGTTCAGGAGGGCGAGAGAAGAGAGGCTTTGGTACAATTACTCTCTTATTATTACATGAACTCTGTAAGCAGGTCTGAACTTATAGATCAGATGGTAGAGGCGACAGATCAGATACCGGATCTAAAAACTAAAATGGAGTTTAATTTGAATGAACTCAAATCCTATTCTGATTTTCTTAATAATACCAGAAACGATATACTTGCTGCTGTTTTGACATTAGAGAGAGTTGACCAGTTTAATCCTGCCATGTTAAGAAATACATTTAATCAGGCGGTTAATATCATAACACAGATCAGATACAGAAATGTAGCAGTTCTTGACTTTATTGACAACCTTGACGTTTATGTTAAAGAGAGTGAGGGTTCTCTTCCTCAGTCAGTTAATGATGCATTTAATCAACTTGCAATAAACGAGTTAAGAAATGCAATCCTGACAAAGGATGAAAAAAGAACAGCTCTTATTTCAAAATATAATATTGACACAGAAAATACTGCCGGATCTGTTGCTAATGAAGTAAAGTCTGCAATTCAGAGAGATGTGGAACAGCTTAAAGTGGGTTTCTTTGACAGCGAAATGCTCAAAGCCGGGTTCACTGATAGTGAAATTCTTAAAACCGGATTTACAGATAGTGAAATGCTCAATATAATCGTTTTTTTTGACGCCGAAAAGTTGGGGATCATATTAGACAGTGAGGCTCTTAATGGAATAGTAGGGCTTGATAAAGAGGTTTTATCTTTTATATAGTCTGAAAATAGAAAGGGATAAAAATGAGAATTCCTAAAAGTTTTCTTATCGCTCTGCTACTCTTGACATTTATTCAAAATATAAGTGCACAAGAGAGAAGCAAGATTGTATTCACACCTCAATGGCAGCCTCAGGCTCAGTTTGCCGGATATTACATTGCTCTGGAGCAGGGTTATTATAGTCAGGCGGGTCTGGATGTAACCATTAAACACCCATCGGCCACATCGGATATAATAAAAATTCTGACCATGGGGGAGGCCGATATAGTATCGGCTTTCCTGATACACGGAATGAAAGCGCAGAGAAGGGGGCTTCCGATAAAACATTTCGCACAGATGCTTCAACACTCTTCATTAATGATTGTATCCCGCAAGGAGAGCGGAATTGAGAGTGTTGAAGATCTTGGAGGACGAAAACTGGGGATTTGGAGCAGCGGATTTGATGACCTGATATTTGCAATGCTTGAAGAGAGGAAAATTGATGTTAGAATAGTAAGGATTTTAAACACAGTCAATCTCTTTTTGGAGGGGGGAGTGGATGCAATGACAGTTATGCATTACAATGAGTACAATACCATTGTAAATTGCGGCGTTAATCCGGAAGAGCTCAACACATTTTTTATGAGGGATCTTGGGCTGAATGTCCCGGAAGATGCGCTATACTGCCTTGAGAGTAAGTATAAGGAGAACCCTGAAGTTATGGAGGCATTTGCAGAGGCTACTCTAAAAGGTTGGGAATATGCGGCTAACCATAAAGATTATGCTATAGATCTTGTTGTAAGACACATGAAAAATGCAAATCTTCCAAACAACAGAGTCCATCAGAGGTGGATGCTGGAGAGGGTACTGGAGGCAATTGATCCCGGAGAGAAACCTGTTGGAAGAGGTAAACTCAGCAAGCAGGATCTTCAATTGGTTACCTCTGTTATCAATTAAATGAGGATTAATTTTTACCTGATGATAAGAGAGAAACTATCATATCGTATTATTAGCAGACTGCTCCCGGCCATACTACTTTTAGGAGCTGCAATAGTAACAGCCTACTACCTGTTTGCAAGAAGTTCAATCGCTGAACATACAGCTGCAAATGCTCAGATGACAGCCAAAAACAGCGTTCACAGCATAGAAAAAATTGTTAAACAGGCAGAGCTTATTCCCGCAAATCTTGCATGGATGATGGAGAGCGGATCTCTGGAGAGAGACTCACTCTACCATTTTCTTAAAAAGCTGGTAGAGAACAATCCGCTAATCTACGCAAGCGCCATTGCATTTAAGCCGGATAAAAACAGACGCCTTTTTTCACCATACGCATACAGAAATGATTCAATTGTAGAATCAATAAATCTGGGGTCAGAGACATATAACTACTTGATAATGGACTGGTATCAGATACCGGCCATGCTTAAAAAACCATACTGGACTGAGCCTTATTATGATGAAGGTGGAGCAAATGCCCTCCTCTCAACATATTCACACCCCTTTTATCTAATTAAAAACGGAAACAGAGAGTTTGCCGGAATCATAACTATAGATATATCGCTTGAATGGTTAACCCAAACGGTAAGTTCAGTGAAAATCTTAGAGTCCGGATATGCCCTATTAATATCAGGTAACGGAGTCTATGTTACACACCCCGACAGGAATAACATTATGAACCACACTATCTTCACTAGAGCAAAAGAGATGGAAATTCCAAAATTGAGGGAGATAGGCAGGAGTATGATTAGAGGTGAGTCTGGATTTGATACAATTGAACTGCCCCAAATTGGTAAGGCACTTCTCTATTATGAGCCGATAACATCAACCGGATGGTCTTTGGGAGTTATCTATCCATATAAAGAGATGTACGCATCTCTGCAGAAACTCAATCTGGTTATTGTGATTCTCTCAGCAATAGCATTGGCACTACTGATAATATTTATCTCAACTATTGTGGGAAGGATGCTTAGGCCTTTAACTAAATTCGCAAAGAGCGCTAGGGTTGTGGCTGAGGGGAACTTCTCCGCAGAACTTCCTCAGATAACAAGCAAAGATGAGATGAGAGAGCTCAGAGACTCTTTTGAGTTTATGCAGAGAGAGCTTACTGTTTATATTAGTAACTTAAGAGAGACTACCACCGCGAAAGAGAAAATTGAGAGTGAGCTGAGAATAGCAAAAGAGATTCAAATGGGGATGATACCACATATATTTCCACCTTTTCCTCAGATTAAACAAATTGATTTATACGCAATGCTTGAATCAGCAAAGGAGGTGGGTGGTGACCTCTACGATTTCTTCCTGCTTGATGAGAGGAACCTCTGTTTTGCCATAGGCGATGTGTCGGGGAAGGGTATTCCTGCATCCCTGTTTATGGCAGTTACAAGGACGCTCCTGCGCTCTCTTGCAGATAGAGATAAGACAACAGCAACAATACTTTCCGAGATAAATTCCACACTCTGTTTAAACAACGACTCCAATATGTTTGTAACATTCTTTATTGGAATACTTGACACTACGACAGGAGACCTGAGATATTGTAATGCCGGCCATAACCCACCGGTATTGATAAAGAGTGGAGCGAAGGCAGAGTATTTTGAGATTACTAAAGGTATTCCACTTGGACTATTTGATGATTTTACATTTAATGAGCAGTTTACAAAGCTGAATGGCGGTGATCAAATATTTCTCTATACTGACGGACTCACTGAGGCAGAAAATTCATCAAATGAACTATTCTCTGAGAATCGTCTGATTGATTCAATAAATATATCTGAATCAAGGTTGCCTGAATCTCTTGTCAAAGATGTGCTAAGATCAGTTAAGCTTCATGTAGCCGATAATGAACAGTCAGATGATCTTACAATGCTAAGCATATTGTATAAACGAAGTGATGAAGATAACAGTAAGGGTAAAGAGGCAGAAAAGAGTATAACAGTGCAGAGTGATATCGCACAATTACAGAGAATTAACAACTGGACAGAGGAGCGGTTAAGCAGACTGGGACTACCTGAAGAGTTGGGGAATACAGTAAATTTAGTTATTGAGGAGGCCTTTAGTAATATCGTCTTTTACGCTTATGAGCCGGGAGATAGTGAGAAAATTGATTTATCTTTGGACTGTGAAGGGAATATGTTGGTGATAGAGCTAAGGGACAGGGGAAGAGCCTTTGACCCGACAGCAAAGAAGGATCCAGATACAACCATCCCCGCAGAAGAGAGGGAGATAGGAGGGTTGGGAATATTTCTTATAAAGAAGTTGACAGATAGTGTAGAGTATGCCAGAATTGATGGTGTAAATGTATTGACAATCAGAAAAGTAGTTAAATAATTAAGAATTTTAAACAGGTAATATGAATATAACTTCACAAGTAACTCCCGAAAGGATTATTATTTCAATTGAGGGGCGAATTGATACAACAAATTATGGTGAATTTGAAAACGATATTAATAAAATATTAGACACTAAGACTCCTGAAGTTGTGTTGGATTGCAACTCTTTAAATTATATAAGTAGCTCAGGTCTGAGAGTATTCCTCTCATTACATAAAAAGATGATGGCATCTGGAGGAAGACTATTATTGAAATCGCTTCAACCTTCAATCAAAGAGATTTTTGATATTTCCGGTTTTAGTTCAATCTTTAATATTGGTTGATTCACTAATTTTTTCCTGAAAATGACGAATGTTCCATCGGCGGCTTTTACCGATACAAAGCCGCATTATAATATACTTGATGGTTTACGAGGGGTCGCTGCACTGACAGTTGTCTGGTTTCACATTTTTGAGGCTTTTGCAACAAGCCATATAGACCAGCGTATTAATCACGGCTATCTGGCTGTGGACTTTTTCTTTATTTTATCCGGGTTTGTTATGGGTTATGCCTATGACGACAGATGGAAGAGTATGTCGGTTAAGGACTTCATAAAGAGAAGACTTATCAGGCTTCACCCTATGGTTGTTATAGGTGCACTTATTGGGGTAGCTATGTTTTATACACAGGGCTGCTCTGTTTGGGATGTGTCAAAGATATCTCTTGGTATGCTTATTTTAGCCACAATCTTAAATGCATTTATGATACCTGCAACTACAGGGTCAGAGATCAGAGGGGTGGGAGAGATGTATCCGCTTAACGGACCCACTTGGTCACTCTTTTATGAGTATATCGGCAATATCCTCTATGCGTTTTTTATCCGCAAACTCTCTACAAAAGTTTTGTCGGGATTAGTGGGAGCAGCCGGTATTGGACTGGCCATTTTTGCAATTTGGGGGCCATACGGTGATATCTGTGTCGGTTACTCTATGACAGGGGATAACATGTTGGGAGGATTGCTTCGTCTTCTTTTTGCCTTTTCAGCTGGATTGCTTATGTCAAGAGTGTTTAAGCCCATGAGAGGAGAGGGCAATGGACTATCAGCTAAAATCAAACGCGGAGTTGTCTCATACGCATTCTGGCTTGGAGCTGCTGCAATTGTAATATTGTCGGCAATCCCAAGGATTGGAGGGGCGGAAAAGCTATGGATGAATGGTCTTTACGACACATTCTGTTTTGCTGTGGCATTTCCTCTGCTGGTCTATATCGGGGCGTCAGGAGAGACTAAGAGTAGATTCACTACCCGCCTGAATAAGTTTTTGGGTGACATCTCATATCCACTCTATATGGTTCATTACCCATTTATCTACCTCTATTATGCTTGGGTAAAGAATGAGACCCTTACTTTTGAACAGTCACTTCCTGGGGCACTTGCACTCTTCTTTGGATCAATAGCACTGGCTTACGTATGCCTTAAATTGTACGATGAACCTGTGAGAAAGTGGCTGGGTAAGAATTTTTTAAAAAGATAAGATTCAGCCAAATAAGTTGTTCGTAACTAATTTGTTTCTATAATGTAAACGAAGTTTCTAATAGCTTTTACCTTATCTGATAAGGTCAAGTTCCTTATCAGATTAATGGTTGGCAGATTATTATTGTTGCCATAAGAATCTAGCATAGTTTTTAAATATGGTGTCTTTACTGCATAAGATACGCTTTCAATAGATAGCCTGGCGTTAATTATTCCTATAACATCCCCGTCTTTGTTGAATAATGGACCTCCACTATTTCCTGGTTGCACAGGTGCCGAAACCTGATAAGATGTAATATCACCTTGAAATCCAGATCTAGAGCTAATCAACCCATTTGTGAGTTTTATTTCATCTCCCATTAGAGCTCTTAATGGGTACCCCAGCACAAAAACATCATCACCTACATCAGAGATATTAAAGGATATTTGATAGGGAATTTCAGCTAAATTAGTAAATAAGGGATCAGATATCTCTAGTATAGCAATATCATTAATTCTATCAAATGTTAAAATTTTTGCCTTGTATGCAACATCAAAGTTTCCATTTACACCTCTGACCTTGATTCTGGTAGCATCCTTAACCACATGATAACTGGTAACAATCAAACCTCTGGATGAAATAGCAAATCCACTGCCCGAACTTTTAACATCTATAATCTCCTCTTCAGTTTTAACATTAGATCTATTTTGATAATTTTCAGTTTTGTTAATGAGGGGATTATTTATAATTATCCCTGTCCAAAAGAATGAGTTTTTACCCACATTTTCATGTATTGTAACTTTCTCTATCCCTGAAGGAATTGGTGGAAAAATCATATAAAGCCGATATCTCCTGTCAGCCATTACATCATATTGCTTATCAAAATCCAATGTCTCAGGATTATCAAGCAATATTCCCCAGCTCACAATAGAATATGACATTTTTGGTAATTTTGAACTAATAGTTGTTTTTGAAGACAATGACAACCAACTATCCTTCATGTTTCTTGGTGTGATATAGTCAAAAAAAACAATGGTGTACTCATCGCTTACATTTACTTCAACTATTGGATTTTCCCCAGAACTCCAGTCGTTGTGCCTCTCAACTTTTGGGTGCTTAGTAACGTTTTGACATAATGATATGTTTTGATTGGCAACAGAGAAGAATAAAATCGCCAGGATAGTAAGTTGCTTTACCATTTTACAAATAACTTATCACATATTATAATTATATCCACCATTTTTGTCAGCAAAAAACCATGCTGTACCCGCAATTTTTAGGCGATATACATCTAAGCTGGTGTTCTTTAAAGCTGTTCTCAGAGAATCAGGAACATTCCCATAAAACTTATATCCTTTAGCATATACTGCTACCATTGCGTCGTCAGTTATACATGCAGCCCAAAGCTCCCCGTGAGCAGATTCACCTTCTTTTAGCCATTGAGTAATTTCTGAGCTTGAAGAGCTATAGAACTCATCAGTTATTACAATCCAATCACCAGCATCGTTAAAAGTAACAGAGTTAATTACTTCATTTCTTTTATTATAGTCTCTAAGTTTTTGCTCAAGGCTGTAAGGAATATCATTCCATCTAATTCCATTATTACCATATAATATCATCCATCTTCCATTTTCTGTTAGCTGGACATCATCAATGTATTGCCTGTCATTATTTAATTCAGTTAAGGCTTTACTTAATCCATCAGGAAGACCAGATTGGGCAGTCCCATTTGTGCTGTACAGCGCCAGATCTCCATTCGTTTTTGTAATAGCAACATTTCTACACTCTCCCCATTCTCTTATCATCTGTTTAATGTAGGATCTTCCTTGACTGAATGAGGGAATTGAGAAAATAAAAGTTAAGAACAAGATTGAAATAGCCCTATATGTTGAGCTTATGATGGGTTTTTGACTCATAGTTGCGTATCTTTTAAGGTTTTATGGTAGTAAAGTTAAGCCATTTTTTAATTTAAATACAATTAATCATTACTGTTCACTAAAAATTTAAGGACAGTTGTTGGTTAAACAAAAGTTCATTGACGTCATTATTTTCAGCACTGTTAAACAGCTCTATAATGGGCGTTTTGTCAAGTAAAGATATTCCCAGGACTTGCAATACTTCGTAAGTTGATCGCTTAATGTTCAGATCATGCTCAACTATTGCGACCAAACAGTAAGTAATAATAGCAGAATATATTTGTATTCTTACTGCATTTTCAGTTGTTCCCCAAAAGGACTTAATCTTCAGGTGTTGCTTTATCCATTTGAAAAACAGCTCAATCTGCCACCGATTCTTATAAAGTAATGCAACTTGTTCTGCCGTTATTTCCAGATTGTTAGTCAGGTAGGTAAATGGTCTTTTAGTATCTGCATCATAGTATCTGACTCTTCTAAAATTTTCAGGATAGTCAAGATATGAAGAGAATCCATCCAGTCGAACAATGTGATCACTTATGATTATTTCTGAAGAGTCACTTCTCTTGAGATCTTTCAAAATCTCGAGTTTGAGGTTCCTTTTTGCCCGGATAACAAAGTATGCAGAATGTCTGGTTATGTTATATAGTCTTGCAAAATCCATATAGCCTCTGTCAAATATGTAATAAGCGTCATGTTCATAAGGGATTACATCCATTGCATTCATGTCATGAACAGATGCAGGAGTAATATGAACAAATGCGGGAATCTGAGTTGTAATATCATAAAGTGTATGAAGTTTTAGCCCTCCTTTTGTCGAGCGGAACTTAGCCCACCAGAAAATACTTAAGCAAAGGTCAATGGTAGTTGAATCAAAAGCATAAACTTTCCCCTGGATTTCGAAGTCGCTATTGGATCGTTTCTTTCTAGCTATCTCGATAAGATGGTAGGCGTACTCTTCAAATATTTTGAAGTCTCTGTTCTCATTAGCCTTTGATAAATTGCTTCTGGTCACATTCTTGCCAAAACCAAGATGATAGCATTTAGAACTATGAGCATCAATTGCAACTATTAGGTCTCTTAGGCTTTCTCTATTGGTAAGTTGTCCGAACATCATAGCCAGCAATTGATTCCAGCAGGTAAAATGTTTTACATACTTATTACTATCGTGTCTCTCTGCAATGCCATCGAAAATCCGTTTTGGTAAGAACTCAACTAATTGAGAGAAAACATATTTACCTGTATTCATAGCTAAGAAATATTTATCTTAACTAAAAATATAAATTCAAATCGACACGGAACAAAAAAGCTTATAACATGCTAAAATATAATGATTTCAAAGAACGAAAATATATTTTAAGTGGACACTAATGATATTTTTCATTAGATAATTTTTGTTATTATAAATTTATATTTTTTAATCTCAAAGCGTTTAGTATAACGCAAAACGAGCTTAAACTCATCGCAATAGCAGCAATCATAGGTGATAATAGAATTCCAAAAAATGGATATAAAACACCAGCAGCAATTGGCACACCTAATGCGTTGTATATAAATGCAAAAAATAAATTTTGCTTTATATTTTTCATTGTTGCATGACTTAGTTTTTTAGCCTTTACAATTCCCAACAAGTCTCCCTTTAAGAGTGTTATAGAAGCACTTTCAATTGCAACATCCGTACCTGTACCCATGGCTATACCGACATCTGATTGAGCTAGAGCCGGAGCATCGTTTATTCCATCTCCAGCCATAGCAACCACCTTATCTTCTTTTTGTAATCTGTGTATTTCGTTCAATTTATCACCGGGCAAACATTGTGCTTTAAAATCAGTTAATCCTAATTCATCTGCAACAGCCTTTGCCGTAAGTTCATTATCTCCGGTTAACATGATTACTTGTACATTTTGCTTTAAAAGCATATGTATTGCTTCTTGGCTTGTTTTCTTTATTGCATCAGTAATACAAATATAACCTGCTATCTCAGCATTTACTGCAAGGTACGATACGGTTTTGCCCATACTTTGTTCCTGCTTTACTTCTCTTTCTACTGATTCAGGAATTTGAACATTTATTTGCTCCATTAGTTGCTTATTACCTAAAGCAAGTTTGTTATTTGCAACATATCCGATAACACCTTTACCAGAAACAGCCTCAAAATCGGATATATTATCTGTTTTAGATTGAACAGTTTTACCATAATCAACAACGGCTTTAGCTAATGGATGTTCACTATACTGATTAAGTGAAGCACTGTAATATATAACATCCTCTTCAGTAAAACTTCCAAAGGAGCTTACCTTACCAACTGTTGGTTTACCTTCTGTTATCGTACCTGTTTTATCTACAATAAGAACATTTACCTTATCAAATTTTTCAAGAGCAGCAGCATCCTTTATTAAGATTCCATTCTGAGCTCCTTTTCCTATACCAACCATTACAGACATAGGAGTTGCAAGTCCTAATGCACATGGGCAGGCAATTATCAATACTGCAAGTGCATTGCTAAATGCAAATACATAAGCTGGTGCAGGCCCCCATATCAACCATACAGCAAATGTGAGTAAGGCGATAACAATTACCACTGGAACAAATACGCGGGATATTCTATCTGCCAACTTTTGGATAGGTGCTTTTGAACGACTTGCATTCTCAACCATTGTTATAATTTGAGATAGAATAGTTTCGCTTCCGACCTTTTCTGCTATCATTGTAAAGGAACTTGTTCCGTTTATTGTGCCGGAAGTAACTGTATCCCCTTTTATTTTATCCACAGGTATCGGTTCGCCGGAAATCATTGACTCATCAATACTGCCTGTGCCTTCCAATACATATCCGTCAACCGGGATTTTATCTCCGGGTTTTACACGTAAAACATCACCTTTTTTTATTTCACTGATAGGTATTGATCTATCCTCTCCATTAATTACCAATGTCGATTCGGTTGGAGCTAATTTCAAAAGTTCTTTCAATGCAGTGTTTGTTCTACTATGCGCTTTAGCTTCTAAAAGTTGTCCAAGTAAGACTAAAGTAAGGATAACTGTTACTGCCTCAAAATATAAAAACACTTGACCATTATGTCCCCTAAATTGATCAGGAAATATGGACGGAAATAATAACGCTACTATGCTGTATGTAAATGCTGCTCCCGTACCTATACCTATCAGAGTAAACATGTTTAGATTCATTGTTCTGATTGAAGTCCATGCCCTCTGAAAAAACATCCAAGTAGCGTAGAATACAACAGGAATTGAAAGTGCAAACTGTAATTTACTTGAAATAGCAGGTGAAATTATTTTTGAAACAGGATTTTCGGGTATCATTTCAAGCATTGCCAATACAAATACAGGGATGGTGAAAAGTACTGCTATTTTGAATTTCTTCAATAGATTGTTATAGGTAGCATCTTCTTCTTCAGTTTGCATGGGCACTAAATCCATACCACAAATGGGACAGCTTCCCGGTTCAGGTTTAATAATTTCCGGGTGCATCGGGCATGTATACTCACTTGCTGTAATTTCAGGCTGCTTTATCAAATCCATACCACAAACAGGACAACTTCCCAATCTTTCGTAAGTTTTATCCCCTTCGCAATACATAGGACAGTAATATATTCCTTTACCTCTATCGACCTTCGGAGTTTTCATACTTGCAGAACCACAGCAACCTGAATGATTTTTATGTTCATTTCCTTTGATTTCCTCAATTGTGTAACTGCCAATTTCGGATAATGCTTTTTGAAATGTTTGAGTAGGGATATGCTTGTCCATCGTAATGATAGCCTCAGGAGGTGTTAAGGTTACAACGGACTTAACACCCTCTAAGCTATTCAATGCTTTTTCTACTTTACTTAAGCAACCATGACATGTCATGTTGCCGATTTTAAATTTATGTGTCATAACCTATCGGTATTTGCAGCAATCAGGTAAAGCGTTGTAAGTTGCTTGGTCTGCTTTGTATTTATCGGTGTCGTGACCAACTTTAGCCATAGCCTTACTGATAGCGTCTATTGATGTTTTCGATGATTCAAAATTAACATGTAACTGTTTAGCATTTTGATCCCAAGTTGCAGTGGTAACTCCGGCAATTGTCTTTGCTGCCGTTTCAATTCGTTCCTTACACATTTCGCAACTGCCGTTTACATTTATCGCAGCGTGTTCTGTCTTAGCATTACTCTTGCTTGAAGTTCCACCTGACATATCATGTCCTTCATGCCCGGTCATTGGTTGTGATGCTTCATTGTTCATCATACTTCTTTTGCCTTCAAGTTGTGCGCTTGCATCAATAGAGAATACACCGTTTGTAACTATTCTTTCGCCTTCTGTTAAACCTTCTAATACGACATACGAATCGCCCAGTGACGGCCCGAGTTCAATTTCACGCAGTTTGAAAATAGGGGAATTGCTATTCGCCTGTTTAACGTAAACAATTGAGCGTTTCCCTGTCCAAAGTATAGCTGTTTTTGGAATCACAATTTCATTCTTCAATTGTTTTAGCGGAGCATTTACTATCGCGCTTGCATACATTTCGGGCTTCAATTCCATCCCGGGATTTGATGTTTCCACTCTGACTTTTGCAGTACGTGTAGTTTTATCTATAATAGGGTCAATAAAGGATATGTTGCCAGAAAACTTTTTGCCCGGAATAGCCTGTAGGGTAAATTCGAGCTTATCGCCAACCTTAAGAAATGGCAGGTCAACTTCATAAGCATCAAACATTGCCCACACTCTTGATAAATTTGCGATGTCAAATAATACACTTCCGGCTGTAATATAATCTCCCTGACTAACTTTCTTCGAAATAACAATCCCGCTTGTATTTGCCTTAATATCAATATTCGGCGATACATTACCCGACGTTTCGATTTTATAAATCTGCTCATCTGTTAATTTCCACAATCTTAACTTTTCTTTTGCAGCTTCAACTAATCTCGGCTGAGTTTCTTTCAGTTTAGTTGCCTCCAACAATTCTTGTTGAGCATTTAGCAGGTCGGGAGAGTAAATGGTTGCAATGGTTGCCCCCTGCCTTACACTTTCTCCTGTAAAGTCAACATACAATTTCTCAATACGCCCTCCGACATGTGCCGTTTGTGATTGAAGGCTTCGTTCATCAGGCTGGATTGTTCCGTACAAAGACACTTCTTTAATCGGCCTTTCTCGGCTCACTACAGAAGTTTGAACATTAGCAAGTGCCGCAGCTTCCTCTGATAGTTCTATTGCTCCATCATCAGCTATATCACTTGAACCGCCTGTTCTTAAAGGAATTAAATCCATTGCACAAATAGGACATTTGCCGGGTTTGTCTTGTTTTATCTGTGGGTGCATCGAGCATGTCCAAACTTGGTTCTCTACAACTTCTTTATGTTCGCTTTCATCATGTCCACTTGATGAGCCTCCAAAAATGAGCCACCCAACGAACAGTCCTATCAAAAGCAATAAAGCATATCTTAAATATTTGCTTTTGAATATATTTTTGATCTTTTCCATAATTATTCTTTTTCTGTATTTGATATTAATCTTTGTAATGATGCAATCATAGTATTATACTCAGCAATTGCTTCCGATTGTTTCAATTGATAATCAAGAAGCTGTCGTTGAACTTGCATAACATTTGTCAAATCGCTTTTACCTGAAATAAATTCCTGTATAATGATGTTATAAGTTGTTTGAGCAAGTTCCGTTTGCTTAATATAAAGCTCAATTTTTCTATCTGCATCGTTGATTTGATGTTTAACAGTGTAATACTGAGCTTCCAACTCCTTCTGTGTGTTAGCGTACTTTTCCTGACTTGATTGCCAATACAGCATACTTTCCTTTTGTTGTGCGTTGTATTTTTTTCTGAATATTGGCAGGGTTACCGATACCATAGGCATTATCATGTCTTTCCCATTCATATGTGTGATGGGAAGTCCCATACCATCATCCATTCTTTTATTAATCATGGTATAGTTAATACCAACACCAAACATCGGATAGCTCATCTTCTTATCCATTTCGCCTTTTGCTTTGTATGCTAACGATTCTTCTGTAATCATTTTCAGCATCGGATTATTATCCATAATGTTTTCTAATGTACTTTCTTCATTATCATAAACAAATGGTAGTTTTTCAAATCTATCTGGTATAACAACACTTTCATTAGCAGGTCGACTTAGAAGAGAATTAAACTTAGCTTTAGCTGCTATCATTTCAGAATTGATGCTTTTGATATTATTATCTAACTCAGCGATTTCCAACTGTATTCTTAATACATCGGACATGCCAGAGGAGGCTCCCCCCATGCCGCCACCGCCAGCAGACATACTCGCAGTGGTAGTCTGAGCAGCTTGTCCGCCTCCCATACCCATTCCTCCCATTCCTCCTGATGAGTTTGCGGCAACAGGTGTGGTTGAAGCAGAAGGGGTAGAAGCAGCTTTTGATGATGCTCCTGTATTTGAACTTGAGAATCTGCGTAAAGCCAACTCTTCGAGATGTGTCAAGATATCTTTATTAGCTTGCGTATTTACCAAACGTTGTTGAAGATTACACAAAACAAACCATTGATTATAAATTTCGAAATATAGATTATCTCGAGTTTCTCTGAACTTCTCGTATGCCATTTTTGACATATGTTGAGCCTCCGTTCTTGCAGCTTTTCGTGTACCAAACCAAGGGAACATTTGCATCAGCTTAAAATCGGCTACTTGTTTACCATCAATAATATCCATCGGTTGTAGAAAAAAACCTATTTCCAATTGTGGATCTGCAAATGCACCGGCTTGAGGTATTTTTTGAAGAGAAGCCTCATATACGGCAAATTCTGATTTCAACAAATGATTGTTATACGCTGCAATCCTCAAATAGTGCTGCAATGAATCAGCTTCCTGAGCATGGATGGTATTTGCACTAACTATTAATACAAACACTAAAATATATTTATTAAATATTATCCGAAGCATAATCATTATTATTTTCTGTGATTTCTTTTTTCTTTTCTCTCTTAATTGCCGATTCTCTCCACCAGCACTGAAATACCGGAACCACAAACATGGTCATGGATTGAATAAGCATACCTCCGAAGGTAGGAATTGCCATCGGAACCATTATCTCTGCACCCTTGCCTTGAGCCGTTAGAACAGGTAATAAGGCTATCAATGATGCAGCTGTTGTCATAGCTGCAGGACGTACCCTTTTGAGTCCTGCGGATACCACAGCTTCTCTGATAGCCTCCTTGGTTCTTGGGTCTCTTTCAATAAATGTATCATGTATATATGTTCCCATCAACACTCCGTCATCCGTTGCAACGCCAAACAGAGCAATAAATCCGACCCATACGGCAACACTTAGATTTATGGGATGCATTTGGAATAAATCCCGCATATTGGTTCCTGCCACTGCAAAGTTCATAAACCAATCCTGACCGTATAGCCATAATAAAATAAATCCTCCCGAAAATGCAACAAAAACTCCTGAAAAGTGGATAAGTGATGCGGTAACTGTTCTGAACTGAAAGTAAAGAACTAAGAGTACCATCATTAGCACCAAAGGAACAATTATCATTAAACGATTTGTTGCACGTTCTTGCTGCTCATAGTTACCTGCAAACTTATAGTTTACTGCTTCCGGTAGTTTTAATTCGCCTGAAGCTATTTTCTCCGAAAGAATTTTATCAGCTTCCTTTACCACATCAACTTCTGCCTTGCCCTGTAATTTGTCAAATATCACATAGCCCACTAAAAACGTATTCTCGCTTTGAATCATTTGTGCGCCCTTGGTGTAAATTATGTCGGCAAGGTCATTAAGCGGTACCTGAGCACCCGTAGCAGTTGGAACAAGCAACTTGCCTAATTCTTCCGGACTGTCTCTCAATTCCCTTGCATAACGTAAACGTACAGGGAAACGCTCTCTGCCTTCAACGGTTGTTGTTAGACTCATTCCTCCTACAGCCGCAGATAATATCTCTTGTAAATCACCGACATTAACGCCGTATCTTGCCATATTTCTTCTATTGAGCTTAATTTCAAGATAAGGGGCACCTACTGCTCTGTCGTAAAAAACGGAAGAACTGACTACGGATGGTACTCCTTTAAGCACTTGCTCTATGGCTTTTCCTCCTTCCTCAATCGACTCCAAATCCGGGCCGTAAACTTTTACTCCCATTGGTGCTCTCATTCCTGTTGAAAGCATTACAAGGCGAGCTTCAATAGGTTGCAACTTAGGTGCTGAGGTTAGTCCCGGCATGTGAGTTACATTCACAATTTCCTGCCATATATCATCCGTATTCCTGATATTAGGCCTCCATTGCCTGTAATAATCACCTCTTTTATCTTTAACCAAACTATCGACAGGTATTAATCTAAATCCGTCTTTTGGATTATAGGTATTTCCGCTTATCAGCAAGTATTCTCCTTTTGAGTTTGTCTTAAACCTTTGCCTCTGCCCGTCTTCATTAAGAGCGTATTCAGGTCGATAGTTGATCGTATTTTCAAACATTTGTATGGGAGCAGGGTCTAAGGCAGAGTTAACTCGCCCCCACTTACCGACTGCTGTTTCCACTTCTGGGATTTTAGCTAAACGTTTATCTAATAGCTCAATGAACTCTAAATTTTGCTCAATCCCTGTATGTGGCATACTTGTAGGCATCAATAAAAATGAGCCTTCATGTAGACTGGGCATAAACTCCTGACCAATGCCCGGAAATTTTTCGCTTGCTGCTTCCCAAAATGCTGTTTTTCTAAATTCTTTCCAACCAACAGTTTCAAAGCCTGTAGCAACAAAGCCAAACACTCGATTAAATCCGATCCAAATAACTAATCCAAAAACTACTACAGTTATTGGCAACATCATAAACTTGAATCTGTTTGCCAAACACCATCGTAGAATTTTTTCGTAAAAAACCACAATCGTCCACATTAACCCCATTACCACAGCTATGGCCAATGATACAAATACGATATTGACAAGCATTCCTTTTTCGGGGCCTAATGGTAGCCACGATTGAGCCAAAATATATGTAACGATAACCAGTGCAATGCCAATATTGATATAGTTGCTTAGATTTTTATTTTTCCATTTATGTGCAAATAAATTGTTTGCTCCAAGAGTGATTAAGCCTATCGCAAGTATATTACCATAAACAATTAAAAAGGCTAAACCGGCAGCAATCAGAATATAATTCAGTACTTTTCTGATTTTAGCAGAATTAATTTTGAACGAAAAAACGAAATAAGCAAGCGTTGGAAGTATTATCAATCCCAATACAAATGAAAAACCGAGAGTAAAGGTTTTTGTATAAGCTAAAGGAGCAAACAATTTCCCTTCCTGTGCTTCCATTGCAAAAACGGGTAAGAAGCTAACAATAGTAGTCATCATAGCAACAGTTAATGCTCCTGACACTTCCCCAATAGCCTTTTTGATTAGTTGAAGTAATGGCTTCCCTTTCTTGGCATCTTTATTTTCAGGCATTTCCATATGCCGGATAATGTTTTCGACAAAGACTGTCCCCACATCAACCATTACCCCGATTGCAATTGCAATACCTGATAGTGCAACAATATTTGCACTTATGCCTGTATATTTCATCAGGATAAATGTGGCTAATACAGCTATCGGCAGTAAACTGGCAATGATGACTGAGGCTCGAAGGTTGAGAACCAATACTATGATTACAATAATACAAATAAGTATTTCTTCCATTAAAGAGCTTTCAAGCGTTCCTATTGTCTCTTTAATGATACCAGTACGATCATAAAACGGAACAACGGTTACTTTAGAAACCGTACCATCCTCAAGAGTCTTTTGAGGCAATCCGGCTTCCATCTCTTTTATCTTTTCCTTAACGTTGTTAATTACTTCTAATGGATTTGAACCATAACGTGCTACAACAACGCCTCCGACTACTTCCACACCTTCCTTATCCAAACCGCCTCTGCGAGGTGCGGGCCCGAGTGTTACAAAAGCGACATCTTTTATCTTTACAGGAACTCCATTCCGAACAGTGACTACCGCTTCTTCAAGATCAGACACATTTTTAATATACCCAAGACCACGTATAAGATATTCTACTTTGTTTATTTCTACAGTTTCGGCTCCAATGTCAAGGTTGCTCTTTTGTACGGCATTCATTATATCCATTGTAGACACATTGAATGAGCGCATAGCATTAGGATCTATTTCTACTTGGTACTCTTTGACAAAACCTCCAACCGAGGCCACTTCCGAAACGCCCTTAGCTCCCGCAAGAGAGTACTTTACATAGAAATCTTGTATAGTTCGAAGCTCATCGGGATCCCATCCTCCGGCAGGCTTGCCTGTTTCGGGATTTCGACCTTCAAGAGTATACCAGTAAATTTGACCTAAAGCTGTAGCGTCCGGTCCTAAACTTGGTTGTACTCCTTCCGGTAAAGTTCCAGATGGCAGAGAATTTAATTTTTCCAGTATCCTTGACCGACTCCAGTAAAATTCAATGTCATCGTCAAAAATGATATAAATAAATGACATGCCGAACATGGAACTGCTTCGGATTGTTTTTACCCCCGGGATGCCTAATAATGAGGTAGTCAATGGATAAGTTATTTGATCTTGTATATCCTTTGGTGAACGCCCCATCCATTCGGTGGCAACAATTTGTTGATTATCCCCAATATCGGGAATAGCGTCAACTGCAACCGGATTACTTGGTATAATTCCTCCATGCCAACTGAATGGGGCAGTTGAAATGCCCCAAATAATTATTATTACAAGCAATAATATTGCAACTAACCGGTTGTCTAAAAAATAATCTACTATTTTCTTTAACATGATTCTTATTCGTTAGTTTTTCCTACAATGTTTCCACATGTAAGCATTTTATTTCCAAAATAAGGGTTCTTTATTTCTTTTTCAAGGCTTAACCAATTGGCTCCTTTGTTGTTCAGAGCCATTGAGCAATGAGCAATATACAGACCAACTTTAGATTCTTTTGCTAAAATAATATACTCCTCGCTTAACTTAGATAAAACAATCCGGGCAGCATCAATGTTTTTTGCCAAATAAATGTCTTTTGACAACTGATTGAATTTATGGTTTCTTGCTGTTTTTTCAATAGCTTGAGCTTCTGTTTTTACAGCTTCAAAGTCGGAACGGACAAAAGCATCTTTGAGTTTGAAATATTCAACAAAAAGTGCTGATTTAGTATGCTCAGCATGATTGTGTTCTGTTAGATTACCTTGCTTATGGGCTGAATGATCTTCATCTTTATGGCATGACGCCTTCTCATGTTTTTGCTTATTAGAACAGCATGACGATGAATTTTCTTTGTGTTCGGAATGAGAAGATTGAGCAAATGATTTTGTGCTGAATAGAGTAGAGAACAGGACTATACCTGTTATAATTATAATATTTTTCATTTTATCGAATTTTAATATGTTACAAATTATACAATAGAAATAGAACTCACATGAATCAACTTAATGTTAATTCAAAGAGTTAAATCGAGGTAAAATTAATAAATCAAATTCGATATACGCAAATAAAGGCAAGCCTGTCCAAGACTTTTCTGAACAGAGTCTCAACAGGGATAAATCCCTCATCCTTTAAATCCGTACTGTGATCGGAAGTAATAAGCAAGTGTTGTTGTACAATAACAAACGCACTTATTATACTGAAATTGGAATTAACTTGTTGTGCTTGATAATTATCTGTAGATAGAACAACAGTATTATCATTGCAACATCCTGCTTCGTGTATGCCTTCGGTAGGCAATTCACCACAACAGTTTTTATCCTGAGTAGATTGAAAAGCGACTGAATTTAATTCGCCTTGGCAATAATGAAAATAGAGCACCGGTTGCACAGCTATAAGCAGTGTCAACAAAATCAGTGATATGGATGCTATTCTTTTCATTTTAAGTCATTAATATCTGGCAAATATACTTTAGACAATAACAGCACAAATGTAGGAATTGTTTACATATATGCTTTCATTACTGTCCACTAAAAATTTAAGGACAGTTGTTGGTTAAACAAAAGTTCATTGACGTCATTATTTTCAGCACTGTTAAACAGCTCTATAATGGGCGTTTTGTCAAGTAAAGATATTCCCAGGACTTGCAATACTT